>WUUC01103766.1_pt1 | contig 21225 bp, 22 predicted proteins | sample 6278441 | NCBI WGS metagenome assembly WUUC01 (sample SAMN13675441, study PRJNA597444) | soil metagenome | isolation source: soil | place: USA: Washington | collected 2017-10
GCCGCCGCCCCAGTCGCCGCCGCCGCCCCAGTCGCCGCCGCCGCCGCCCCAGTCGCCGCCGCCACTCCAGCCGCCATTGTCGGAGTCGGCCGACTCGCGCCCGGCCTCAAAGCCGCTGTCGTAGCCGGAGCCGTAACCGCCCCAGCCGCCGCCCCAGCCGCCGAAGCCGAAGCCCCAGCCCGGCGTCAGGGCTTCGGCGATCAGCAGGGTCTGCCAGAACGGCATCGAGTACCAGCCGCCCGGATAGCCACCGCCGCCGGCGAAGTAGTGCGGCGCGCCGGGGGTGTAGTCGGGGTAGCCCTGCACGGTCTGGCCGCCGACCTCGACCTGCTGAGCCTGGGCCAGCTGCGGAGCGTTGGACTCGGCCAGCGGCGGCAGGTCCGGGCCGGGATCCAGGCCCAGCGCGAGCCGGGCGGTCCGGGCTGCCTGCAGGCCCTCCAAGATGCTGCGCCGGGCCCCACCGAGTTGCGCCAGCGAGGTCGCCGTGGCCAGCTGGGACCCGCCGGAGTTGTACCGCTCGGAGGCGTCGGCCAGCGCTTGCAAGGCAGTGGAGTTATTGCCTGGTTGCAGCGAGGCGACGTCGGCGGCAAGCCGGTCGTAATAGGGCTGGATCAGCGCGCGGGCGTCAGCAAGCTCCTGCCGGTCTCTGCGCTTGCGCCGCCACACCAGCGCCCCCACCACCCCGGCGCCCAGCACCCCGAGCACGCCCAGCGTCGCCCAGCCGCTGCCGCCGGTTGACTGGGTCTGCTCCTCGCCCTCGCCGGCGCTGCCGGAGCGACCCGCGCAGCCCTTGGGAGCGGCTTCGACCAGATCGGCGAAGTCTTTGATCGTCTCGGTCAGATCGCTGTTGGACCTCAACTGGTCGACGTTGTCTCGGACCGCCCTGCTGGCCAGCTGGCTGGCTCGGCCGGCGCACAGGTCGCTGGAGGCTGCGTTGAACGTCCTGCCGACGAACACCCCTACCGTGAGCTTGTCACCGGTGTCGACGGCTTGACCGATCCGCGACGCGAGCTGGCCAGGGTCGCCGGCGCCGGTGGGCAGCACCGCGATCTTGATCTTCGAGCTCAACGCTGAGCCCGCGTCGCCCTGATCCAGCTTGGCTCCCGCGTCGGGGTCGACGTAGAGGTTGCCCGACCGAAGGCTGCTGATCGCCTCATCGACATCGGCCATAGCCGGCCCGGCTGTCAACAGCAGCAGGCCGAACACCGCCACGGCCAGCATCACGGCGGTACGCAGGTGCCTCACGGGCGCGCCAAACTGGTCATCAATCCATGCTAGTGGCAGCTACTGACGCCTGTTCGATCCCTCTCCAGACGCGCCGAGACCGGTGAAGACAGCTCAGGCGCTGACCTGCCGCGCCAACTGGGTGGCGGTGCTAGCCGACCGTCGGCCCGGCTGGCTGCCGGGCTGCGTGCGGCTGCGATCCGGGGTGCGCCCGGCCCGGTGCCAGTCGCGCAGTCCCCATCGGCTGAGCTGGCGAGGCCTCGGCGCCCGCGCCGGGAGTGTCCGGCCGCGCGGTGTCGGCCGGGCTGCTCGACGAGCCGGCGCTCGGCGAGCCGGCGCTCGGGCGGGTGCTCGGGCGGTGCGCGACGGACGAACGGGCGCTGGTGGGATGGGCGCTGGTGGGATGGGCGCTAGACGGATGGGCGCTAGACGGATGGGCGCTAGACGGATGAGCGCTGGGTGGGCCGATCTCGGCCCGGCCGGTCAGCTGGGCGCAGAACGCAGCGACCTTCGGCGCGCCGTCGGCTGCCGTCACCAGCGGCGCCAAGCCCGGCGTGGCCAGCATCGCCGCAGCAGAGCCGGTCGCTTGGTAGGCGCGGCACAGTCCCGCCAACTGCGGCGCAGTGGCGGTGGCCGCGCTCGGCTGCCCGACAGCCGCGTGCGAACGTGCGGCGGGCAAGCCGTCCGGAGCCGTGGGGTGCCCGGAGCCGGCGCTGCTGGCTCCCGGCTCGGCGGTGGGCTCGGCGGACGGGTCCGCCGGAGCAGGTGGTGGGGTGCTCCTGGTGGGAGCGTTGAGAAAGCCGGAGACGGCGTTCTGCAGCGCCGACGGCAATTCACCGGCGGCGGCTGCCGCGGCGGTGCCTCCGAGCAGCACCACCAGCGCCGTGCAGAGCACGGTGAGGCGCGCGGCCGACCAACGGCTGGCCCGCACCACACTTACAGGAGTACGCCGGGCCGGGCCGAGCACGCCGGTCGCCGGGGTGACCGGCTGATGATGAGTGGCGGGACGCTGGGCCGCCCGGAAGTCGGCGATCGCCCGGGACCGGCCCTTGAGCTCGGCCGGCGTCGGCGGGGCTGAGGCGGCCGCGAGCAGCTGTCGCAGGCCGACGGAGGCGTCCACAACCTGGACGAGCTCGTGCTCGTCCGGATGGCGTACGGACCTGCGCCCGTCGGCGTTTCTCATGACATCTTGTCAGCGCCGACGCGGGAGCATCTGTCACACCACGGCGCAAACCTCTCAGTCGGTGCGGCCCTGCTCCAGCATGGTTGCCAGGTTCTTCAAGCCACGGTAGGCCGAGGTGCGAACCGCGCCCGGGCTCTTGCCCAGCACCGCGGCGGCGCTCTTGGCGTCCAGGCCGATCACGGTGCGCAGCAGCACCGCCTCGGCCTGCTCCTGCGGCAGTCCGCCGATCAACCGCAGAGCGGCCGCCGTCGACAGCGCTTCCTCCGCCTCGATAGCGGTGTCCTCCCGGCCGGCCACTGCCAGCAATGCTTCCCAGGGCGCCGGATCAGCGGGGCGCCGGCTGCGGCTGCGAATGTGGTCCAGGCCGCGGTGCCGCCCGATGGTGGCGACCCAGCCTCGAAAGCCGTCGGCGTCGCCGGCGAAGGTGTGCAGATCGCGGCAGACCTGCAGCCAGGTCTCGGAGGCGATGTCCTCGGCGTCTCGGCCCACCAACACGCCCAGGTACCGCAGCAGGCCTGGCTGCACCAGTTGATACAGCTCGCTGAAGGCCTCTTCATGACCGGCCTGGGCTGCCAGCACGGCGGCACCGAGGTGATCGTCGTCGCGAACCGGCGTCAGAACTGGTCGTTGGCCCGGCAGGCCCTCACCCTCTGAACGCAATCGCGTCAGCATGCGCGGTTCACGGTGACGCACCCACCTCGCCGCTCAGGTCGATCTCGTAGATCGAACTGGGCAGGACCGTACCCGATCAGCGACCCGCCGGGTGGGTATTGGCTGTTGACACGCCTGTACCGGCCCGCCCGGCCGTGCGACGTGGCCAGGTCCTAAAACGGGGCAACAGCGAAGAGCTTGCGCACAGGCCGAAGGCCCGTCCGCGATGGGCGGACGGGCCTTCGGTTACGACTGGCAGTGCGGTGCGAATCCGGCCGGTTTAGTAGTAGTGCTTCCGGCCACCGACTGCGCGGCCCATTCCGCCAAGGATGGCGAGGATGGCGCCGATCACGAGCAGGATGATTCCCAGCGTCGTCAAGATGCTGATGTCGGCGACGATTCCGATGATGAGCAGGATAATTCCGAGGACAATCACTGGTACCTCCAGGCAGTTGTTGCAGTGCGTACGGACGGGGTTGTTCGGACGATCACTTAGTAGCGAGGGTCAACGGGATCGGCCGGATCCCCGGGCGCGATGTAGGTCGTGCTGTTGCCCCTGTGGATGATATCGGTGCGGCGTCGGGTGTTCATCATGACCATCGTGATGAGCAATCCAACGATGCCCACGATCATCAGGATCACGCCAATGGCGCTCAGATCGATCCCGTTCAGCTCTGCGCTGACCGCGAACGTCAGAATTGCGCCACACGCAATCAGGAAAAGACTCGCTCCGATCCTCATGGCACTCCTTATTGGAAGAAACCGGCGGCGGGGCCTCACGGTAGCCGTGAAGCGTCCGGTTATCCGGCTGAAACTCCGTGCTCGCCAGGACGACGGTCGAGCTAGGTGGCCTCGGGTGTCTGTTCACCCACACTCCATCAGCGACCGAAGCCCGAGTTTTGTCACACCAGCCCCATCACACCGCTTGAGCGGCCGGCTCCGAAGAGATGACCGGGATGCCGCTGGCCAGGCTGAGCAGCCGCTGCAATGACTGCGGGCTGGTGGTCTCAGCGCCGAGCCGGACCGCTTTGCGAGTGCCGTGGTAGTCAGAGGATCCGGTGCTGAACAGGCCAAGTTCCTCGGCCAGCGCGGCCAGCCGGGCCCGGTCCTGGCTCGCATGGTCGAGGTGGCCGACCTCGATGCCGAGCAGACCCGAGGCCGCCAGGCTGCGCAACGCCGCCTCGTCCAGGACCTGGCCGCGTTTGCGGGCCCAAGGGTGGGCGATCACCGGCACGCCGCCGGCCTGCCGGATCAGCTCGATCGCCAGTTGCACGGGCATCTCAAGCTTGGGCACGTAGTAGGGAGAGGAGCTGGACAGCAGATGGGTGAAGGCGTCGGTGACAGTGTCGACCACACCGGCCTGCAGCAACGCCTGGCCGATGTGCGGTCGCCCCACGGCGCCGCCGCCGGCGATGTCGACGACCTGCTGCCAGCTGATCGGATAACCAGCCGCCACCAGCGCGTCGACAATCGCCTCGCCACGGCCCAGCCGGCTCTCGCGCAGCCGGGCGCGTTCGGCTTTGAGCGCCTCGGCGTCCGGGTCGAACAGGTAACCAAGCAGGTGCAGGCTGATCCGGACCCCGCCGTCGTCATAGATACAGGAGAACTCAGTGCCGCGGATCAGGGTGAACGCCACGTCCAACTGCGCTACCGCCGCGACGGCCTCATCCCATCCGCCGGTGGTGTCGTGGTCGGTGATGGCCAGGGTGTGTAGGCCCGCGGCCGCCGCGTTGCGCACCAGTTCAGTCGGGGTGTCGCTGCCGTCGCTGGCGGTGGTGTGAGCGTGCAGATCGATCATCGGGCCACCCTACGTGCACTGGTACGGCGGGCGAGCCGGCTCAGGGCACGGGTACGCCGGGCGAGCCGGCTCAGTGCACGGGTACGCCGGGCGGGTCGGCTCAGTGCACGGGAGGCAGCGGCGTCGTCGGATAGTCGCTGACCCCGTCGGGACGCCTGCGCTGGCTCAGCACGGAGTTGGGGCCGAATAGCAAGGTCGAGACTTCGTGGTAGAGCTGGTCAGGCCGGGGCAGGTACTCGACCCGGCTCATGGCCTGGTGCTGACCGGCCGATTCCATGACGAAGACGCCGTAGCCGAGCATCCGCCCCAGGATCGAGCGCTCGTAGGTGAGATCGGTGACCTTCGTCAGCGGCATGATGGCGACCCGTCGAGTGATCACCCCACTGACGATGAGCACCCGCTTGTCGGTGATGACGAACTCCTCGGTCACCCAGAACCACCACGCGAAGCCGAACCACCCGAGCGATCCGAGCAGCCCCAGCACCCCGATGACGGCGAAGAACTGCTCCTCGCCGAGATACGTCACGACCAGCAGTGCCAGCAGGAAGACCGCCCCGCAGGCGGCGCCGACCTTGGTCAGGCTGGCCCAGTGCCGCCGGGTGACCACGACGGAGCGCTCCGAGGGAATCAGGTACTTGCCGTGGTCTTTCATGGCATACGCCGCCGGTTGGCGCCTAGAAGCTCTGGATGAATTCGCTAAGGCTCTCGAACCCTCGGGCGAGCAGTTGCTGAATGTTCTTCACCACTGCGGCCGCGTCGGCCGGCGAGTTGACCACGTAGAAGATCAGGAACGCGATGAGCAGCAACAGGCCGAGCTTCTTGATCACGCTTGACTCCTCGATGCCCGCTCGACGCGATTGATCTCAACCACAGGTCGAGACCTTGTTTACCGGAAGCCCGCGGGTTTGGGTGGGAGGCGCTCCCGTCCCGCTGCCGGTTCGGCTGACAGGTCAGGCGTGGCCCCGGCCGTCGCACAGTGCCGCCGGCGTGCGCCGCGTCAGTGTCCGGGCCGCAGCCGCAGCGACAGCTCGCCGATCTCCAGAACCGGCACATGCTGGTCGCGCAGGTCTGTCACCGCCAGGTCCTCCAGCACCGCGTAGCCAGCATCAGCGGGAAAGCTGATCAACCACAGCCACACGCCGGCGGCCTCCCCGACGTAGGCGCTGCGGTCGGCGAGGGAGTCTTGGACCGGCCAGAGCGGGGTCGGATGGCCCAGCGCATGCATCTTGGCAGGAGGCGGGTCGGTCGACACCGGCGGCGGCGCCGTCAGCTCGGCGCCGGCATAGCTTGCGCCAAGCCCGATGCCTGGCTCCTCCGCGACGAGCAGCCACTCCCCCATCCCGCCCAGCGGCGCCGGGCCGCGTAACGAGACGACGGTGGCCCGAAAGCCGCCGGGCACATCACCGACGGTGGCCAGACCTGCCAGCGTCCAGCCCACCGGCATCGGGTCCGGCAGCCAGAGCGGCACCTGCGCGTGGTCGCAGAGGTGCCGGATCGCGGGCTCGTCCAATCTGGCGACGATGGTGAGCGGCAGCGTCTGGCCGTGCCGCGAGCAGCGCCAGGCCTGGTCGTATTCGGTCGGGGCCACCAGGTCGTTGCCGCACCGGGGGCACCATGAGAAACCCATCTGCCCAAGATGGACTCCAGGCCCGCGTCACGTCAATGCAGGCAGACTGTGGTTCATGCCCATCCCTGCCGCCGGCGGCATCGTCTTCGACGAGCGTCGCCGGCTGTTGCTGGTCCTTCGATCCAAGCCCCCCGCAGCCATGACCTGGTCGGTGCCGGGCGGCAAGTGCGAGCCGGAGGAACGGCCCGAGGCCGCATGCGTGCGCGAAGTCGGAGAAGAGACCGGCCTCACCGTCGCGGTGATCCGCTGGGCCGGCCGAGTGCATCGGCCGGCGCCAGCGGGCGGGGAGTACGTGATCGACGATTTTCTCTGTCGAGTTGTCGGTGGCACGCTGCGAGCCGGTGATGACGCCGCCGCCGCCGGATGGTTCGACCTGGCCGGCATGACCGAACTACCGCTGGCGGCCGGCCTCTTCCAAGCGCTGGCCGACTGGAAGTTGCTGCCGGTCTAGCGTCTCGCAGGCTTGCTGCCTCAAGTGCCTGGTCGCGTTGAGGGCCTGGCCACCCTCACAAGCTCGGTCGTGACGGCTTGAGGCTGGCTCAGCTCAGCTGCTCGGCGTGGGACGGCCGGGCTGCTCCCCGCCGCGCGCCTTCAGGTAGTTCTGCTTGGGGACCATGACCTTGCGCCGGAACAGGCAGACCACCGTGCCGTCCTGCTTGTAGCCCTTGGTCTCCACGTAGACCACACCCCGGTCGTCCTTGGACTTGGACTCCCACTTGTCGAGCACCAGAGTCTCGCCGTAGATGGTGTCGCCGTGGAACGTCGGCGCCACGTGGCGCAGCGACTCGATCTCCAGGTTCGCGATGGCCTTGCCTGAGACGTCAGCCACTGACTGGCCGAGCAGCACCGAGTAGATCAGGTTGCCGACCACCACGTTCTTTCCGAACTCCGTGGTGTTCTCCGCGTAATTGGCGTCCAGGTGCAAGGGATGGTGGTTCATGGTGATGAGGCAGAAGAGGTGGTCATCGGCTTCGGTGATGGTCTTGCCCGGCCAGTGCCGATAGGTCGCCCCGATCTCGAATTCCTCATAGCTACGACCGAACTGCACAGCTACCCCCTCGGTTGGCTCGCTTTGCGGTTATCGTGCCGGACACCGCATGCGCGAGGGCGTTCTAGGCGACGTGCCATTGGTCACCTGGTCACCTGGTCGGCCTGGCAAGTTTCAGCTCAGCTCCACCGGATCGCGCAGCAGATCGCTCAAGTCGGTTCCGGCGGCCTGCCAGCGCTGTTGAAGCTGCTCGCTGCCGTGAACCCGTGCCCAGGCGAGCTCTGTCTGGGTTGCCGGGAGCACCTGCAGCACCTGCACGGCCGCCAGCCCGGCAACTGTGATCGGCTGCAACCCAGCGGTCGCCAGAACCCCGCCGGTGCAGCGGGAGCCAGAACACAGCGGCTCGCCCAAGTCGACTCGATTGCCCGCCTGGTACACCGCGCCCTCCACCGCTGGAGCGGCGGCCAACACCGCCAGCTTGCGCCACAGCAGCTCCGGCCGGCCGGCCGCCGTCAGCAGCAGTTCCGCCCGGGGAGCGCTCTCGGCCGCGACCACGATCTCGCTGGGGTCAGCCATCGGGTAACGAGACATTCCGAGGCTGAGGTAGTGATCGTGCCGACCCTCGGGATAGCGCAGCACCTCGATCGGGTCCAGTCCCAGAAAGGACACCGAGGCCCGGGCCGCAACGGTCTCGAAATGCTGCCGGTAGGCCGCTTCGACCAGGTGCAGGATGTCCGAGTGCGCGCCAGTCACCCCTGGACGCTATCCCGCCTGGGCGCCGACCCGTCCAATCACCCTCGGAAAGAGGCGGCGATTTGCTGCTCCACCGCCGCGTAGCTCTGGCCGGCGTGGCTGAGCAAGCTGCCGATGCCTTCCAAGGCGGCAGTCAGGCCTTCGGCACTCTTGTTGAACTGCTCATACAGGGCCGCGAACTGGGTGGCGGCCGCACCTGACCAGTCGGCGCCGAACAGCGGCGTCAGCTGGCCTTTCAAGCTGGCCTGCTGGCCTCGGATGTCGGTGGCGGTCCGAGCGCAGCTGCCGCCCAGGGTGGTGAGTTGCTGTGGCGAGACTTTCAGACCTGTCATGTTCGGTGGTCCTTTCCTCGGGTCCGGCAGTCGGACACCCGAGCTGGTGATCGATGGCGCTAAGCGGCCCAACCGTAGGCGCCTCCCGGGCCGCCCCGAGGCGCTGACGACCACTCTGTGGATAAGCCGCTGGTTGTCCACAGCTACCGCGATCGGCCGGCAGGCAGCTCGAGAATTAGGTGACACTGCCCGGCATGCAGGTGAAGCTGACGCTCCGAGCCGAAGGCCGCGAACGTGACATCGAGGTGCGCGCCCCCAGCGGAACGACGGCCAGCCAATTGGCCCCGCTCTTCGGCACGGTGATCGAGGTTCCTGCGGCTGCCAGCTGGGCAACCGGCGGCCGGCCGCTTCCTCCGCAGTCGCTGCTCGGTGATCGCGGCCTGCGCTCGGGGTGTGTCCTGGAGGTGGGTGGCAGCGGTACGCGGTCGGCGTTGGCTGGCTCGGCGCTTCAGCTTCGGGTCATCGGCGGTCCGGACAGTGGCCAGGTGATCGCGCTGCCTCGTGGGCGCCACCTCATCGGGCGGGACCAGGCGTCCGATCTGCGGCTGCAGGACCCGGACGTCTCGCGCCGGCACGCCGAGCTCTGCGTCGATCTTCGAGGCATCTCGGTGCGCGATCTCGGCTCTACCAATGGCACCTGGTTGAACGGCGCCCGGATCACCGCGCGGCCCTGCGCCCTCGAGATGGGCGCGGTGCTCAGACTGGGCGACTCGCTGGTGTGCGTGCTCGCCGCGAGCGAGCCGCCCGCGGCGGTCACCGCCGACGGCCGGGGCGGGCTGCTGGTGCACCGGCCACCCCACCTCACCGAGCCGGTGAACGGCGATCCCGTCGAGTTCCCCGCCGAGCTGCCGGCCACCGGGCGGCCACGGCTGCAGTGGGTGAGCGCGTTGGCTCCCGCAGTGCTCGGCGTCGGCTTCGCCATCCTGCTGCGCAACAACCAATTCCTCGCCTTTGCCCTGCTGAGCCCGCTGACCCTGCTGGCCGGGGCAGCCGTTGACCGCCGCGAGTGGCGTCGCAACCGCGACAAGGCCGCCCAGGCGCGCGCCCAGGCCGAGACGGCCGCCCGAGATCAGCTCCAAGCGCGGCTGGCGGCGGAGAGCGACAAACGCCACCGAGACTTCGCCGACGCTGCCGCCGTGCTGCAAGCCGTGGCCATTCCGGACTGCCGGCTGTGGGAGCGCCGGCCGCAGGAGCCTTGTTTCCTCGCGGTTCGACTGGGCATCGCCGACCAGCCCGCCGACACCACCGCAACCAGGTCAGGGCGCGCGCTGCCGGCCGAGGTGCTCGCAGCCGCGCCGGCCACCGTGTCACTTCTCGACGGCGCACTCGGGCTGGCGGGTCCGCTGCCCTTGGCGCGCGGCTCAGCGCGCTGGGTGGTGGCTCAACTGCTGGCGTTGCATTCACCGCGCGACCTGGCGGTGGTCGCGCTACTCGACGGTGAGATCGCCGAGTGGCGGTGGCTCAGATGGGCGGGCGCCACGGTGAAGGCCGTCGCGACCGAACCGGACGGGCATCGCCTGTTGCTGAGCAGCGTGCTCGCCCTCATCGCCGAACGGCGAGCCGAACGCGCCGGCGGCGACCGGGCCGGCCCCCAGATCGTCGTGCTGCTGGACCGGGCCAGCGCGCTGGCCACGCTCGACGGCCTTCAGCCGATGCTGGAACAAGGCCCCGCGGTAGGTGTGACGGCCCTCTGCATCGATCAGGAAGCTCGGTTGCTGCCCCCGTCATGCCGGTCGACGGCGGTGCTCACCTCCGAGACAGGCTCGACGCTGGAGCTCTGCCAGCCTGGCCGGCGAGTGCTGCAGGTGGCCACCGACCGGGTGTCGCCGGCATGGGCCGAGCAGCTGGCCCGCTCGCTGGCGCCGTTGCGTGATGCGGAGTCCAGCAGCGCCGCGGAGCTGCCCGGCGAGGTCTGGCTGGCGGATCTGCTGGACTGCGCTGAGCCCACGGCGGGGTCGTTGTTGCGGCGCTGGGCAGCGCCGGCGCCGGCCTCGACGCCGATCGGGATGGCCGCGACCGGGCCGGTGGAACTCGATCTTCTTCGCGACGGGCCGCATGTGCTCATCGCCGGTTCGACCGGATCCGGCAAGTCCGAGCTGCTGCGCAGTCTGGTGACCGGGCTGGCGATCCGGCATGCGCCCGACGACGTGGCCTTCGTGTTGATCGACTACAAGGGCGGCGCCGCCTTTGCCGAGTGCGCCGGCTTTCCCCACACCCTCGGGCTAGTGACGGATCTAGACGGACACCTCACCAGCCGAGCGCTGGCCTCCCTGGACGCAGAGATCCGCCGTCGCGAGGTCGCTTTCGCCGCGGCCGGCGTGGCCGAACTCGATGACTACCGGCGATCGGCCCTCCACGAGGCGCAGCGGCTGCCCAGGCTGGTCCTGGTGGTGGACGAGTTCGCCTATCTCGCCGAGGAACTGCCCAACTTCCTCTCCGGCCTGATCGGCATCGCGCAACGCGGCCGGTCCCTGGGACTGCATCTGGTGCTGGCCACCCAACGGCCGGCTGGCGTGGTGTCTCCCCAGATCAAGGCCAACATCGCGCTGCGCATCGCGCTCCGGGTCACCGACGCGGTGGAGTCACACGACGTGATCGGCAGCGACGCCGCCCGCCGCATCTCCAAGAACCAGCCTGGCCGCGGCTTCGCCCAACTGGCTGACGGGCTGATCGAGTTCCAGACCGCCCGAACCGGCCGCCGCCCGGTAGCGCCGGAGAGCATCACGATCGCGGTGCTGGACAGCTGGAACCGGACGAGCCCCCCCGCCGCCGTGAGACCTGGAGCTGCCGATGAGAATCAGGCGCTGCGCGCGGCGATGCTCGCCGCCGTCGCCGAGCTCAAGCGCCCATTGCCCGAACGCCCCTGGCTGCCGCCGCTGCCGACCCGCTTGGAAACCGCTGACCTTGGCCAGGACCGGCGCGCCCCCTTTGAGATCCGGTTCGGGTTGACCGACGATCCCGGCCGGCAGCGGCAGTTCTCGGCCTCGCATGATCTGATCACCGCAGGCTCGATCGGGTTTATCGGCGGCCCGAGGTCCGGGCGCACCAGCGCGTTGCACACCTTTCTCGGACAGGCCTGCGAGCAGCTGGACGCGGGTCGACTGCACGTCTATGTGCTGGACTGCGCGGGTCAGAGCTTCCGCCATTTCAGGGGGCTGCCGCACTGCGGCGCGGTGGTGAGCCGCGATGATCCGGCAGCGCTCGCGCGGCTGTGCGCCCGGCTGGTCGAAGAACTCGCCGCCCGGCAACGGCTGCTCGCGGGCCTGGGCGTGAGCACGCTGGCGGAGGCTCACCGCAACGGCACGCCACTGCCGGTGATCGTGGTCGCCCTCGACGGCTGGGAGGGCTTCACCGCGCTCAGTGACGACTACGACGCCGGCCGTTCGGTAGAGGCGCTCCTGCGAGTCACACGCGACGGGGCGGCCGTCGGCATCACGGTGCTGATCGCTGGCGACCGAGCGATGCTGGGCCTGCGGGTCGCCCCCGCGCTGAGCCGCAAGCTGCTGCTGGCCCTCACTGACCGCGGTGATTACGCCAGCGCCGGATTGAGCCCGGCCAGCCTTCCGGCTCGGTTCGAGCCCGGCCGGGCGGTGGGCGCCGACGACGGCCTGGAGGTCCAGCTGGCGTTACTCACCGCCGATGCCGGCCCAGGGGCGCAGCAAGCCGTCGTGCAGCAGCTCGGCGGGGGCGGCTCAGCCGCGGCTGGGCCGACGATCAGGATCCGGAGCTTGCCGACCTCGGTGCGCCAGGCCGAGCTGAGAACCCGAACGCTGAGCCGGGCCCCAGCTGACGGCGCGCCCACGCGCGAACACGACGAGCTGGCCGAGCGACTCGGCGACTGCCTCCTCGGCGTCGGCGGCGACGATGCCCGTCCCGTCTGGGCCGACCTGTTCGCCGAACACGCCAGATTTCTTATCTCGGGCCCGCCTCTGAGCGGTCGCAGCACGACTGCTGTGGTGATCGCCCAACAGGCGTTGGCGGCAGGGTTGGCTCTGCTGGTCGCCGCGCCGCCCCGATCACCGCTCGCGGCCTGGGCACATCGGCAGGGCGTTGACGTCCTCACGCCGGATTCGGTGCCGGGCGTCGACGGCGCCTGGCAGGACGTCACCAGCCAGCTGGTGCTGATCGACGACGCTGAGCAGTTCAACGACAGCGCCAGTGGAGGTTTCCTGACCGAACTGGCCACCGGTCACCGCGCCGCCGTGATCGCGGCGGCGCGCTCGGATGACCTCATGACGAGCTTTCGTGGCCCGGCCGTGACGGTGCGCCGCCGCCGAACCGGCCTGTTGCTACAGCCCAGCCCTGCCGACGGCGAGCTACTCGGTGTCCGCGTCGGTCCGCACCGAATGGCGTCCGGGCCCGGGCGCGGCCTGCTGGTCACCGACGCGACTCGCGCGGCGGCGCCAGACGGCCTCGCGTTACAGGTCGCGATATGAGCGCCTGGAGGATCAGCTCAGCTGAGACAGCAGATCCGCAATCTCCTGCGTCGCGTACCAAGAGAGCTCAAAGCCCTCGGCGTCATCGACCGCCTCTTCAGCCACCGGGTCGCCGAGGTCCGCGGCGTCGATCTGCTCGGCTGCGATGGCCACCGTCGGCTCTGCCTCGCCGTCATCGGCATGCACCGAGGCGCACCAGGCCAGTGGAACCTCCACGGCCACCCGCACTACGCCTCGATCCAGGTCATCCCGTATCGAGACGGAGTCGTCGGGGACGTCGGCTGAGATCACGAGCCGGCGCTTGGCGGCCGCCGGGTCCACCGCGATCAGCCGCAGCGCCGCTCTGGCAGCCTCGGCGGCGGCGGCGTACTCCAATGCCTCGATGTCATCGTCGAGGTAATGCTCACGCAGGCCGGGGGTCACGGCAAAGCCGGTCAGCGGCGCTGGTCCCAGCACGCCGGTGCTGGCCAGGCCAGCCAGCACCGTGGACGTGGCTGGCAGGTAGACCCTCATGCGGTGCCTGCCTCTGGGACCGTAAAGCCCTGCTGGCGCCGCTGCTCTCGAAGCGCGCTGGCCGACGTCCGCATCGCGGTGTGCAGCACAGCCGTCCGGCGCCGCGGGTTCATCAGGTTGGCGCCCATCACCGCCAGGTCCTCCGGCCCGGGGGTGAGCAGCGTGACCTGGGTGCCGGCTTCGCGCAGCACCGCGATGTCGTGGCCGATGCCTCGGGTGATCGAGCGCCGCACCCGCCGCTCGATCCGCGCCACCGGCGAGCGCGGGTTGTCCGGCTGAACGGCCGCCATCGGCGCCAGCACGTACACCTCGTCCAACTCCTGATCGGCGAGCAGGTCCACCGAGGCGTTGGACACCGCCCCACCGTCGACATAGGCGCGCGAATTGATCTGCACTGGCGTGTACCAGGCCGGTATCGCGCACGAGGCGCAGACCGCGTCGGCCAGTCCAGCCGCCGGTTCGTCATCGCGGCCGAACACCGTCCGGCGCCCGGTCGAGTAATCGGTGGCGATGATCCAGGTCCGCTGCGGCCAGTTCTCGGCGCCGAGGGTCTCGGCGATCACGCTGTCGAGCATCCGGTGGATGGGCTGCAGGCTGGCGCGGCCTCTGGGCAGCAGGCCGGACAGCGCCAGTGCCGGCGAGACGCTGGCAGGGCGTCGAATGCCGTCCCACGCCAGGCGCGGCGAGCCTGGCCACCACACCGGACGAGGCGGGCGGCTGCCACCGGTGTCGGAGTCGTAATCCCAGCTGATGGGCGGGTCCTCCGGCAGCGGAATGCCGATCTGATGCCGGCGGATCCGGTCGATGTCCAGCCCACAACCCAGCAGACCCGACACCACCGCGCCCGCCGAGGTGCCGATCAGCAGGTCATCGGCCGACGGCTCGACTCCGAGCTCGTGTTGCAGGGCGGTCAGCGTTCCCACTATCCATGCGAACCCGAGCACACCACCGCCGCCGAAGACGAACGCTCGGCGGACCGGCTTGGACTTGTCAGCCACGTGTCTGGTCCTTCCGCGGAGGTCGGCGTTGAGGGCAAGCCTGCCGTAGAGAAGGTATGTCATGCCCCCTGCATTCGTGCGGAGCCTGCACGCAGCCGACGCCTGCACAGCCGACGCCCGCACAGTCGACGCCCGCGCACCGGCCCGCGCCGGCTCAGCGCCGGCGGCCGCTGACCGACGCGGTGACCAACTCTGCCAGCGACTCCTCGAGCAGGGACCCGAGCACCTCCACGTCGTGCATCGCGTCCCGGTCGGCGTTGAGGCCATAGAAGACACCGCCGTCATAGGAGGTCAGTCCGATCGAGACCGCCTGCCGAGCGGCCAGCGGAATGACTGGGAACATCTCCAGCATCCGCGCGCCGGAGGCGTACAGCGGAAACTGCGGTCCCGGCACGTTGGTGACCACCACGTTGAACAACCGCCGGGTGAAACTGCTGGCGGCCCGGGCTCCGAGGGCGTGCAGCGTCGGCGGCGCGAACCCCGACAGCGCCGCCAGGGCCTCGGCGCCCACCGACTGCCCCGACTCCTTGTGGGCCTTCATCGCATAGCTGACCTGGCTCAACCGCACCATCGGGTTGGGCTCGCCGACCGGCAGGTCGACCAGATAGGAGGACACCCGGTTGCCGGGCTGCTCGACGTCGCTGTCGCCGCGGATGCTCACCGGGACCAGCGCCCGGACCGTCGTAGAGGGCGCCACCGGCTCGCCGCGGGACATCATCCAGCCTCTGATGGCGCCGGCCACGGTTGCCAGCACCACATCGTTGACGGTGCCGCCTCGCTGCTTGCGCACCTTCTTGTAGTCCTCCAGCTCTGTCCTGGCCACGGCGAACCGGCGCTGGGAGCCGATCGAGCTGTTCAGCGGGGAGTCCGGAGCCGGCCGGGCGATGACCCGGGCGGCCGACAGCACGCCGGTGACCGCAGACGAGACCTGCGAGGCCACGTTGCGGGCGTCCGCCACGCCGATCCGCACGGTGTCGACCACCGCGGTGGGGCGCCGGATCAGGTCGGTCACCGCGTCGATGACCAGGCTGGCCGAGCCGGGCTCCGAGCGAGGCATCCACAGGTCCTCGGGGATCTCGCGCGGCACCGGCGTGGTGTCCAGGATCACCTGGCCGATGTCCACCGCGTCGATGCCGTCCACCATCGCGTGATGGGTCTTGTGGATCACGGCGAAGCGCCCGCCGGCCAGCCCCTCGACCAGGTACATCTCCCACAGCGGGCGGTTGCGGTCCAGCGCCCGCGACTGCACCCGGGCGACGAGCTCGCGCAGCTGCTCGTCCGAGCCCGGCCGTGGCAGCGCCGAGCGCCGGACGTGATATCCGATGTCGAAGTCGCTGTCATCGACCCACACCGGGTTGGCCAGGTGGCCGGGCACCGACCTGACCTTCTGGCGGTACCGGGGCACCAAGGAGATCCGGCGCTCGATCAGGCTCACGAATGTGTCGTAGTCAAAGCCCTCCGACGGCGGCTCGAACACGGCCAGGCCGCCGACATGCATCGGGGTCGTGCGGCCCTCCAGGTACAGAAAGTAAACGTCGAGCGGATTCAACCTGTCTGCCATATCGCAAGGCTCCTTCACTGGCCAGCGCCAGCGGGGTCAGGTCGCGGGCCGGCGGCTCGGTGGACGCGGCGAGTCCGCAGGTACACGCTACTTGCGCCGCCTCCCCCGACGCGGCGCCGCGGTGCCGCAGAGCGCCTCGGCAAGTCCGATGACCGCCGCACGCAGCGGACTCGCCGGCGCCGCCTCGGCCAGCGTCTGCCCCGCGACCGCGGCCTGGTCCAAGCTCATCAGGTCATAAGGCAGCAACGCCGCGCTGGTCTGGCCGACGAAGCGTTGCAACGCGGCGTTGAGCTCGACCTCCAGGTTGCCGGCAACCGCGCTGCGGCGCACCCGATTGAGGACGATCCAGACCGGAGTGTCGACCGCGGCCCGCAGCTCCCCCAGCCCGCGAACCAGCCGTTGCATGCCGATCGGATCCGCCGAACCCACCGTCAGGATCAGATCCGCCTCCTCCAAGACCGCCAGCGTCGCGCCGTTGCGCCGCGGAGCAAGGGTGTCAAAGCTCAGCTCTTCGTCGGTCTCCAGAGCGAAGCCGACGTCGACCACCGTGTAGTCGGCCAGCGCCCGAGCCACCGTCAGCACACTGCGCAGCGCGGTGCTACGCAACTCAGGCCAGCGATCGGCCCGCGAGATCCCGGTGAGCACCCGGAGCCCCGGGCTGACCTGCCAGCACAACCCCGCCAGCCCCTCGACGTCCAACCGGCGCGACTGGGCTTGCCTGCAGGCCGCCACCAGCCCGGGAGACTCATCCAGCAGCCCGAACATCGAGGCCGCGACGCCGCCGTAGACGTCGGCATCGACCAGCAGCGAGCGCTGAGCCAGCCGGGCCAGCTCGTCAGCCAGGGTGCTGGCCGTGGTGCTACGGCCCGGAGCGCCGGTGGGCCCCCAGACCGCGATCACCCGCCCCGGCCGCGGGACCGGGTCAGTCGGCTTTTCCGAGGCCGCGGCATCCGCGCCTGCTGGGTTGGCCGAGGCTGAGCTGGCCGAGGCTGAGCCCGCGGCAGCCGAGCCCGCGGCAGCCGAGCCAGCTGAGCCAGCAGCAGAAACCGGGGGGTCACCCGCCGCCGAGCCGGTCGCGAACGACGGGTCTGCGAAGGCGTTGCCATGCTCCGTCGGCGCCGACCGGTCAGCGACTGCGGCTGCGATGACCGCCGCGAACACGGCAGCAGAGGCGTTCGAGGGCACGAAGAATGTGATGCCGGCATCCTGCAACCGCTCGATATCGGCTTCCGCGCCGGGCGCGGTGACGCCGACCACCGCCACCGCGCCGGCCCGCAACCGGTCAACGGCGTCGGCGTCCAGGCGGCGCAATTGCGCGTCGACCAGAGCGGCGACGGCCTGGCCCGAAGCGGCGACCGCCAGCAACTCCACGAGGTCGACGCACCGCCGGACCACCGTGATGCCTTCCTGGCCAGGGCTTCGGCCCAACTCGGCCAACAACGCGGCCTCCCAGGCAGCGCCGTCGGCGGCGCTGACCACCGCGATGCTCACCCGGCGCCGCCCGCGCAACTGGCCAGCGCTTCGGACTGCGGCTCGGGCCGCTCGGCAGCCGACAGCACGCCGGCCCTCAGAACCGCGCCTTCCAGGTCCAGCGACGAGACCACCCGCTTGGCGTCCGCGGCCGACACCCGGACGACCAGCAGGGAGCCGGTCGTCGAGCCGAAGGCCGACCCGGTCACCCGATCGGCGCTTTGCACCGGCACACCGCTGAGCAGGACCACCCCGCGACAGGTCTTGGTGCTGAGCCACAGAGTGATCCGGTCACCGCGGCTGATCTCCGGCGCGTTGTCCGGCTGCATCGGGATGCTCACCGTGACGCCGGCTTCGGGAGCGGTCACCTCTGCCACCGCGAGCAGCTCACCAGCGCGCAGCGACCGGTGCACCGTGCGGCCGGCGACCGCGACGTCAGAGGCCAGATACCGCGACGCGGCGGTGCCGAGCTGCACCCGGACCGGCCGAACGTCGGCTCCGGTCAGCACCGTGCCGGCGGCCACGTCACGGCTCAGCGACCAGACCGGTTGCCGCTGGTCTGCCGAGGAGACCAGCACCGCCCCGAGCAACACCGCGCTCAGCACCAGGACGACGCCGCCGACCAGCCGCGCGTCCAGCCAGCGCGGTCTGTTGAGACGTCGGGGCACCGGTGACGCTGGATCGGGAGAGGGCAGCGACGTATCGGTCATAGCATCACATCTTGCCTGAGCCGCTTCACCGCTGCGCGCGAGACCGGGCCAATCCTGTGGACAACTCTGCCAAGACCGGGTCCTTAGCTGCCACACTGACCTGCAAGCCGACCGGTTGCCTTCGATATCGTCGGCTTGAAGACGCACGACGGAGATGATTCGACGATGACGCAATCCCGGTTCCTGACCCTCAGTGACGTTGCCGAGGTGCTTAACATCTCGGCATCCCAGACGTACGCCCTAGTCCGTTCAGGTGACCTCGCGGCCATCAAGATCGGCGGCCGGGGCCAGTGGCGAGTCGAACGCGAGCAGTTGGAGTCCTACATCTCCCGCATGTATGACCAGACCAAACAATTCGTGGCCGAGCACCCCTTCATCGACTCGACCGCGGACTGACTGGCGGCCCGGCGCGCCGCCGCTGAACAGTTCGGCCCGGCGCAGCGCCGCTGAACAGTTCGGCTCGGCGCAGCGCCGCTAGACAGATCCGCGCCGCTGGACAGCTCAACGCCGCTAAACAGCTCAGCTGTCGCGCCGCAGCACAGCCAGCGCGCTGATCGGCAGCACCAGCACCTCGCGCACGTCCTCGCGCCGCCGTGGCTCGCCGGCGGCATGCACGGCGAAGTCGACGAAGTCCGAGCCGACCCTGTCCAGGGTGCCGTCCAGCACGGTCGAATCGGTCAGACAGGCCCGCAGCACCGAGCGGTCCCGAGCCACGCCCCGCAGCGCGTGCCCGATCCCCAGGCCAGCGTCCAACGCCGACTCGGCCGCGCCGGACAGCCGCCCCAAGCCGGCGATCGAGGTGATAGCCGGCGCGGCCAGCAATGCCTCGCGGCCGGCGCCCTCGTCCAGCAGTAGCCAGCCCGCGCCTACCGCGCTGAGCCGGCCGGTTAGCGCCATTCCGCCCAGGCAGCGGACCCGGACCGCCGCACCCACCGCCGGTCGCAGCCGGCTCGCGAGGCGCAACCGGGACGCCTCAAGCCGAGTCAAGTCCGCGACCTCGGCATCGCGCTCGGCCAGGAGCAACGCCTGCGCCTGCGCCTCGAGATCGGCGAACAGATCATCCCACCGCATGCGCCCGTCCCTTCGGTTACGGCTGTCGCGCACCAGAGCCAGCCGAGCGCCCGAATTGTGCCTCATCCAGCGCAGCGATGCCTGTCGACGCATCCAGTTATCCACAACCCAACTTGACCATAGGTTAATGCTGGCGTATTTATGTAAATGGAACCAAACGAAAGGAACTGCGATGGCTCGCCGCTATCTCTCGACCGTGTGCGCGGTGATCGGCACCGGATGGGTGCTGATCTCTTGCGCGCGGCAACCCGCCCTGTTAGTCCAGGGCCTGCGGTCTCCGAACACCTCGGTGACGCAGGTCGGGCCGGACGCCGCCGTCATCGTCCTGGCCGGCTCCCTGCTGTGGCTGATCGCGCTCTGGGCCGCCTTCGCCTTCAGTGCCGCCGCCCTGTCACTGCTTCCGGGCCGGTTCGGCCGGCTCGCCCACACGGTGGCCGAGGGCGTGACGCCCGCGGTGCTGCGACGGGTCATCGGGGCGGCAGCCGGGACGTCGATCCTCTTCAGCCCGGCCACCGCTGTGGCATCGCCGGCCGACAGCAGCCCGTCCGTGCCGGCCAGCGCCGCGGCAAGCCCGGTCCGCCCCCAGACGGCCCTCAGCCTGCCGATGGACCGGGCCGCCGGCCAGTCAAGCGCCGGCGCGCCGACCGCGCCCACCGCGCCGGCGACGATGCCAGCGCTCGAGTGGCCCACCGACCCCGATCGGTCCGGGTCCGGCCACCGGCCCGCGCCGTCCGCACCGAAACCCCAGCCCAAGCCCGCCGAGACCAAGACCGCCGAGACCACACCCGCCGAGCCACGGCCGGCGGGATCGCAGTACCGCGTCCGGGTTCGACCTGGCGATTCGTTGTGGTCGATCACCGCTCACCGGCTGGGCGCGGGCGCCTCAGCGGCTCGAATCCAGGCGGAATGGCCGCGCTGGCACGCCGCTAACCGGCAGCTGATCGGCGCCGATCCAGACCTGCTCAGGCCAGGCATGGAGCTGCTCGTGCCGCGGCCGGTGTCGCTGGACAGCGACCGATGACGATGTCAGCGGCGCCGGTTCAGCCGGTTCAGCCGGGCCGACTCGACCGGGCGCCAGCCGCCGCGCCGCGGTTTCTGCCGCGTCCCGCGCCGCGCCGCGAGCCGCCCTTCGACGACGAGCTGACCGCGCGGCATCTGAGCCTGGTCGGGCCGCTGGATCAGCCGCTGCCCTTGGACACCCTGGGGCCGAACGCGCCATCGGCGATGCGGCTGCGCGCCGAGCCGGACCCGTTCGCGGTCCGGCCCACCGGGCGCCATGAGCTGCCCGAGCCCACTGCCTTTGCCAGGCGGCTGGTGATCGGCGTCATCGAGACCGCCACCGGCCGCCGCTCCGCGTCCCAACTGCGCCACCACACCAGCCCGACGGTGCAGGCCGGCCTGGCCCGCGACGCCGGCCGGATCAGCCGGCTGGGCAGCGCACACCGGCCGGCCACGCTGCACTCGCTGCACATCACCGAGCCCGCCGACGGAGTGGCCGAAGTGGCTGCCGTGCTGCGGGTGGGCGACCGCTTCCGGGCGCTGGCACTGCGCCTGGAGGGATTGGACGGCCGATGGCGGTGCGTCCGCCTACAGATCGGCTGAGCCGGCGGCGAAGGAAGGCTCAAAACGGGGGTGTTCCTTCGCCGCACGGCGCCGCTCAGCGCCGCTCAGCGCCGCTCAGCGCCGCACGGCGCGGCTCGGCTCAACGCTTGCGCTTGTTGCCCCGGCTCCCCTTGTTGGGGTTGGCGCGCCGCTGCTTGGCTGTTCCGGCCCGGTTGCCCGCCGCCGGCTGAGCGCCGCCCTCGGTGCGCACCTCAGGGGTCTCTGATCCCAGCGCCGGGGCGCTATAGGTCAGCGGAGCGGTCTCGGCGCGGGGACGTCCCAGGCCCTTGGCCGAGATCTGCGGATGA
>WUUC01141408.1_pt1 | contig 21223 bp, 17 predicted proteins | sample 6278441 | NCBI WGS metagenome assembly WUUC01 (sample SAMN13675441, study PRJNA597444) | soil metagenome | isolation source: soil | place: USA: Washington | collected 2017-10
AGGGCGACGCCTGGCGGCGGTTCCCGTGGGGAACGCCTGAATACAAAAAATACGAGCGAACCGAGAAAAAAATCCCTCCGGCCGTTATCGCGCAGGGTGATTACGCATTTGAATACTCCACCGATGGGCACGGCTTATTCCGGCGGCGCAGAGAAAAGCGCTTGGAGTTTCAGCTACAAAAGCGAGCCTTACCGCGTCACCTCTGACGAGCAGGGAACGGCTTCACCGTAGCATCGGCCAGCAAGCTTCGGCTCTCACGAGAGCATTCCGAACGGAGCCGCGCTCACTTCGGCCGCGGAGAGAAAGGAGCGAAGGGAGTATTCTCCATCCGTTCATTCTTTGCGCTTCCATTTTGCGGCATTGTCTCTTTGCGATTCCGGGCTAACGGCTATTTCCGATCTACCCATGAATTCTCCGACCGTACTCCGCACGAGCACCGCCGATCTCTACGATGCGCATGTGATGAAGAATTATGCGCGGGCCCCGCTCACACTTGTGCGCGGTCGCGGGACGCTGGCGTGGGACGATCAAGGGAAACAGTATCTCGATTTTACCTCCGGCATTGCCGTGACGGCGCTTGGGCATTGTCACCCGCATTGGGTCGCCGCCGTGCAACGTCAGGCGGGCGAATTGATCCATGTCAGTAATCTGTTTCGAAATCCGAATCAGGCGGAACTCGCGCGGCGTTTGATTGGCTACGCGGGGCCGGGCCGCGTTTTTTTCTGCAACAGTGGCGGCGAAGCGGATGAAGCGCTCATCAAGCTGTCGCGTTTGCACGGCGTGCGCAAAGCGGGTGGGGAAGAGGGCAAATGTTTCAAAGTGATCTGCGCGAAGAGCGCATTTCACGGCCGCATGTTTGGCGGCATGAGCGCGACGCCGCAGGAAAAAGTGCAAAAGGGGTATCGTCCCTTGCTGCCGGGCTTCGTGTTTGGCGAGCTCAACAATCTGGCGAGTTTCGAAGCGCTAATCGATGAGCAGACCTCCGCGATCATGGTGGAGACGATCCAAGGCGATGGCGGCATTCGCCCCTGCACGAAAGAATTTCTCGTTGGCCTGCGTGAACTCTGCACGCGGCATAACCTTCTCCTGCTGATCGACGAAGTGCAGTGCGGCATCGCACGCACGGGAAAGTTTTATGCCTTCGAGCACGCGGGCATCCAGCCCGATGCGATCGCCATGGCGAAAGGCCTCGGCGGCGGCATGCCGATCGGTGCGGTATGGGTACGCGAAAACGCGGCAGACCTTTTTCAGCCTGGTTCGCACGGCACGACTTTCGGCGGAACCCCGCTCGCGTGCGCGGCTGCGCTCGCGGTGCTGGATGTGATCGAAAAGGAAAAACTGCTCGAAAAAGTTTCGACGCAAAGTGTGCCGTGGATCGCGGCGCTAAGGCAGTTGGCGAACGAATATCCCGCACAGCTGCCCGAGGTGCGCGGTTTCGGTTTCCATGTGGGATTGCAAATGCCCACCGATCCCACGGCCATGATCGCTGCGTTGCGCGAGGAGGGGCTGCTCACCGCGATCGCTGGCGGAAATGTTATCCGCCTCCTGCCGCCACTCACTGCGACGACTGGGGAGCTCACGAAGTCCGTGGAGATTCTCCGCAAAGTGCTCACCACCGCTAAAGATTGAACCATCGATTTAAACGCCCGCTGTGTCCGTTGGGTTTCGCGCGGGCTGCTGCGGGCTGCTCACGCATTTTTCGCTCGTAGCTCCCTCGGGGAGGCCGTAATTCAGACCGCTTCGCAAATGAAGCACTTCCTCAAAGAGACCGACCTCAAGCCTCATGAAGTGGCCGAGGTTTTCGCGCTGGCCCGAGACCTGAAGCAAAAGCGCGGACGGCATACGCCGCCGGTTTTGCAGTATCAGACGTGGGCGATGATTTTTTCGAAATCGAGTACCCGTACGCGCGTCTCCTTCGAGGTCGGCATTCACGAGCTCGGCGGCAATCCGCTTTTCCTGAACAGAAGCGATATCCAGCTAGGCCGCGGCGAATCGATCGAGGACACCGCGAAGGTGCTCTCGCGTTTCGTTCACGGACTGATCGTGCGCACGTACGATCACACGGAAGTCGAGCGTCTCGCCGCGGCGGGAACGATTCCGGTGATCAACGCTCTCACGGATTTCCTGCACCCGTGTCAAATCTACGCGGACGCCTTTACGCTCGCAGAACGCTGGGCGCCGAAAGGCGGTGATCTGCTCGGCTCGCTGAAGGGCCGCAAGATCGCGTTCCTCGGCGACACCGCGTGCAACATGGCCAACTCATGGATCCTCGGTGCGAATCTCTTCGGCATGAAAATCGCGCTCTCGGGTCCGAAAGGCTTCGAGCCGGATGCCGCAGCCAAGGCGCTGTTCGCGAAAGAAGGTTTCGCGGGCGGCTATCGATTCACGACCGATCCGTACGAAGCGGTGAAGGATGCCGATGTGGTTTACACCGATGTGTGGGTGAGCATGGGCAAGGAGGCCGAATCGGCGGATCGGATCCAGCAGATGAGCCCATTCGCCGTGACCGCAAAACTCTTCGCGGCCGCGAAGCCCGACGCGTACTTCATGCATTGCCTGCCGGCTTATCCGGGCAAGGAAGTGATGCAGGATGTGTTGGATAATCCGCGCTCGATCGTTTTCGACCAGGCCGAAAATCGTCTCCACGCGCAGAAGGCCATCATGGCAGTCCTCGCGCAGCAGCCACGGGCGTGAAAACCTTTCCCACGAAACGCACCGAATTCACGAAATAGAAATCTGCCCGCTTCATGCACTCCGACTTTCGTGTCGCTCGTGTATTTCGTGGGCCAATTAAAAAATTCTCTCCTATGAAAATCGTTCTCGCATATTCTGGCGGCCTCGACACGTCCGTCATCGTCAAATGGCTCAAAGAGACCTACGACGCTGAGATCATCACTTTCGCGGCCGACGTCGGTCAGGAAGAAGAGCTTAAGGGTCTCGATAAGAAGGCCAAGAAGACCGGCGCTTCGAAGCATTACACGCTCGATCTCGTCGAGGAGTTCGCGAGCGACTTCATCTTCCCGATGATCCGCGCCAACGCGATCTACGAAGGCCAGTACTATCTTGGCACCTCGATCGCGCGCCCGCTCATCGCCAAGGCGCAGGTCGATATCGCGCATAAGGAAAACGCGGATACAGTCGCGCATGGCGCCACAGGCAAGGGCAACGACCAGTGCCGTTTCGAGCTCACCTACATGGCGCTCGATCCGAAGCTGCAGATCATCGCCCCCTGGAAAATGGAAGAATATCGCGCCCTCTTCCCGGGCCGCGCCGAGATGATCGCTTACTGCGCCGAGCATAATATTCCGGTCGAGGCGTCGCTCAAAAAGCCATACTCGATGGATCGGAACCTCCTCCACATCTCCTACGAAGCGGGCATCCTGGAGGATCCTTGGTTCGACCCGACGACCAAGGAGAACAAGGGCATGTTCAAACTCTCGGTTTCTCCAGAAGACGCGCCGGACAAGCCCGAGTACGTCGAAATCGATTTCGAGGCGGGCAACGCTATCGCGATCAACGGCAAGAAACTCACGCCGGGAAAACTGTTGAAGGCTCTCAATAAACTCGGCGGCAAGCACGGCATCGGCCGCGTTGACCTCGTTGAAAACCGCTTCGTCGGCATGAAGAGCCGCGGCGTGTACGAGACGCCCGGCGGCACGATTCTGATGCAGGCGCATCGTCAGGTAGAATCGCTCACGCTCGACCGCGAAGTTCTCCAACTCCGCGACGGGCTCATCCCGAAATATGCGCAGCTCGTGTACAATGGCTTCTGGTTCGCGCCCGAGCGCGAGGCGCTCCAGGCGCTCGTCGACGAGAGCCAGCGCTTCGTGACCGGCACCGTTCGCCTCAAGCTCTACAAAGGCAACATCATCACCTGCGGTCGCAAATCGAAGTATTCGATGTATGACGACAAGATCGCGTCGATGGAAGGTGTGAAGAGTTGGTACAATCAAAGCGACGCGGCTGGCTTCATCCGCCTCAACGGCCTGCGCCTCCGCGCGCGCCACCTCTCGCAAGGCGGTCCCAAGATCGGCCGCTGAGTTTTTTTGAGCGGCACTCAAGGAGCTGTCGCTGGCTAACGGGTCCGGCGCGCGGGCATGCGGCCTGCCCGACTTGGGCGAAACGCCCAAGTTTTCTGCTTCGTACTCGGCGGGACGCCGAGTGGTGCACGCGAGACGCCTTCGTTCCCAGGCAATTGCCGCGTGGCGGGCTAGAGCGGTTCAACTTAAGTTGTCGCCTTCTGAGCCGTGGCGGTAGTTTATGCAGGCTCTTTTTCGGAGAAATTGAAAAAACAAAACGGCCGCAGCGGTGAGGCTGCGGCCGGGTTTTCAAGAAGGACCTGAATGTCGTTTAGACATCCTTGAAAAAGCGATCGTCGGAGCTGGGGGCTTCGTGGCCATTGCGGTTGGGAATTACGTTCTTCGTGCCATTCGCACCTTCGGTATGACGGGCACGAGCGGGGCGCACGGCTTTGGCAATGCGACCGGCGGCGCGTGAAGCAGCGGCCGCTTTGGCCGGAGTGGCAGCGGCCGCAGGTGCGGCGGTGGCCTGCACGGTGTAAGCTGGAACGGGAGCCGAGGCGGTGTCTACGGGGGTCTCCGTGTTGCCGGGACCGCTGACCATGTGCGTAAGTTCGGTGATGATACCTTTGAGCTGAGCAGCTTGGCCGCTGAGCTCGTTAGCGGCGGCGCTGGTCTCTTCGGCCGTGGCGGCGTTCGCTTGGGTGACTTGATCCATGTCGGATACGGCGCGAGAAACTTGATCGATGCCCTGGCTTTGCTCTTGGGAAGCGACTGCGATCTCGGCGATGAGCTCGTCAACTTGACGGGCTTTCGCGGTGATTTCGTCGAGGCTCTTGCCCACTTTTTCCGAAATCTTGGCGCCCTGTTCGCTCTTAGCGGTAGAGTCGGAGATTTTCTGAGCGGTTTCGCGAGCCGCCTGCACGCTGCGCTGGGCGAGGGAGCGAACTTCGTCGGCAACAACGGCGAATCCAAGACCGGCTTCGCCTGCGCGAGCGGCTTCGACGGCGGCGTTGAGAGCAAGGAGGTTCGTCTGGAAGGCGATCTCGTCGATGGTTTTGATGATCTTCGAAATTTCGATGCTGGAGGCTTGGATGGCGCCCATCGCGGCTTTCATCTCCTTCATATCTTCCGTGCCGGCGTCGGCGGCGACGCGGGTCTGATTGGCGAGAGATTTAGCGGCTTGAGCGTTTTCGGCATTCTTGCGGGTCATGCCGGCCATTTCTTCGAGAGAAGCAGAGCTTTCCTCGAGAGCGGCGGCTTGGCGAGAGGAGCCCTCGGCCATCGTTTGGCTAGCGGAGGTAACCTGACTGGAGGCGGAAGCGGTGTGTTCGGCGCCGCTGGCGAGACGGGCGGTGATCTGCGTGATCGGGCGGGTAACGCTACGAACGATCACGTAGGCGAAAACAATTCCCGTTAAGACGCCGCCAAGACCCAGCGAGAGCACGAGGAGTTCATTGCGCTTCTGAGTATGGCGAATGTCGGCGTCGAGCGTGTCCTGCAGTTCGTGGAGGGACGTGCGGACGTTGGTGATTTCCTTTGTGAAGAGGGGAGCGAGACGCTCGAGATCGTCTTTTACGACCTGGGCGCGAGCTTGGGAAGAGGCGACGACTTTCTCGAAGCCTTCGAGATAAGCGGCGGCGTTGTGCTGAATCTCGGTGAGGAGCTTGGCCTTAGCCGGATCGGCAAGGCTGGCGTCGAGAGCTTCGGCTTCTTTGAGCTCTTTTTCCATGCCGACGACCTGCTTGACCATCGAGGCTAAGGACGCGCGGGTTTTGTCAGCGTGAACGTCCTCACGAGTGAGGAGAAAGCTGTTAACGGAAGCGAGACCCTCGAAAAAATTTTGGAGCGCAGAGGACGTTTTGAACGACGCGTTTTGGTCGCCGCTTTGACGGGCGGCCAACAGGATGCCCTTGAGGGCTTCGCCGATGGAGGCGGAGCGCGGCTCGAGCGTGTTGGTGACCTCGGCCTGGCGTTCGTCGAGGAGCGTGACGGTTTTCTTAAACGCCTTATCATACTCCGTGAGGAGTTTTTTGGCGTTGGCAATGTTCAGCGCGCGTTCGGGATTCGTGATAGCGCTGCCGGCATCGCCCAGCGAGGCATCGAGATTTTTGCGATTCTTCTCATAAATGGCCACGCCTTCTTTAGAGCCGGTGGCGAGAAACTCGTTCACGCTCATGCGAAGGTTCAGCATCGAGGTCTCGAGGTTACCGACAACATTAGTATCGGCTGTGCTTTCGGAAAAGTCGGCGAGGCCTTTGCCTGAGCGCCCGAGGGCCAAGTACGCAAGCGCGGCAACGGCTATGAACAGCACGAAAACAAGTGCGAAGCCGGACGTGATTTTACGACCGATGGTGAGCGATGGGAGTTTCACAGTGAGCGATGGATAAAAAGGTGGGCGGACGGGTGTTGTAGGGCCGGATCAATCTTCCACGCTGAAACGAAGTGGGAGAGTGACTTTCACTTTGACGGCAGCGCCGTCCTTCTTGGCCGGTTTGAATTTCCATTTGGCGACGGCCTCTAGCGCAGGAGCTTCAAAATCGGGGTGCGACGATTTCGCGACAGAGGTGCTGGCCACGGCGCCGGATTCGTCGATGACGGTCGTCACAGCGACCACACCGGAAACCCCGTCACGTTTGAGGCTGGGAGGATAACGAGGCGGCGGGGTCTTAACCGGCACGGGATTTTCGTCGACCTTGGTGTAGATCGTGTCGTCGGCCTGGACGGTGAGCGGAAAGCTGGCGAACCCGATGAGGGCTAGCAGCGAGAGGAAGCGGAGGATGGAGGACGTCATGATTCAGCGATGAATTGTCCCTCCTAATCGGCATCCACGGATTTAACTTAAATCCTGTGCATAAGTTTCGGTGCTATGAGTCGAGGTGATCTTTCCCTCTGGATAAGGCAGCTGGCATAACGCGGGCGTAAAAAAACCGCGCCGATGAGGGCGCGGTTTCAATAAAGAGGGAGGTTTTGGAGATTGCGCTCAAGAAACGCCAACTTTGCCACTGAGTCCGCGCTGACGGCGACGATAGATGACGAAGAGTCCGGCTGCGCCCCCCAGGAGTGCCACAGTAGTGGCAGGCTCAGGGACTGCGGCTAAAACAGTTTGATCGGCAAGGCCCTCAATATTCGCGTAGGAGCCTCCTGCCGCCAACGTGGCAAACGTTAGGCTTTCCGCTGATGGATTTGCCGCGGGAGCGAACCAACTGATACTTAAATCAGAGCCGGTCGTTATAGCCGAGTCCGAGCGAAATGTTCCATAGGCGGTACCAGCGGGAGCGCTGCCTCCAAAATTAGTAACAGTCGGAACCCAGTAAAGCTGAAGCGCGTCATTTTGTGCCACAATGCCCGCCGCATAATTGAGAGTGAGGGTGACGTTTGAGGTGCCGGGGGTGCCGGTGGTCCCAGCGTCGATCGGAAAAATTCCAGCTATATAGTCATCGCCGCCGGTGGAAAGCATGTTACCCACAGAAAAAATGGTGTCGGATGTAAGACTAGCAAAACCGTTGTTGGCCGTGTCAGCCACTAGGAAAAATATTCCTCCGTCCGCGGCATTGGCACCCGAGGAATATTGTAGGGCGCCCGCAAACAAATTGATAGTCGCCGTCTGCGCGTGCATGACGCATGTCCCTAGTAGAGGAAGACAAAATAATACGGATTTCAATTTCATGGTCAGTAAGTAGGAGTGTTGATCCACGCTTGCGCGTTACCGCTAGAAGAGGACGCTTTTCTTATAATTATGCCTGTTCCAGCGGAAATGATTTCGCTCGCACCGAAATCGGTCGTGAGAGGCTGACCGACTTTTCTCCAGCCGTTGTTGTAGTAAAAAAATGTAGCCGAAGCCGAACGTGACTTTTGGGGCACCGTGTTGTCGAAAACAAATAGCTCGTCAGTTCTTCCGAGAACCGATGGAGACGGCGAAAAAGCGCCGGAAGCCACTAGGCCTAGATCGTTTAATGAAACCCCTATTGGTCTCGGTACAGAGATCACATTATCCTGCTTGCCAGATGATAGAGTCCGTAGAACTACCGAAAATTTTTGAGTTATAACATTGCCAGTAGCGCAGAGTTGGCGGGGTGTAGCAGTATTGTTCCGAATGATGATGAACTCGTCCGGCGTTATGAGCATATCATTGAAATTGTCGGTCAGGGGACGGCCTACTTTTCTCCAATTTCCATTAAAAAAGAAGAGGGTGGAAGCAGTCGAAATGCTTCGGCCTGTGGAGTTCAAATCCAGCAAAAATATCTCCGTCTTCCGGGTTAGGACAGAGGTTGTGGCATCGAAAGATGTTCCAACATCGGCCGCGGGGAAAATGGTTGATACGCTCCAATATGGAATGACGCTGATCGAGTCGTTCGGGGCCAGACCGGTAAGAGTATCGCCCGCGAGGTCGACCGTGAGTGTGTTCGTTCCGTTGGCGGTGACTGTGTAGTAATTACCTTCTTTGGCTCCTGAACGTATAAAGGCGTAGTAAGTATTGGATTGGCTTCCTGACGCGTAAACGAACTGGCTAGAGGCCCAACTTGGCGCTCCGGCGACGGTGATCGCATTGCTCGAGAACGAAGCCACCTGCCCGACGAACGCTGCTGGGCGTTGGAAGGGGACGGAAACGTAGGTATCGGAGTTGGCGAGGAGCGAGACGGTGTTGTAACCAACAGGCTCGGTGGTGGCAGTGGCAGCCATGCTCGTGAACGTACTGCACAGCGAAAGTGGGAGTCCGAAAGCGAGGGCTTTAGAGAAGGAGCGTATGGTACTCACGTGATTATTGGGCTGGACTCAGTGGGGTGGGAGAAATCAGGCGCCGCAATTTCCGAGTAGTCGTAAATTTGTGAAAATCGGAGTGTGATAGCTCATCTTCAGCCTGACTTCATCGGGTGTTGAATATCGGTAATCGGCGCAGATGCGGAAAAGCGCAGAGTTTAACACGTTTATTTGAGAGTCCCCTCGCATGCCTTTCGCCGTTCATACGGCATTTTTAATCAGAGTTGCGCTATTGGCAAAGCGGCCGAGCGAATCTTTCTCCCTACTGGACCTACCTTGCTCTTTACGATTGATTTACTACTAAGCGTGACAGCGTTCGCGTACGTTTCTCGTTTCTTACTATGAAAATTCTCCGCGCTCCTTTCTTGGGCATTTTTTTTAGCGCCTGCTTTCTTTGGGCTGGCGACAACGTCAGTGTGACGGTTTCTCACGGGCTTGATGCGCCTCGCCCGTCCGAGACCATCGCGATTCCGTGGACCGACGTGAATGCAGCGCTGCCTGGAGCCTATCTTCAGAAAATCGCGATTAAGGACGCGGCTGGAAACAGCCTCCCCTATCAGGTCACCAATGTCGCGCCTCAGGCCAAGGATCCGAAGAACGTGGGAGCGGCTTACGGGGATTTGATCTTTCAGTACAGTTTTGCCGCCGGAGAAAAGTCCGCGCAGTTCACGATCGAGAGGACGGATGTCGTTTCGCCGGTGTTTCCGGCCAAAGTCTTTGCTCGGTACGTGCCGGAGCGGCTGGATGATTTCGCGTGGGAAAACGACAAAGTCGCCCACCGCACCTACGGCCAGGCGCTCGGCGAGCCGGCTCCAGCCGGCGTGGTGAAGGAAGTCCTTGTCACAAGCGGCCTCGATATTTGGTCGAAGCGCGTGAGCTACCCGATCGTCGAGCGGTGGTACAACAAGGGGCATGACCACTACCATAAGGATCAGGGCGAAGGCATGGATATGTTTAGTGTGGGCAAATCCCGAGGCTGCGGCGGCACGGGCGTATGGGATGGCCAGGGCCAGACGCTATTCGTCGGACGGAATTACAAAACCTGGAAGGTCATCGCGAATGGCCCGATTCGCGCGATCTTCGAGCTTACGTATGACGCATGGGACGCGAACGGCGTGAAGGTTTCCGAGGTCAAGCGTTTCACCGTCGATGCCGGCCATAATCTCGACCGTCTCGACAGCACGTTCACGTTCGAGGGCGTGCCTGCGATCACGGTCGCGGTAGGTTTGAATAAAAATAACGCTGACAAGGGCCAAGAGCCTCGGGTCGACGTTATAAAAAATAAGGAAGCAGGCATTTTGGCACAATGGACGGCGCAGAAGAGCAACGGTTCGCTCGGCACAGCGGTGTTGATTCCAGGAGGCAAGTTGGAGGGCTACGTTGAAGACGCGCTGAACGAGCTCGCGCTCACGAAGGCCGAGCCGGGCAAGCCGGTCACCTACTATGTGGGAGCGGGCTGGACTAGGACGGGAGATTTTCCCACGAAACAAAGTTGGGAAAAATACCTCCTGGATTTCGCGGCGCGTTTGAAATCGCCGATCACCGTGAAGCTCGGCGACTGATCTTGATGCGATGCGTCGCACGCGTACGGGTGCCGACTCTGGGTGGAATAGGCCATGTCGCCGCACTGGCCTTCTCCGTTTCGCATCACCTCTTTGCTCCGGCATTAGTTTAAGTCTCGCCATCGTTCGTCCCCGCACATCCCTGATTATTTTATGAAGCTGCATTACTTCCCCACGCCTTCCCAGGCCAACGTCATGAGCACCGAGGAATTGCGCGCGCATTTCCATATCGGAGGCCTTTTCCAGCCGGGCAAGGTGCTCGCTCACTACACGGATCTAGACCGCATGATTGTGGGCGCCGCGTTGCCCACGGCGGCTCCCCTCGGCTTCCCGCACGACAAGGAACTCGGGACGAACTTTTTCCTCGAGCGCCGCGAAGTCGGCATCCTTAACGTCGGCGCGCCCGGCTCGGTCAAAGTCGGCGGTGCCAAGCACGATCTCGGCACGCTCGACTGCGTGTACATCGGGCTCGGCGAGAAAGACGTCACGTTCGAGAATGGGCCGAACGGGCAAGCGGCGTTTTATTTCATCAGCACGCCTGCTCACGCAAAACATCCGACAGCTGTCGTGCGCAAAGCCGATGTCTCCAGCGATCCGATCGGCGATGTGACGAAAGCCAACCGCCGGCGCATCCTGAAATACATCCACCTCGATGGTGGTGTGAAAAGCTGCCAACTAGTCATGGGCTGTACCGAGTTCGAGCCCGGTAGCATTTGGAACACGATGCCTCCACACGTTCACAGCCGCCGCACAGAGATATATCTGTATTTCGATCTTGGCGACCAAATGGTCGTCCACCTCATGGGCGAGGCGCAAAAAACCCGGCACTTGGTTGTGCGAGATCGCGAGGTGGTTCTTTCCCCGGCGTGGTCGATTCATTCCGGTGTAGGCACCGGCTCCTACCGTTTTGTCTGGGCGATGGGCGGCGACAATCAGGTGTTCTCCGACATGGATCCGTGCCCGATCGCGGAACTGAAGTAAACCGAGGGTGAAAGCAGCGCCGTTTCGACCTCAACCGCCTCGTTCGGCGATCAGTATTTTCTCATGAGCAATTTCCTTACGCAAAAATTCGGCCTCGCTGGCAAAGTCGCCGTGGTGACTGGCTCGTCGCAAGGTCTCGGGCGCTCGATGGCGCTGGCACTCGCGCAGGCGGGCGCGGACGTGATCATTAACGGCCGCGATGCTGCCAAACTCGGTCCCGTTGTCGCCGAGGTGGAAAAATTCGGACGGCGCGCCATCGGCATCGCCGCCGATCTGGGTAAGCGTGAGGAGGTGGAGCGTCTGATCGATCAGGCCATCGCCTGGCAGGGGCACCTCGATATCCTCGTGAACAACGCGGGCCTCATCAAACGTGCGCCCGCAGCCGAGCACAGCGACGCCGATTGGGATCTGGTGCTGGGGGTGAATCTCGATGGCGTGTTCACCGCATGCCGCGCCGCGGGCAGGCACATGCTCGCGCGAGGTTCGGGCAAGATCGTCAACATCGCTTCACTGCTCACATTTTTCGGCGGTATTACGGTTCCCGGATACGCGGCGAGCAAGGGCGCGGTCGGCCAGCTGACCAAGGCGCTCTCGAACGAATGGTCGGTAAAAGGCGTGCAAGTGAACGCAATCGCCCCTGGCTACATGCGCACGGATAACACCGCGGCGCTCCAGGCGGATGCCGTGCGCTCGAAGGAAATTCTCAGCCGCATCCCGGCGAATCGTTGGGGCGAACCGGGCGATATGGATGGCGCGGTCGTTTTCCTGTCATCGAGCGCGAGCGATTATCTCTCGGGTATCGTGATGCCTGTCGACGGCGGTTGGTGTGGGCGCTGAACGGAATTTTCCCGCGGAGAGGCCGCGTTTAAGCCCCGGCCCTCGCGAAGGGCTATGTGTTCGGCGAGGTCTATTTTCGGGCGCCTCTGCCTCTTAATGTTCGTGATAGCTCGTCGGGCGGCCGTCGAACGGGATGTAATGGTAGGTGCGCAGTTTGATATCGATGCGGACCTTCGGGTTGTTGAGGAGCTTGATCATCTCGGCGCCGGCGAGGAGCACGGGGCCGTAGCCGTGGAGCGCGTGAATGTTAGCGGGGCGGTGGTAGTAGTAGAGTTGGTCGCTGGCGAACGTAGTGCCGACGCAGGTACCATCGACGGCGCCGTCTTTGGTGATCCGGGTGGTGACGCCGATCCAGCCGGCTTGAGCGATGGAGCCGTAGGTTGTGGGAGCGATCCAGCCTTGGTTAATGGCGTGAGCGAGGCCGTAGACGAACATCGCGGACGCGGAAGTTTCGAGGTAGGAATCGTTGCGATCGACCATCTGGTGCCAGAGGCCGGTAAGCCCGTTTTGATATTCGGCGAGTCCGGTGAGCAGGGCGACGAGGCGGGTCTTTACGGACGCGTATCCAGAATGGTCCTTCGGAAGGACGTCGAGGAGATCGCAGAGGGCGACGACGACCCAGCCATTGGCGCGCGCCCAATGGAAGTGCGGGGCGTCGGGGTTGTGGGCGTTATAGCCGTGGGTGAGGAGTCGTTTTTCTTTGTTCCAGAGGTAGTCGACCATCTGGGTCGCGTTCTTCACGGCGTCGTCGAACCACTTTTTTTCGCCGGTGAGACGGCCCATTTCAGCGAGGGCGGGGATGCTCATGTACGCGTCGTCGGCCCAGAGAGACTCGGCCTGCGGGCGCTGGCGCGCGAGGGTGCCGTCTTTGAAACGGAATTGTTTGCTGGCGATGTAGTCGCTCCAGAGGTCGATGGTGGGCTTGAGGTCGGGGCCGACCTTGGCAATGCGGGCGCGGATGAGGGCGGCGCACATGGAGCCGGAATCGTCGAGCGCGCGGGGGTCGAGCGGGCCGTGGAATGAGTTGGCGCGTTCTAGTTTAAATTTCTCTTCTTGCGCGCGGAAGTACGGAAGGCGGTCGTGGATGAACTGGAGGCGGGCGGCGGTGAAATCATTGAAGCGTTTGTCGCCGGTCACGTCGGCGGCGTAGAGCATGCCCGAATACACGACGCCCATCTCGTAGGCGAGTAAGCTGAAGCGCGAGGGGCCGGTGTCGGCGGCGGCGTTTTTGACCGGTGCGGTGAAGTCCGTGATTTCCCGCCGGGTTTTGCGGTCGATGACGCGTGTGACGGCAGTTTTCTCTAGATATCCATGGACGCGCGTGAGAATTTCGGCGATCTCGGCGGTGGTGGGGAGTTGATAAGGGACAGCATACGTGCCCTCGCCGTGGTCGTTTGGATTCGGGTTGTCGCGGTTTCTAAATGGGCCGGTTGCTTCGAGAGCGGAGAAAGCGCGTGTCGCGGTAAGAAGCAGGAGGGCCGACAGGGCGACGGGTATCAGGCGGTTGGTCTTCATGGCGAAAAGTGGTGTGGTGCGGTTTGGGAGCGAGGAGAGCAAAATGGGCAGGCGCGGGTGAGATGGTCCTGGCGGTTTGAGCAGGCGCGGCAGGTGCGTCGTTAATGTGAGCGGAGACGATTTCCCTTCAACTGTCTCAGCACCGGTTTCGGACGTCGTGCGGATGGGAGACAAGTTGGAGAGTCGTTTGTGGACCGCGCGGCACGTTCGGTCATTTTTTTAGATCGAGCGCCTCACGGACTTTTCGAGCGAGGATGTCGCGCGTGAAGGGTTTTTCCAGGAAAGGGACAGCGGCTTCTTGAACGGCTTGGAGAATCACCGGGTCGTCGACGTAGCCCGACATGAAGAGCACGCGAAGAGTGGGGCGTATGGCGAGGAGACGCTCGGCGAGTTCGCGGCCGCCGATGTTGGGCATGACGATGTCGCTCAGGAGCAAATCGAAGGACGGGGCGCTTTCACCGGAGCAAAATTCGAGGGCTTCCGCGCCGCCGGGGAAGGGGAAAATTTGATAACCGAGCGAACGGAGGATCGCCGAGGTGACATTCCGGATGGCTTCATCGTCTTCGACTAGAAGAATGGTTTCTGTGCCGGTGCCCGGTTCGTCGTCGAAGTTGAAGTCGAGGTTGAGGGCGGGCGATTCGGTATGCGGGATGAGAACGTGAAAAGTCGTTCCCTGGCCCATGATCGTGTCGAAGCGAATCGCGCCCGCATAATGCTTGATCACTACCGCGCAGGTGGCGAGGCCGAGGCCGGTGCCGCGGCCTTTGGGTTTGGTGGTGAAAAACGGTTGGAAGATCTTCGCCTGCACTTCCGCACTCATGCCGGATCCCGTATCGGCGACGGAGATGACGGAGTAACGTCCCGGCGCGAGATCGGGGATCTCGCCCGCGACGATGTTACGCCAACCGGTGCGCAAGGTTAGCGCGCCGCCTTGAGTCATGGCGTCACGGGCATTGATCGCGAGGTTGATGATGACCTGTTCGATCTGACTGCGATCGGCTTCGATCGTGACGGGCTGGTCGGGCAGGAGGACGCGTAGGTCGATGTTTTCGCTGAGGAGCGAGCGAATGAGGTCCTTCAGATCGGTGAGGACAAAATTCAGATCGAGGAATTCGGGCTGGAGAACTTGTTTGCGACTGAACGCAAGGAGTTGCCGGACGAGGGCGCTGGCGCGGGACGTGGCTTTGAGGATTTCGGCGGCTTTGGCGCGGAGCTCGGGCGCGATTTCGGCAAGGTCGTCGTGGAGGATGTCGCCATAGCAGCGGATGGCGGTCAGGAGATTGTTGAAGTCGTGAGCGACGCCACCGGCGAGCAGGCCGACAGCTTCCATTTTTTGCGACTGGAGAAGTTTTTGTTCGCTTTCGACGAGGGCGTGTTCGGCGACTTCGCGTTGGTGCACGGTGCTAAGGATATTCGCCAGGCCGTGCATGAAATCGATGGCTTCGCGGCTGAAGAGACGTTCGTCGCGAGCGAGCGCGGTGATCCAACCGTAGGCGAGCTTGCCCGCGCCGACGGGTAGGGCGATGCCCGAACGCACGCCGAGCGTAGCGAAGGCATCGGCACCGGGGAAATTTTCCGGTGTATCTGAAAAATGGATGGGGTGGTTGTCTTCCATGGCGGCCGCGGTGGCGTGGCCGTAGGGGATCGCCGGCTCATCGAGCGCGGGACCCGTCGACGCGGTGAGCGAGAGGGCGAGCGTGCCGGGTTCCACGGCGAGGACCTGGCTGCGTTCGACGCGAAGCGTGTCCGCGACGAGGCGGGTCGCCTCTTGGGTCAATTCGACGAAGCTGTGGTGAGCGAGGGCGAAGCGCCCGAACGAGGCCAGGGCGGATTGCTTAATTGCACGGTAAGCGAGGTGAGCCTCGACCTCGTGTTGATCGGTGACATCGAAGCACGAGCCGATGTAGCCCGAGAAAGTGCCCTGCTCGTCATGACGGGGCGTGCCGTGCGTGACGACCCAGCGGTAATGCCCGTCGTAGCGTAGGAGACGAAATTCGGAACGGAAGGATGTGCGTTCGGCGAAGCTTTGTTCGTAGCGTTGAAGCGTGTGTTCCCGGTCTTCGGGGTGGATGTTATCGGCCCAACCGGAGGCGACCTCTTCCGCGAGGCGGCGGCCGGTGAAATCGAGCCAGGGTTGGTTGAAATAGAAAAAGGCTTTCGAAGTGTCGGACATCCAGATGAGCACGGGTGCGGAGTCGGCCATGCGACGGAAACGAGCTTCGCTTTCGCGCAGCGCGCACTCGGCTTGTTTGTGTTCCGTGAGATCGTGGCCGTAGGCGTAAATTTTATTCTCCGCGGGAAACGGTTTCGCGCTCCACTGGATGTTGCGAAAGCCTTTTTCCTTATGGACAAGCCGGCACTCAAAATCGGTCGGAGCGATTGAGTGGACGGTGGCGAAGGGCGCGGCGGTCTGGCCGGTGGAAACGAGGGTCGACCACCAGGAATCGAGGGAGTGACGGTCGTCGGGGTGAACGAGCGTGAAGAGCGGGCGGCCCACGAGCTCTTGCTGCGTGTAGCCGGTGCGGAGCGGCCAGGCGGGATTGACGACTTGGAGCGTGCCGTCGAGCGACGTCATGCAGAAGAGATCGGGCGTGAGTCGGAAGAGTTGCTCGTGCTCGCGCTGGATGCGGATGTTTTCGAGGACGAGGCGGCGACGTTCGAGGACTGACTTCAGGATCGCGACCAGTCGGGGTAGTTTGTTTTTAAGGACGTAGTCGGTGGCGCCGCGCTTCATGCACTCAACGGCGGTTTCTTCGTTCAGCGCGTTGGTGAGGATGATGAAAGGCGTGTCGGGCTGGAGGCGTTTGACGATCTCAAGGGCATCGAGGCCATTGAAGCCAATCAAGTAGTAGTCCGAGATGATCAGGTCTGGCAGGAAATCGGGAAGCGCGCGGATGAACTCGTCACGCGTGGCGACTTGGCGCAGCTGACAGTCAAACTGGGAGCGTTTGAATTCGGCCTGGAGCAGCTTGAAGTCGATTTCCGAGTCTTCGTTGACGAGGATGCGTGGGGGCATGGGCGGGAAGAATGGTCAATGACCAGTGACCAATGACCGGTGAGGGAAGGAGCGAGGCGCGTTGCGTTAGCGATGGCGGTCGTAGAGGCGCTGAAGATGCGTCGGTGTTGACGACGCGGCGGCGGTGGGCGCGGGGGCATTTTGCACAGGCCGGGCGGAGCGCACACCGAGGCTATAACGAAGAAGAAGCTGCTCGTTTTCGCGATCCAGGTGAAGGATCTGAAGAAGCTTCTCGCGGGACTTCTGGATGATTTCCGAGCGCGCGGAATCGGGTCGCGGGGGAGCGTCGGCAACTCCGGCGGCGCCGGATGCGTTGCCGGCTTTGATAGCGGTGAGACTCTCGTCGAGGCGGACAAGTAGCGCGCGTTTCTTCTCGATCAGAGCGGCGTCGGGGACGCGCTGGTTTTGTTTCAGGAAGCGGTTTTCCTCGAGGGCAAGCTGATGGAGCTCGTCACAGAGGCTTTGATGATGACGGAGGGCTTCCGTTGGAGTCATGAGCGGGTGCGTGAACGGGCGCTTGCGCGGAGACTGAGGTGGAGGAAGGGGCCTTGCCGTGGGTGAAAAACTGCGAGAGCTGTCTATCGGTGTCCTGGAGCCAGGCGAGTTGGTTAAGTCGCCAGGCGGCCATTTCGGCGAGATCGGTCAGTTCCGCCCGCGTGCCTCCATCAGTCGTTCCGGGCTTCACGTTGTCAACGATGGTCTGATAGCTTTCGCGTGCGCGATCGAAGCGCTGGAGGCGTTCCAGGCAAAGGCCGATCTGGTAAGTGACGGGGAGGCTCCATGACGGCTCCGAGGAGAGCTTCGCCAGTGTCTGATAGATCAGCAGGGCGGAGCCGAAATCGCCGCGTTCGTAAAATTCGTTGGCGAGCTGATTGCCGGTTTTGCGCTGCCAGTAAGCCCAGCGCTTGGGGTCTTTTTCGGTGAAACTGGACTCGGCCCTGAGGAGATCGAGGGCGACGATCAGCGATTCGTTGATCTGGCCTTGGCGACGGAGGGAATCGGAGAGGAGGTAGCGGGCCTCGGGGACGTTTTCATCGTGTGGATTTTGATCTAGGAACGCGCGAAAGACGGCGGTGGCGGGCTTGTCTTCGCCGGCGAGCGTGAGCGCGTAGGCGGATTTGAAGTGGGCGCGGGCTCGGTCTTCGGGGGCGAGATCGAGGAGCTTGAGACGCGAAAAGAAGCGGTTGGCCTGGGCGTAGTCACCGGATTGGAAATACGTTTCGGCGATCTCGAACTGAGCGGTGCGGGCCAGCTGTCGGTAGAGATCGGGACCGTTTTCGGGGAGTTTGAGCGTGGAGTTGATCACGCTGTAGAAGCGGCCGATGGCCTGTTTATAGGCGCCGAGGGCTCGAAGCGAGCGGCCGAGTTCGAGGTAGATGGTCGGCAGCGACAAGTCTTCGGGAAATTCCTTGAGGAATTTTTCATAGACGGCGGCGGCTTTGGTGTAGTCGCCTTTTTTCCGATACGTACGGCCGAGGCCGGTGAGCGCGTCGGCGTCTTGTTTGCGTGTGGCGTTTTCGGCGAGCACCTGACGATAAGCGATCTCGGCGGACGTGAAGTCGCCCTGATCGAGTTTGGTCTGACCGATTCGGAGAAGGCTGAGGATTTCCTCGGCCCGGGCCGGTTCGAGCTGAGGCTCAGGCGGACGCGCGGGCGATTCAGGCGCAGCGTGGTGAGCTGCGGCGGGTTCTACGGTAGCAGCGCCGGGCGCAGGCTCGTGCGCGGGCGCGGCGTTGGCTTTAGCATGATTGGCCGGAGCTAGGCTCGGGGCGTGTTCATGATCGGCGGCAACGAGGCGCGCAGCCGTGAGCGAGAGCAGAGCGATCAGACGCAGTTTCATTTTAGCTGATAAGTGGCCGAGCTCGGAAGGAGCGGATTGGACTGCGGCTGGGCGGGTGTGAGAGGAACGACGACCTGAACGCCATTTTCGCCGGAGGCGGGCGAGGCATTCGGGTAGCGGAAAAAGGGAAGGACGTCTTCGGGGCGGAGTTCGCGTTTGGTGTCGTCGGGAAGGATGGGCAGCGCGGGCTGCGCGCTTGGCTCTGAAAAAAAGGATGCCGGCTGCGTGGGTTTTTCGACGGGTGGGACCTGGACTGCCGGGGCTTCCTCCGGAGCCTTTTCGGCGGGCTCTTCAACCGGGGCATCCTCGGCGGGAAGGGGGATGACCTTTGGCTCTGGGGGAACAGGCGGCTCTTCGAGAGGCTCCGGGCCTGGGCGGGCAAACCGAAGCGGGAGCGGACCCAGTGCGGCGAGATAGGGCATACCTCCTGTGGCTTTGATGCCGCTGAGCTGAGCTGAGCGAACGGTTGGTTTGCGCTGGGGGTGGCTTATGGCGTTGGCCTCGGAGGCTAACGCGGGCAATAAGGCCAGCGAAAGGCAGCGGGAGAGTTTCGCGGCGAAGCGAAGCAGAGTTGTGGGTGAAAAAGGCATGTCGCAATCCGTGCGGTCCGCGCGCTGAATGCGCGTGGATAGTCCTGCTGAGTTTATCGGCGTCTGTGGGCTTTTCTGGAGGTGTTTCCGCGGGGAGAAATTTGTGAAAAAATAAACCGCGCTCCGGTGAAGGAGCGCGGTTTTCGCAGGGTGGCGGCAGGCCGGTAAAGGCAGGCCGCCAGAAGTGAGAGAAGGCGTTGTTTAAGCGGCGCCGGCGGGCTGGGCCGCGCGGCTGAAGCTGGCCTTGGCGTCGGCGATCGAGTCGTGGAACGTCCAGTTGCGGGTGTCTTCAAAGCCCTTGCACTCGGAGACGATCTGGGGGTTGCCCACGAGCGTGTACTGGAGAGCGAGGTCCTTGCAGGTTTGCATGGCCTGGATGAGGAGCTTGATGACGGCCATGTTGAGGCTCTTGAGCTCGTGAAGATCGATGACTGCTTTGACGATGCCGCTGTCGACCGCGCCGGAGACCTTCGGCTTGAGGTAGTTGGTGACTTCACCGACCACGGTCTGGGAGCAATTCTCGGGAAGCCGCATGACGAAGACATCGCCATCGACCGCGAAGTAGCGCTGGGATGTGTCGAGGTTCATGGCTTTGGCGATCTTGGACTCCATTTCGGAAATCTCGATCGGCTTCGTCACGATGTAGGAGAAGCCGACTTGCTGCGCTTGCTGTTGAGCGGCGGCCTCGGTCTTCACGACGAGCGCGAAGATCGGGGTGTATTTGGTTTTCACGTTCTGGCGGATAAGGCGGAAGAGCGTGAACGCGGCTTCTTCTGGGAGAGAGAGGCTGATGATGATCAGGTCGGGCGTGTTCTTGGAACAGAAGTCGATGCCTTCGCCGGTCGTATTCACACCATGGATCTTCCAAGGCGTGTGCTTGAGGCCTTCCTGGATCTGCTGGATGATCGCGGGCTTGTCCTCGACGACGAGGATGGTGGCCGGATCGAAAATGGATTTCGCCTTCTGGGGGCCTTCGGTGAGTGGCTTGAGGTCGATGATGCGCCCGCATTTCTCGACGAGAACTTCCTCTTTGAAAGGCTTCACGATGTAGTCGCGCACGCCGATCTTGGCGATTTTGAGGACGTTGTCGCGGCCGCCTTCAGCGGTGAGCATGATGACCGGAATACCTTTGAGGGCGGGATCGGACTTCAGCTTGGTGAGCATCTCGACGCCATCCATAACGGGCATGGTGATATCGAGGAGGATAAGGTCGGGCGTCTCTTTGGCGGCGGCGGCGAGACCTTCGACACCGTTAGCGGCTTCGATGATTTCGCAATCGTAGCCCTTGAAGGCTTTTTTGACGATGATACGGACGGTTTTGGAGTCGTCGACGGTAAGAACTTTATAGCGCATGGCGAAGGGCGTGGGCGATAAGGGCTGCGGTTGTTTTTAAATTAGTCGCCGGATTTCATCAGGAGATCGGCCACGATGTGGTGATCGCCCACTTGGAAACGATAGATGCGGCGGGTAGCGGAGCTAACGGGCTCGATGGAGAAATTGCTGCCGCGCAGGATCGACGGGATGGTCAATTTGCAAGGGAAGCCTTTATCGGCGAGTTGGTTCTTGAACGTTCCCACCGTCATGTTGGTGAGCTCGCCGACGGCGTCATTGACGACTTCGTGGCCGGCTTCGTCGATTTCGGCGAGCGACATGCCGAGCATGTGGCTGGCGATCTCGTTGGCGAATTTGTCTTCGAGGTACAGATAGATGAGGCCGCTGATGTCGCCGATGAAGCCGACGGTGCCGACAACATGTTGGCCGCTGATGTGGACGGGGTGTTCCCAAGGGGAACCGTCGGCGTTGGCGAGGGCGCCGGTGGAGTCGGCGAGCGCGGCTGTTTTGCCGAGCATCGTTTTAAAGACGTCTTGCACGGCGCGATTGATCGTCTCGCGGAAGACCGACTCGCTAATTTGATCGATGGTAGGCATGAGAGGAAATGACTGGGTAAGAGGTAATATTACTCCTGCATTATTATCGGCCGAATCGCAGGACCTTTAGGGAATTTTCCGAGAATGTGTCTAAACACGTGTGCCTAAGGAAGCGCTGAACAAAGCGGTTTTTCAAAGTTCCGGTTCCTAAAGATGGAAACGCGGCTGTTTTTC
>WUUC01014163.1_pt1 | contig 21220 bp, 15 predicted proteins | sample 6278441 | NCBI WGS metagenome assembly WUUC01 (sample SAMN13675441, study PRJNA597444) | soil metagenome | isolation source: soil | place: USA: Washington | collected 2017-10
CGCCAAGGGGCTACTGATCAGCGCGATCCGCGATCCGAACCCCGTCTGCTACCTCGAGCACAAGGGCCTGTACCGCCACGTCAAGGGCGAGGTGCCGGAGGGCGAGCACACGGTGCCGCTCGGCGAGGCGCGGATCGCACGCCGCGGCGAGGAGATGACCGTTGTCGCCTACGGCTCCTCCGTGCTGCTGGCCGAGAAGGCGGCGGAGGAGCTGGGAGAGGACATCGAGGTGGTCGATCTGCGAAGCCTGCAGCCGCTCGATCGCGAGGGGATCCTGGACTCGGCCCGCAAGACCGGCAAGGTGCTGGTCGCCCACGAGGCGACCCAGTCGTGCGGGATTGGCTCCGAGGTCGCCTCGCTGATCGCACAGGAGGCGTTCGAGGACCTCGACGCACCCGTCCGCCGGCTCACCGCGCCGGACGTCCCGATCCCCTTCAGCCCCACGCTGGAGCAGGCGGTCCTCCCCCAGCTCGACGACATGAAGGAGGCGTGCCGTGAGCTCCTCGCCTACTGATCAGCTCGTCCGGGTTGAAATGCCCCAGATGGGCGTGTCCGTCGCCGAGGGGACGATCGTGGAGTGGCGCAAGCGGCCCGGCGACTGGGTGGAGGCGGACGAGCCGATCTGCGACATCACCACGGACAAGATCGACGTGGAGGTTCCCTCACCGTCGAGCGGGCGGGTGGACCGGATCCTCGTCGAGCCGGGCGAGACGGTGGGGGTGGGAACGCCGCTGGCGGAGATCAACCCCGCCGCGAAGCCAGGCGAGGCCCATCCGGAGGAAGACGTGACCAGAGCGGGGACCCAGGGCGCGGGCGCGCCTGCCAAGGAAGCGGCGGGCGCGCCCGCCAAGCCTCGTGCGACGCCCGCGCCGGAGAGTGGCGACGGCGAGCCGGACCGCTCCGGCTTCCACTCCCCGGTCGTGCGGCGGATAGCCGAGAAGCACGGGATCGATCTCTCCCAGGTTCAGGGCACCGGGATCGGAGGCCGGGTTCGCAAGCGCGACGTCGTCGCGTACATCGAGTCGCAGGAGGGGGCGAGGGAGCCGAAGCCCGAGCCCACCCTTCACATGGAATCCCCATACCGACCGGAGGAGCCCGAGGCGGCGCCGGCGGCCGCCCAGCCGCCTGAGCGCGCGGACGTGTTCTCGCCGGAGAGGCGCGAGCCGATGTCCCCGATGCGCCAGGGGATCGCCCGCCACATGGTGGAGAGCCGCCGCACCGCGGCGCACTGCACGACGATCGTGGAGGCCGACATGTCCGCGGTGGCGCGCCGGCGCGGCGAGCTGAAGCCCGCCCTCGCCCGCCGGGGGGTGCCGCTCACCTACCTCGCCTTCGTCGCCCGAGCGACGGTGGCGGGGATCCAGGAGCACCCGATTCTCAACGCGTCGATCGAGGGCGAGGAGATCGTGTACCACGACGACGTCAACTTGGGCATCGCCGTCGCGCTGGAGGACGGGCTGATCGTGCCGGTGATCCGCCAGGCGCAGCGGCTCAGTCTCGAGGGCACGGCGGCGGCGATCGCGGAGGTGGCCGAGCGGGCGCGCTCCAAGCAGCTCCAGCCGGACGATGTCAACGGCGGCACGTTCACGATCACGAACCCAGGCCAGTTCGGCGCCGTGCTGGCCACCCCGATCATCAACCAGCCCCAGGTGGCGATCCTGGACCTCGAGGCGATCGTGAAGCGCCCGGTCGTCGTCGAGACCGATCACGGCGACTCGATTTCCGTGCGCCCGATGACCTACCTGTGCATGTCCTGGGACCACCGGGCGCTGGACGGCGCCGAGGCGGCGCGCTTCCTGGGCTCGGTCAAGGATCGGCTCGAGCGGGGCGAGGTGAGCTGATGGGCGTCGCCACAAAGCAAAGCACTAACGGGGGTCCCGGCAATGCCACCGCCGCCGTCCCGCCGGTGCCTTTCGAACACGAGGATCTGATCATTCACAGGGGGCGGCGGAGCGGCCGCTGCGTGATCGTCGCGATCCACTCCACGGCCCTCGGCCCTGCACTCGGCGGGGTCCGGATGTGGCATTACGAGGCGACCGTCGACGGGGCCCGCGACGCGCTGCGGCTGGCTCGGGGAATGACGTACAAGGCCGCCGCGGCGGGACTGGAGCTGGGAGGCGGCAAGGGGGTGATCTGCTCGCCCGAAGGGTCGCCTCCGACGGAAGGGGCACGTCGCGCGCTCCTGCTCGACTTCGCCGACCTGGTCGAATCGCTACACGGGAGATACATCACCGCCGAGGACGTCGGCGTCTCTCCGGACGACCTCGTCGTGATCAGCGAGCGCACCGAGCACGTGACCGGCCTCCCACCCTCCCACCGGGGCTCCGGCGACCCCAGCCCGTTCACCGCGGTGGGCGTCGAGGCGGCGATGCGCGCCTGCGTCCGGGAGCGCTTTGGCTCGTCCGACCTCGACGGCAGGGTCGTCGCGGTCGTGGGGCTCGGCCACGTGGGCGAGAGGCTGGCCCGCCGCCTGGCCGAGGACGGGGCCGAGTTGCTGCTCTCCGACATCGACGAGCGCAAGCGGGACCTCGCCGTGGAGCTCGGCGGGCGATGGGTGGATCCCCTGGAGGCGGTGCTGGTGGAGTGCGACGTGCTCGCGCCCTGCGCCCTCGGCGGCGCCATCGACGAGGCCAATGCGAAGCTGCTGCGCTGCAAGGTCGTGTGCGGGAGCGCGAACAATCAGCTTGCCGTAGGGGGCCTCGATGGGGCGCTGGCGGAGCGGGGCATCCTGTACGCGCCCGACTTCATCGTCAACTCCGGGGGGTTGATCCACGTGTATAGGGAGATCCGCGGCTACTCCGAGGAGCACGCTCGCGATCTGGTCCTCGGCATCGAGGAGACGATGGACGAGGTGCTGACGACGGCCGTGGAGCGCTCGATCACCCCGCTGCGCGCCGCGGGCGAGCTGGCGCGCGAGCGGCTGGAGGGCGCGCGCGAGCCGGCGGTCGCCGCATGAGAGACTAGGCTCGTGGCCGCAGGGGTGTGGATTGTCAGGGCCGGTCAGGTGCCGTACGACGAGGCGCGGGCGGTCCAGAGACGGCTGGAGGCGGCCCGCCTCGAAGGCGGGATTCCCGACCTCCTGCTGCTCCTCGAGCACCCCCCCGTGTACACGAAGGGCCGCCGCGCGACGCCGGACGAGCTGCCGATGGGCGAGGACTGGTACCGGATGCAGGGAATCGAGGTAACCGACACCGACCGCGGGGGGCGGGTCACCTACCACGGCCCCGGCCAGCTCGTCGGCTACCCGATCGTCAGCCTGCGCCCGTACGGCGGAGACGTCCACGCGTACATCAGGAGGATGGAGCGAATGATGATCGAGTCGCTCGGCGGGTGGGACGTCGAGGCGGGCTGCATCGAGGGGCTGACCGGCGTATGGGCGAACGACCGCAAGATCGGCTCGATCGGCGTTCACGTCAACCGCGGCGTCACGACCCACGGCTTCGCGATCAACGTCAACAACGACCTGCAGCCGTTCGAGTGGATCGTCCCCTGCGGGATGGAGGCCTGCCGCATGACGTCGCTGTGCCGCGAGCTAGGCGCCGAGCAGGACATGGACTCGTTCAAGGACAAGATCGCCCACCGCTTCGGCGAGGTCTACGATCGCGAGCCGGTCGAGGTCGACCCCGGCGAGCTAGCCGATCGCGTGGATGGAGTCGAGGGGCTCGCGAGCGCCGCTGCCTCCCCTTCGGGGGCGCTAGGTTAGAAGCGATGCCGGTCTCACCGGAAGCCTCGATCGCGAAGCGCGTCCATGTGACGCGTTCGCGCGCGCGCCCCGGCGGTGCGAGCGAGAAGGGTGGCCTGCCGTTCCGACACCGCAAGCCGCCGTGGCTGAAGGTGCCCGCGCCCGGAGGTCCGAGCTATCGGCGCCTCAAGAAGGCGATCGACGCGGACAACCTGCACACCGTCTGCCAGGAGGCGAACTGTCCCAACGTCGGCGAGTGCTGGGAGCGGGGCACGGCGACGTTCATGATCCTCGGCGACGTGTGCACGCGGCGCTGCGGCTTCTGCAACGTGCAGACCGGCAAGCCCACCTGGAACGATCCGTTGGAGCCGATGCGGGTCGCAAACCAGGTGAAGCGGATGGGCCTGCGCCACGCGGTCGTGACCTCGGTGGACCGCGACGACCTGCCCGACTACGGCGCGGGCGCGTTCGTCGGCGTGATCCGATCGATCCGGTTGCTCGCGCCCGGCTGCAAGGTCGAGGTCCTGACCCCCGACTTCCGCGGCCAGGAGATGCCGGTGGCGAAGGTGGTCCACGAGCGGCCCGACGTGTTCAACCACAACGTCGAGACGGTGCCGCGGTTGTACCCAAGGGCGCGGCGCGGTTCGAACTTCATGCGCTCATGCCGCGTGCTGAGGCTGGGCAAGGAGATGGGCGGCGATGCGGTCGTGACCAAGTCGGGGTTGATGGTCGGGCTGGGCGAGAGCTTCGACGAGATGGTCGAGGCTTTCGGGATCCTGCGCGAGCACAAGGTCCAGGTCCTGACGGTCGGCCAGTACCTGCGCCCCACCGAGAGCCACCTGCCCGTGGAGCGCTACTGGCACCCCGAGGAGTTCAAGAACCTGGAGCGGGCGGCGTACGGGATCGGCTTCGAGTCGGTGGCCTCGGGCCCGCTCGTCCGCAGCTCCTATCACGCGGACGAGCACGTGCCGGAGCGCAGCGCCGCCGTCGCGTAGCGAACCGCTAGGGAGCGAGCCGCTCCAGGACGGTGCCGTCGGCGTCCACGGCGACCACGGTGGGCACGACCGCGATCCCGTACTTGCGGGCGAGGTCGGGACGCTCCCGGACGTCCAGCGTGAGCACGGGTCGGCCTCCAACGTCGCGCAGCCGCCGCTCCCACTCGCGGCACTCCGCGCACAGGGGATGGGTGAACTCGACGTATGCCTCTCGATGCCCATCCAGCTCTGCGAGGTCGGCGGGGTCGATCCGACCGTGGCGCCGCGGGGAGATCCCGCGCAGGCGGGCGCCGAGCCTGTAGATCTCGCAGCCGACGCACAGCCCAGTGGTCGCGGAGAGCAGAGCGAGCCCGGCAACGATTGCCCCGAGCACCGTGCCGAGCACCGGCGCGCCAAGCCACCACGCCGCCGCGGCGGCGGAGAGGAAGATCGTCCCGATGACGTTGGCGAGCCGGGGCGGGCGGGAGTCCTCGAGCGGCCCCTCGCCGAAGCGTGGCTGGATGAGCTTGAAGTAGGCGAGGCAGGGAAGGCAGTAGCGACGGCCGACGCTGAAGCCCAGAAGCAGCTGGCCGGCCATCAGCGCCCAGGCGAGTGGCCACCCGAACAAGGCGCCGATCAAGGCCACCACCCCGGTCACGCCCTGGCTGAACCGCGCGGCGTGCGAGTCGATCACGTCGGTGTCGCGGTACGGATCGGCTGTCGGCGGCGCGGTCATCGTCGTTCTCTTCGGGTCGGGTACCTGGAGATCAAGTCTGGCAAACCCGATCCGCCTGACTAATACGCTTCCGGCGCCATGCTGCCCCTGAAGGACAACATCCCTACGGCCCGCTTCCCGATCCTCACGGTGCTGCTGATCGCGCTGAACGTGATCGTGTTCGGGTTCGAGCTCAGCTGGTCGCAGGATCCCGGATCGGCCTCGGGGCCGGCAGGCGAGCTCGGGGCAACCGAGTACGACGTGGAGCTGATCGAGCTGGGGGCGATCCCCTACCGGATCACCCATCCCGGCGAGAACTGCGGACTCGGCGCGCCCGCCGATGGGCAGGCTGCCGACATCGTGTGCGAGGGCACCTCCGAGTACGAGCAAGCCCAGAGCTCCCCGGGGGGTGTGATCGACCTCAACGAGGCGCCGTGGTGGGTGACGATCTTCACATCGATGTTTCTGCACGGCGGGATCCTGCACATCGCGGGGAACATGCTGTTCCTGTGGGTGTTCGGCAACAACATCGAGGACTCGATGGGGAGGGTCGTGTTCCTGCCCTTCTACCTGTTCGCCGGACTCGTAGCCGTCTACGCGCAGGCCCTCCTTGACACGAGCGCGACGGTTCCAACCGTGGGGGCGAGCGGGGCGGTCTCCGGGGTGTTAGGCGCCTATGCGCTGCTGCATCCGCAGGCGAAGGTGCTGACGCTCGTGTTCATCATCTTCTTCGTCACGCTGGTCGAGATCCCGGCGATGATCATGCTCGGGATCTGGTTCGTGCTTCAGTTCCTCCCGGCGGTCGGCCAGCTCGCCACCCCCGACGTGAGCGGGCAGACAGGGGGGGTCGCGTACTTCGCTCACGTTGGTGGCTTCATCGTCGGACTGGCGCTGATCAAGCTGCTGGCGAGACGCCACGAGGAACAAGGCCCGGGTCCTCCATACCCCGCGTACTGACATGTGCGCCGATGCGGAGCCACGCAGCTGATGGATCCGGAGATCCGGACCGCGATCCTCGCGGTGGGGGTGGTGTTCTGCGTGTTCATCCTCACCCTGACGCTGGCGGTGGTGGCGGAGTCGGGGCTCGACATCATCAGCGTCACATCTTTCGTGATCGTGGCTCTGATCGCGCTCGGCCTGGTCGGGGCGATGCGAAGTCCGCCGCGGTGAGCGGATCCCCCACATCGGGGATGGGAGCCGAGCGATGATGCGGTACCTGGCCGCGGCGATCGCCGTTCTGGTGCTCACGGCGCTCGGTGGCGCCGCCGCGGTCGTGGTGGAGCCCTGGGAGACGAGCACCAAGAGCGCCTACCCGCCATCGACCGAGACCTTGCCCCCCATGGCGGCTCCTCCGCGCCAACACTCGCGCTTCGCGGTGGAGCCTGTGGCGGGGGAACCCCCGGTGCGAGTTCGGTTCAGCCGTCCGCCCCGGGCCGGAATCCTCTTCGACGTTCGCACGGGCGAGGTGCTGTGGGAGCGCAATCCGGACCGGCGGCTGCCGATCGGCAGCCTGACCAAGATGATGAGCGCGCTGCTGATCGCAGAGCGGCACCGCCCGGGGGAGCGGGTGCGGATCACTCCCGAGGCGCTCGCCTACGAGGGATCGGGGGTAGGCGTGCTGCCGGAGGGTGAGAAGGTCAAGCTCGAGGCGATGCTCAACGGCCTGCTGCTGGTGTCCGGGAACGACGCGGCGATCGCCCTCGCCCAGCACGACGCCGGCACCGTGCCGCGCTTCGTGCAGCGCATGAACCGCCGTGCCCGGCGGCTCGACCTCCGCTGCACCCGGTTCTCGAGCCCGCATGGGCTCGAGGATCGCGGCAACTACTCGTGTCCGAGGGACCTGGCGGCGCTGGCGCGCGCCGACCTCGCGAACCGGCGCCTTCGCCACATTGCCGCCACCGACCACGTCCGCCTCCGCTTTCCGATCCGGGGCGGCTACCTCGACCTGTACAACAACAACCCGTTCATCCGCGCCGGCGTCGAGGACATCACCGGGCTGAAGACGGGCTACACCGATGCCGCCGGGCGCTGCTACGTGATCACGGCGCGCCGCGGGGGCCGGCACCTGGGGGTGGTGCTCCTCCACTCCCCGAAGCCGCTCGACCAGGTGCCGGCGCTGCTGCGCGCCGGGGCCCGGCGGGGGTAAATCACGGTGTTCGGCTTCAGCGTGAGTGAACCCGCTGCCTGAGGCGGCGTGCAGCCCCGGCCGCGATCCGCCGCGGCCCGGCTCGTCTGAAGACGCTAGTCATCGATCGGCGCGCGGACGGAGTCTGAACATCGAGCAAATCGCTCAACGGGCGGTCGGGATATGCGCACACGTCGGCCGCGAGGCGCTGGAACCGGCCGAGGAAGGAACGAACGCCCGACGGGTCATAGATGCCGGCGTTGAACCTGATGTGACAGTAGTCCCGGTCGGATCGGTCCACCCGGAACTTGAAGCCCCGCCGCATCTGCTCGGTGGCGGGCTTCATGCGCGTTACATCGAGCCCCCCGAGGCGCACCGATGGGCGCTGCTGTGACGACGCGTCGAAGTTCACCTGGAACGGGGGTGGGGGCATCCCCTCGGCGCGGAGCTGGTTGACCAGCCGCTTGTAGGGGATCTCCGTGTGCGCGCTCGTCTCGGCAACGACGTCGCGCACCCGGGGCAGCCACAGCCGAAAGCTCTCATCGCCGGCGAAGCGCAGCCGGAGAACAGTAGCGTTGAAGAGGTGGCCGAACATCGCCTGTAGCTCCGCCGAGCGCCGCGTCGTCATGTGGGTCGCGAGGACCATGTCATCCTGGCCGGTCTCTAGCGCCAGCTGCGCGGCGAGCACCGCGAGCCAGACCATGTAGCGGGTGGCGCGGGCCTCCCGCCCGAGCCGGGCAAGCTCCCTCGAGACCTCGGGTTCGAGCTCGCACCCGATCAGTCCGTGGGAGGCGGTGACGTCCTGGCGCGCTTTGGAGCGGGTGAAGGGGAGTGGGATTGCCGCCGGCAGGCCGGCCAGGGTGTCACGCCACCATTCCACCTCCTGTCGGAACAGCGGCGCGTCGGGGCGGAGCCAGCGGCGCTCCCACACCGCGAAGTCGCCGTGCTGGAGGGGAAGCTCGTCCTCGAGCGGAGGCGGCTCGCCGCGGCTATAGGCCTCGTACAGCACGTCCAGCTCCTCGAAGAAGACGTCCCACGACAACCCGTCGGAGATGATGTGGTGGTTGATCCGGAGCAGCCGGTGCTCCTCCTCGCTGATCCGGATCAGCCGCAGCCGCAGCAGCGGGCCGCGCTCGAGATCGAACGGGGTGCCGACCTCTTCAGCCAGCATCTCGGCGGCCCGGGCCGCGGCATCCGGGGCGCCGGTGAGGTCGAGCAGCGGCAGATCCACCGGCCCCGGCCGATGCACGACCTGGACGACCCGCCCGTCGCGCTCCGCGAAGGTGGTCCGCAGCGCCTCGTGACGCCGCACGAAGTGGTCGATGCCGCGCCGCAGCGCCGCGACGTCGAGGGGACCTCGAATGCAGAAGCCCACCGCGGGAGTGTTGAGGAGCGAGCTCTCCGGAGCACGGCGGTCCTTGTGCCACAAATCCTCCTGTGCGAACGAGGCGGGAAGCGGCGCCGCCCGGGACGCCCTCGTGAGCGGGGGCGGGCCGTCGCCTCCCGGCGCCGACTGCAGGCGTTCCACCAGCCGGGCCATCGACGTCACGGTTGGGCTCTCCACGAAGGCGTGAAGCTCGATCTCGACGCCGAACCGAGCGTGTACCTCCGCCGCGACCACGGCTGCCGTCAGCGAGTCACCGCTGAGCTCGAAGAAGTCGTCGTCCGGGGCGGGCCGCGATTCGAGCTCCAAAGCTTTGGACCAGATCTCCGACAGCAGCTCCTCGGTCTCGCTCATGGGCGATTCTGCGGCGGATGGAGGAGCAGAGGCGGGCTTGATCTGGGCCAGCCGCTCCCGATCCAGCTTTCCGTGCGGGGTGAGCGGCAGGGCATCCAGGAACACGAACGACGTGGGGACCGAATGGTCGGGAAGCCTCGCCCGAAGCTCCCGGCGGAGGCGGCCGGCGGTCTGCGTCCGCTCGTCGCGAAGGGTCACGTACGCCGTCAGCTTCACGTCGCCCCGCGGCGTCGTGATCGGGCACACGGCGGCGCCCGCGACCTGGGGCAGGCCGGTGATCGCGGCCTCGACCCCCGACAGCTCCACGCGGTTCCCGCGAATCTTGACCTGGGCGTCGTTCCGGCCCACAACCGTCAGCACGTCGTCGTCGGACCGGCATCCGAGATCGCCCGTGCGGAACAGCCGAGCGTTCCGCTTCGACGGCGCCGGAGAGTAGCGCTCCGCTGTGAGCGTCTCGTCTCCCCAGTACCCGGGCGACAGGTATTCGCTTCGAACGACGATCTCCCCGATCTGCCCGGGTGGCACCTCCTCACCGTGCTCGTCGAGCAGCAGGACCTCGACTCCCTCGGCGGGTCGCCCCACCGGTAGGCCTCCATCCGGAGGATCGGCATCGGCGGTGAGCAAGCACTGGCTGATGTTGCCCGCCTCCGACGACGCGTACATATTCGCGAACAGGCACCTGGGGTGGAAATGCCGGCGGTACGCGTCGAAGTCGGCTCGAGCCGCGAACTCGGATCCGAGCCGAACCAGCCGGATCGTCGAGAGCCGCTCGCCATCCAGCGTCCGGACGAAGTTGCGGAACACCGAGGACGAGGCGACGAACACCGTGATCCCGTTTTCTTCCAGCCAGCCGGGCAGCCCCGTTACCCCGCGCTCCATGATCGGGAAGGGGCACAGCATCGCTCCGTTGAGAAGCCCGAGCCAGGTGGTGGCCAGGCCCTGTCCGCTGCTCAGCGATGCCACCTGGATGATGCGGTCCTCGGCGTCGATGCCGAGGCCGTCCGTCACGCGCAGGACGTTGTGCAGCACGTTGCGGTGAGTCTGCATCACCCCCTTGGGGCCGCCAGTCGAGCCGGAGGTGTAGATCAGGAACGCGACGTCATGAGGGTTGGTCGCCAGGTCGGGGGCGGGTTGCGGCGTCCCTTCGGGTCGGTCGGCGACGATCATCAGCTCACCGGAGGGATAGCCGGCGTCAAGCGCCAGCTCCCGATTGCCCTCGTCGCAAAGGACGAGCTGCGGTCCGACGTCGGCTCGAATTTGCTCCAGGCGCACGGCCGGGTCGCCTGGATTCAGCGTCACGGCGATCTTCCCAGCCTTCAGGGCGCCAAGGATCGCCGCTATCAGCGGAGCGCCATGGCGCAGCAGCAGGGTGACCGCACCCGAATCGCTGCGCCGGTCGAGCAACGCGTGCGCCAATCCGTTGGCGGCGGCGTCCAGCTCGGCGAAGGTGGGTCGCCAGGCGGTGCCGCCTATGGCGACCTTCGCGGGATGCCGCAGCGCCTCCCGCTCGAACCGCTCCGGGATCGATTGCTCGGTGTCTGCTATGTCCCACCTTCGAGGTCGAATGGCGGGCCTAGGATAAGGTCGCTCGCGCGCCATGGGGAAAAACAAAGAGGGCACCCCCGATATCGCGATCGTGGGGGGAGGGATCACCGGGGCCTTCACCGCCTATTTCCTCGCTCGCCTCGGCGTCCCCGCGACGTTGATCGAGCGCGACCTGATCGGCGCTCACGCGTCGGGTAAGAACCCCGGAGGACTGAACCCGATGCACGGAGCCGGGATCCCGGGGCCAATGCACAAGGTGACCTTGGAGGCCTTCCGCCTGCACCTGGACAACTGGGAGTCGATCCAGGAAGCCTCAGGGATCGACTTCTCCCCGCGACTAGCGGCGCGACTCCACCTCGCCATGGACGATCGCGACATCGAAGGGCTCGCTAGCACGAAGCAGGTGTACGACGCGACCCGGGGGTTCGCGGCGAGGTGGGTAGAGGCGAACGAGCTGGCCGCGATCGAGCCCGGCTTGGATCCGGCCGTCCGGCGGGGACTGTGGACGGAGGGCAACGCCAAGGTCGACTCGGCCGCGTACACCCGCGCCGTCGCCTCGGCGGCGGCCGGGCTCGGGGCCACGAGCCTCACGGCGGAGGTGCGGGGGCTGCGGCACGATGGGCCGCGGGTCACGGGTGTAACTCTCGATACCGGGACCCTGAGCTGCGGCGGCGTGGTAATCGCGTCCGGCGCGTGGTGCGCCGAGCCCTCCCGGTGGCTCGGGGTTCCGATCCCGGTCGAACCCGTAAGGGGCGAGATGCTCCTCGTCGAGGCGAGCCGAGGCGTGCAGACCGACCTCGCCTGGCGCGATGCCGCCGCCTACGGCACCGGGGGCAGCGAGGTGTGGCTCGGAGGCACGGAGGATCGGGTGGGGCTCGATGCCGCCCCGAGCGACAGTGGACGGGCCTCAATCCTGGAACGCGCGGCCCGATTGCTACCCGAGATGAGGCGAGCCCGGGTGCTGAGACATATGGCCGCGTTGCGGCCCGTTACCCCCGACGGCATTCCCATCGTGGGTTTGGCGCCCGGGTGGGAGAACGCCAGCCTAGCGCTCGGGTCCGGTCGCAAGGGTGTCCTGCTGAGTGCGGCGATTGGGCGGGCGGCGGCCGACCTGCTGACCGTGGGGAAGACCGAGGTTCCAATCGGCCCATGCACGCCGGAGCGATGTTTCACGCTTACTGCAAACGCTGCATGAAGCGCCTGGGGCGCGGGTTCGCGCCCTTCTGTCCCGAATGCGCGGGGATGTCCGACATCGGGTACGACTTGGCGGCCGTCCGCCTGCGTGACGCGGCCAACCCGTACGTTCGGTTTGCGGACCTGCTCCCGGTCGTCGACCGGAGCCTGCTGCCGGACGACGCCGCACCTACCCCGACGGTTCACGCGACCACGCTGGGAGAGACGCTCGGGATGCCGTGGCTCTACCTCAAGGACGAGACGGGGCTCCCCACGGGAACAACCAAGGACCGGATGGCGGCGGTGGCGCTCCCCTACCTGCACGAATGCGGCGTCCGCGGCTTTGCCACGTCATCCACCGGAAACAGCTCCACCGCGTACGCGCATGCGATCTCCCGCATCCCGGAGCTCACGATGTACCTGTTCACCGCGTCCCAGTTCCGCGATCGGATCCAGGCAGACGAGAGGGGCCAGGTCGTGAACTTCATCCTCAAGGACGCCACCTTCGTGGAGGCGTTCGACGCGGCGCGCGACTTTGCGAACGCCCGCGGCCTGGTCTCCGAGCGCGGCTTCTTCAACCCCGGCCGACGGGAGGGGTTGAAGCTCGCCTGGCTCGAGGCGGCCGACCAGGTGTCGCGTTCGATCGACTGGTACGTGCAAGCGGTGTCGAGCGCGATGGGCGTGTACGGGGTCTTCAAGGGAGCGAAGGAGCTCCGGGCAATGGGCCACATCGATCGGCTCCCACGGCTGCTCTGCGTGCAACAGGAGACCTGCGCGCCCATGGTCCACGCGTGGGAGGACGGCGCCGAGCGCATCCGTCCCGAACACATCGTCCCTCGGCCCACCGGGATTGCCCAGGCAATCCTGCGCGGCAATCCCACGCGCGCGTATCCCCCGGTTCGAGAGATCGTCCTCGAGAGCGGCGGTACCTTCGTGTCCGTGAGCGAGCGCGAGATCCGCCAGGGCCGCCGGTCCGTGGAGGAGCTAGAGGGCATCAGCCCGTGCTTCTCGGCCGCCACGGCAATGGCCGGCCTCATGAAGCTGAGGCGGCTCGGCGAGCTCCCGGCCGAGGACACGGTGCTCGTCAACCTGACCGGGAGCGACCGGCCCCAGACAGCGTCACTCGGGGATGCGCGCTGGCTGAAGCGGTCGAACGGCCGCTGGCTGAGCGAATCGGGAGAGGAGGTCATCCCCCGGCCGCAGCCGCAGTAGCGGCTGCTCCTCAGGGAACCACTGCGTCCGGGGTCAGGTCGGCCGCCTCGGCGATGCGCTCGAGGGTGCGGCGGAGGATCCCGCCGGCGAGCAGCGCCTCCGCCGCGGCGCCCACCAGGCGGCCCCGGAGGCCGCCGCTGCTCGCGATCGCGACGGACGCCTTGACCTCCGTCCCGCAAGGAATGCGGTCCGCCTCGTATCGGGCGTGGACCTCGAACGGGCCGACCGCCGAGAGCGACAGGTGCCTGTCGCTCGCCTCCACCACGGAGAGGTCGAAGCACACACCTTTGCCGGCGACGCGTCCACACACACGGCCACGGGTGCCGTCGCGAAGTCGCTCACCATCCAGCTGCTCGATGTCGAAGTCGACCGGGGACCAGCGGTGAGCCTTTCTGGGGTCGGTGAGCAACCCGATCACCCGCGCGGGCTCGGTGGGGATCTCGGTGCGAGCCTCGAACGTCTTCACGCTCTCTCCCTTCGGCCAACGGCGCTCCGTGTGGATCGCCTTTCCCACCACTGCGCAGGAGCGGCCGCACTGGATCAGTGCTCGGGTGATTCAACCGCCTCGACCCTGAGGTCCACGAGAGGGCAGGATCCGAGGGGTGGCGGCAAGCGCCTCCTCCCCGGAAGGAAGATCCCGGGGAGCTGGACTCCGCGGGCGAGGGGAGCGCGGCAGTCGCCGCGCAGAGACGAAGGGCGAGACGCTGAAGTTGATCAGGCGGCGCTAGTCTCCGCGTCCCGCGGATGGTGCTCGGAGAGCAGATCGATCGGGCGATGGAGCCGGTGGCCCGCTATCTCGATGCGGACAAGATGGCGCGCCTCGGCATCCGCAACACGATGCGCGTCGCCAAGCGCTACAACCGTCTGCTCTACGGCAGGTACCAACGCTACCGGGAGCGATTATGGCCGGAGGGCTTCGAGGGGCTGGCGGACGAGGCGGGTGGACTCACCCGGCCGGGCTACCTTCGCATGGAGGACGGCTGGGCGCTCGACACGTCCGGCTCGCTGCCGCACCTGGAGGAGATGCTCGAGCAGGCTGACGAGGTGATCGAGGAGCGAGCCGGCAAGGCGGCTGTGGACGACCGCTACCGGGCCTTCTTTCGCAACCTGCTCGAGATCGAGGACCATCGACGCTGGCCCGCGTTCCTTGACTTCGCCACCTCGCCGCAGCTGGTCGCAACCGTCGCCGATTATTTCGGGTTTATTCCGGCGCTCTCGAAGTCGTTGCCCACGGGGGTGCGGATGGTCGAGTCGGGAAAGCATCTGGATGCGCTTGCCCACCTTCCCCCTCGCGACAGTCAGGTCTTCCACATCGACCCCTACGACCACCCGATGGTGTACGTGATCGTGCTGGTCAGAGACTGCACGCCGGAAATGGGTCCCTTCACGTTCCTCCCCGCCGCCGCCTCCGAAGCGGCGGCGAAACAGCTGGGCTATTGGTCCCGAGGCCGCCCCTACAGGCTCAGCGACGAGGAGGTCTACTCGGTGGCCAACGAGCGGGAGACGGTGGCGCTGACGCTCCCGCGGGGGACGGTCCTGTTCATCGACACCAGCCGCTGCTTTCACTACGGCAGTCGGGACGCCGACAAGCCACGCTTCCAGGTCATGTATGGCTTTACCTCGGTGTGCCGCTGCGACTTCAGCGAGACATACATGCCGAGCTTCTCCTACCCGGCCCGGCCGAGCGACAGCCGCCTGAAGACACTGGTCGCGGACCGGCGCGCCTACGGAGTCTGAGCGTCGAGGAGGTCGCTCAACCGGCGGTCGGGGTGCGCGCACACGTCGGCCGCGAGGCGCTGGAACCGGCCGAGGAAGGAACGAACGCCCGACGGGTCATAGATCCCGGCGTCGTACCTGATGTAACAGTAGTCCTGGAGCGATCGGACGAGCCGCAAGCTGAAGCCCCGGGGCATGTGCTCCGTGGCGGGCCTCATGAGCGTGACCTCGAGCCCCCCGAGGCGCAGCGACGGCTGCCGCCGTGAGGCGCCGAAGACCACCTGAATCGGGGGCGGGGCGATCCCGTCTGCGCGGAGCTGACTGACCAGCCGCTGGTAGGGGATCTCGGTGTGCGCAACCGTCTCGGTTACGACGTCGCGCACCCGGGGCAGCCACAGCCGAAAGCTCTCATCGCCGGCGATGCGCAGCCGAAGAACCGACCTGTTGAAGAGCCGGCCGAGCATCGCCTGCAGCTCCGCCGAGCGCCGGGTCGTCACGTGGGTGCCGAGGACGATGTCGTCCTGGCCGGTTTCGATCGCGAGCTGGGCGGCGAGGACAGCGAGCCAGACCATGTAGGAGGTGGCGCGCGCCTCCCGCCCGAGCCGGTCGAGCTCCCGCGAGACCTCGGGTTCGACCTCCCACTCGATCAGGCCGTGGGACGGGGGGACGTCGTCGCGCGCCTTGGAGCGCGCGAAGGGGAGCGGCATCGCCGCCGGCAGGCCGGCCAGCGTCTCTCGCCACCATTCGACCTCCCGTCGGAACACCGGGGAGGCGGGGCGGAGCCAGCGGCGCTCCCACGCCGCGAAGTCTCCGTGCTGGAGGGGAAGCTCGTCTTCGAGCGGCGGCGGCTCGCCGCTGCTATAGGCCTCGTACAGAACGTTCAGCTCCTCGAAGAAGACGTCCCACGACCAGCCGTCGGAGATGATGTGGTGGTTGATCCGGAGCAGCCGGTGCTCGGCCTCGCTGATCCGGATCAATCCCAGCCGCAGCAGCGGTCCCCGCTCGAGGTCGAACGGGATGCGGGTCTCCCGCGCCAGCAGCTCGGCGGCCCGGGTCGGAGCATCCGGGGCGGCGCTCAGGTCGGTGAGCGGCAGGTCCACCGGCCCGGCCGGATGCACGACCTGGACGACCTGCCCGTCGCGCTCCGCGAAGGTCGTCCGCAGCACCTCGTGACGCCGCACGATGTGCTCGATGCCGCGCCGCAGGGCGGCCACGTCGAGGGGGCCTCGAATGCAGACGCCCAGGGCTGCGGTGTGCAGCCTCGCGTTCTCCGGAGCTCTGCGGCAGTGTCTCCACACCGCCCTTTGTCCGAACGAGGCCGGCAGCGGCGCGGAGCGGGACGCCCTCGTGAGCGGGGGCGGGCCATCGTCGCCCGGCATCGACCGCAGGCGCTCCACGAGCCGGGCCATCGATGCCACGGTTGGGCTCTCCACGAAGGCGTGGAGCTCGATCTCGACGCCGAACCGGGCGTGCACCTCCGCCGCGACCACGGCGGCCGTCAGGGAGTCGCCGCCGAGCTCGAAGAAGTCATCGCCAGGGGTGGGCCCCGATTCGTGCTCCAGGGCCTTCGACCAGATCTCCGACAGCACCTGCTCGGTCTCGCTCATGGGCGAGTCCGCGGCGGGGGGAGCAGCGGGTGCGGACTCGATCCGGGCCAGCCGCTCCCGATCCACCTTTCCGTGCGGGGTGAGCGGCAGGGCATCCAGGAACACGAACGCCGTGGGGACCGAATGGTCGGGAAGCGTCGCCCGAAGCTCCCGGCGCAGGCGCCGAGCGCTCTGTCCTCGCCCGGGAGGCGCGGTCACGTAGGCGGTCAGCTTCACGTCGCCCCGCGGCGTCGCGGTCGGGCAGACGGCGGCGCCCGCGACCTGTGGACGCGAGACGAGGGCCGTCTCGATCTCGGAGAGGTCGACCCGGCTCCCGCGCACGTTGACCTGGGCGTCAGTCCGGCCCAGTACGGTCAGCATGCCGTCCGGGGACACCCGTCCGTGGTCCCCGGTGCGGAACAGCCGGGCGTTCCGCTTCGACGCCGCTGGGGAGTAGCGCTCCGCTGTGAGCGCTTCGTCTCCCCAGTACCCGGGCGATAGGTACTCGCTTCGAACGACGATCTCCCCGATCTGCCCGGGTGGCACCTCCTCACCATCGTCAGCGAGCAACAGCAGCTCGATCCCCTCCGCAGGTTGGCCGGCCGGTAGGCGGTCGTCGAGGGGTTCGGCACCCGCGGAGAGCAGGCATTGCGTGATGTTGCCCGCCTCCGAAGAGGAGAAGGTGTGGGCCAGCAGGGAGGTGTCGGCGAAGTGACGGCGGTAGGACTCGAAGTCACCACGCGTGGCCGACTCGGACGCGAGGCGAAGCAATCGGATCTCAGGGAACCGCTCGCCGTTCAACGTGCGCGCGAAGTGGCGGAAGACCGAGGCCGACACAGTGAGGGCCGTGATCCGTTGTTCCGCTAGCCAGGCCGGCAACCCGGTCACCCCCCGCTCCATGACCGGGAAGGGAGACAGCGTCGCCCCGTTGAGGAGAGCGGTCAACGTCGTCGCCACTCCCAGCCCTCCGCTAAGCGAGGCGAGCAGCGCGACGCGATCCTCGCTGCGCAGGCCGAGGCCGTTCGTCAGGCGCAGGACGTTGTGCAGCAGGTTGCGGTGGGTCTGCATCACCCCCTTGGGGCGGCCGGTCGAGCCGGAGGTGTAGATGAGGAGCGCCACGTCCTGGGGCCTCGCCGCCACGCCCGGGCCGGCGTGCGCGGAGCCTTCCGGGCGCTCGGCCACGGTCACGACCTCGGCGGCCGAGAAGCCGGCGCGAAGCGCGAGGTCGCGATAGCGCGCGTCGCACAGGACCAGCCCGGGCCTCACGTCGTAACGGATCTGCTCCAGGCGCGCCGGCGGGTCGCTTGGGTTCAGGGCCACGCCGGTCTTGCCCGCCTTGAGCACGCCCAGCGCGGCAGCGAACAGTGGAGCATCGTGGCGCAGGAGCAGCGCCACACGGCCGGACGCCGAGCCACCCCGCTCGAGCACCGCCTGCACGAGGCCGTTGGCCGCGGCGTCGAGCTCCGCGAAGGTCGGCTGCCACGAGGTCCCACCGATCGCGGTCTTCTCGGGGTACCGTCGAGCCTGCTTCTCGAACCGCTCCGCGATCGACTGGTTAGTGTCCGCCACGGCCCAGTTCATCGGCACATCAAGCCGGCTTCAGCCCCCACGGTGCGCCCCAGCCGTGCGGAGCCGTCGAAAGCCGGGGTGGTCCGTGCCCATCACGCCGCAGCGGGGGACTGGTACACGACCTGAGGTCGCGTGTAAAAGTCGCGGTCGAAGCTGCCGTGCTCGGGCGGGCCGATCCCCGACCACTTCCAGCCGCCGAACGGCACGTCGACCTCGGCGTCCGCGGTCGAGCGGTTGATTTTCAGGATGCCCGCGGCAGCCTCGTCGAGGAAGCGGTTGCGCAGCTCGTCCGAGGAGCTGAACAGACCGGCGACCAGGCCCTGGCGGACCCCGTTGACCAGCTCGATGGCATGATCCCAGTCCTCTGCCGTCTGCACTACCAGGACAGGTCCGAAACTCTCCTCCTGGACCACCTCGTGCGCGGGATCGTCGCAGCGGACGATCGTCGGCGGATACCAACCGGCCTCGAATCCGTCCACCGACGGCTCGGCGCTGCCGTGGGGAACTAGCACAGGCCCAGCACTGCCGTCGGCGCGTGCGACCACGTCCGCCACGCGGCGGCGATCGTCGGCGCTCACCAGCGGCCCGACCCGCGTCTCGTACCGTCGCGGATCGCCCCACGGCAGGGCGGCGGTCTGAACGCGCAGCAGCTCCAGGAACTGGCCCGCGCATCCTCGGTGGACGACGACGCGACGGTTGGCGGTGCAGCGTTGCCCCGCGAGCGCGAAGGCCCCCTCGGCGATCTCCCGTGCCGCGTGCCCGAGGTCGGCGTCGGGCCACACGACGGCGGCGTTGTTGCCGCCCAGCTCCGCCTGTAGCGGGATGCGGCGCCGGGCGCAGATCTCCTGGGCGGTGAAACCTGCCAGGGACGAGCCCGTCAGGGTCACGGCGTCCACCTGCGGATCTGTCATCGACGCCTCCGCCGCCCGGCGGCCCCCCGAGACGAGGCCGACGATGCCCGGCGGCAACCCGGCGTCGTCGAACATGCCGGCGAGTCGCTCCGAGATGGCCTGGGCCGCGGGCGCCGGCTTCCACAGCACGGCGTTCCCATACGCGAGGGCTGGCCCTATCTTCCCCAGGGAGATGTACACGGGGCTGTTCCATGGCGTCACGGTCGCCACGACGCCGAGCGCGCGACGCCGAACCTCCGCGGTGCCGTTCTGCTCCGCGCCGGCGCCGGCAGCATCGCGGACGACCGCGCGCAGCATCTGGGCGGTGCGCCGCACCTCGACCGAGCCGTACCGCACGGGCTTGCCGATCCGGACCGCCATCTCGTGCGCCAGGCTCTCGGCCTCCGGTTCCAGCTGATCCGCAAGCCGCTCCAACGCCCGCGTACGTTCGCCTGCTTCCACGCGCCGCCACCCACCGAGGGCCGCACGGCAGTGGCCGGCCGTGACATGGACTAGTCGATCGATGCTCTCCCCGCGTGCCCCTTCCCCGTCCGGGCGGCGCAGCCTGCCGACCACCTCCGACACTGTCAGGAAGGTGGCCGCGCGCCGCTCGAGGTAGCGTCGTGTACTCGCCGCGTGCGCGGGGTCGTCGCTCGCCGTCGCGTCCTCCGCGACCCAGATCTCGACGCCGCCTCGCTCGTAGGCGTCGAGCACGGCCTGGCGGACGCACCCATGGAGGTGCACGCCCGCCACCACCAGCACGTCGGTCGCCTGATCGCTCAGCATGCGATCCAGCTCGCCGCCGGAGAACGCGCTGTAGGACGTCTTGTGCACAACGCTCTCCTGCCCCACCGGCTCCAGGCCGGGCGGTGGTGCATGCCCCGGGGTCCCCTCCTCGCAGCGCCAGCGGCCCTCCCGCCGCCAGTGGGGCATGCGGCGATCGTCGCGGCGGGAGACGGTTGTCCACACGTGGACCACCGGAACGCCGATCTCCCGGCAGACCCGGAGCAGCGCACCGGCCCGCGTGACGACCGGCCCGGCCGCCGGCTCGAGCTCGGGGTTTGCGAGATTGTCGCGCTGGAGATCGACGAGGAGCAGAAGGGGCGTCATTGCGGGTGCGGTCGCCTCACGCCGCGTCGAGCGCGACGCTGAGTTGCTCGGCCGCGGCGTCCGCGATCAGCGCCGCCATCTCGCTGGTACCCACGACACGACCGGAGGTGGGTCCGTCCAGGTCGGCGGTCCTCCAACCCTCGCCCCATACCCGGCGCACCCCCTGCTCCACCGCCCGCGCCTCCCGCTCGAGCCCGAGGCTCTCCCGCAGCAGCATCGCCATCGAGAAGATCTGGGCGACCGGGTTGGCCCGGTCGGTGCCGGCGATGTCGTAGGCGGCGCCGTGGTTGGTCTGGTAGACGGCATCGCCGCGCGGCGTGAAGTTGCCTGCGAACGATACCCCCCGCGATCCGATTAGCACGGCGGCGAGGTCGCCCAGCACGTCGCCGTACAGGTTCGGCGCAGCGATCACATCGAACGCCTGCGGCTCCCGCACCAGCCGGTAGGCGATCAGATCCACGTCCACCTCAGTGCACCGGACCTCATGCTCCTCCGCTGCCTCGTTTGCGCATTCGCGCCACAGGCCGCTGACCGCGGGGACGCCCGCCTCCTTCGCGACCACCGTCAACTCGGCGCACCGCGACCGGGCGAGCCGGGCCGCGGCGTCGAGGAACCTACGCACCGCCGGCTCGGCGTAGGAGAAGGCGTGGCGTACGAGGCGACGGCCGTCCGCACCGAGGGCCTCGTCAGACCGCCCCTGGTAGACCCCGCCGATGTTCTCCCGCACCAGGAGCAGGTCGACGCCCTGGAGCGTCTCTGGCCGCAGCGGCGACGCGCCCGGGGTCCCGTTCCGGACCTGGATCGGACTGATCTTCAGGAAGAGGTCGAGGCGCCTGCGTAGGTCGTAGACGTACCGGCCGCCGCCGGGGCCGTTGAGGATCGCCCCGCCCCGCTCGAAGATGTCCTCGCAGAAGCCCATGACGTCGTCGGACAGGGCGGTCCCGAGCTCTCGCTCGGCGTCGCGGCCGATCGGGCCCCCGACCTCCACGTTCACGGCCTGACCGCCGGCTGGCTCCAAACGGCGCAGCACCTCGAGAGTGGCGTCGATCACCTCGGGCCCGATGCCTTCTCCCCGCAGGACACCAAGCAGCGGCGCGGGCTCGCGCCTACGCAACTGCGGGTCGGCAATGCAGTCCAGCCAATCTCCCTGCTGTGGCGTCCCTGTCAGCGGAGGCACCGTCGAAA
>WUUC01047004.1_pt1 | contig 21220 bp, 22 predicted proteins | sample 6278441 | NCBI WGS metagenome assembly WUUC01 (sample SAMN13675441, study PRJNA597444) | soil metagenome | isolation source: soil | place: USA: Washington | collected 2017-10
CAGACCAACTTATTACCTGGGGCTCTCCTGTTGCCACATTTAGGTGGGACGACACAGCGGATGTAGATTTTAGGAATTTATCAGTTCGGGAGATTGATCCTCCCTCATCGTGATATCAGTTGTGCCATTCCAAAAACTGCCTCAAAATCGCCCCTTGGGCTTTAATAGGCAGGATGATGTTCATTTTGAATGGAGTGGTCCATAAATCCTCAAGTTCATTTGATTATGATATTTTCTGGTTGTTATGAATTCATATCTAAATTGTTGATCTCGTAATTGCTCAAGCTGAATATTTTAGTGTGGTATGTATATTCATCAGGACAATAATATATCATAGTTCCTGGGATGTTGATTGTAACTAAATTTTTCTACTTTTCACGCTATGCCTGGGTCAGATTCAGTTAATGATGAAGAGTAGTCTCGTGATGTGATCTCATCATTACTTCCTAGGAAATTACTCTTTATACTAAAATGTTTGCTTTCATTAGAAGGTGTTTATTTAATTGATGCTATCTCTTTTGATACTATCATATAATCATGGGTCGTGTAGCCAATATCAATGTTAGCAAAACTAGGATTACCTGAAGTATTTCAAGTAGGGTAGCTCTATATATTATACCCGATACTTCTCTAGTCCTTCAATGGTAAGTTTCAAGAATACTTCTGCGCCATTATAGGCTTCTACATCTGATTTAGATATCTTGTATTCCTTACGCGCACCTTCAGTTATAATTACGATCGAGTCTCCATTTATAGCATCGACATTTCCGGCATCCTGTCCATCACTTGACCTCACATTCTTATGTACGATTCTATCCCAATCCAGTACAGCTGGTTCCGACACGAATATCATATGTGGTGTGTTGTATATAAATTTGCTATAAGCCCAATTGTATTTACGATATTTTCATTCATGGAGAATATCTTTAATATAATTATAGGAAAACGATATCCTAATTATATTTCTTGTGAAGGCTGCAATATAACCAAAACACAATGCAATCTAAACCTGTGATGTATGAGGCCACTCTAGACATCCAACATCAATCATTTTGTAAAGAGATTCTAAGTATTATGTCAAGTCAGCCTACATCTTGAACTAAAATTAGTTTTCCATAATTAAGAGGGATGAATAAAAAAAACATCCCTAAACCATTCTTAAAAATTGTAGATGATTTAGTTTTGAAATCAGGAAATGATACAAAGCTTGCAGAGAGTATAAGATGGATTGATTTGCAATCCCGAAAAAACATGGTTAGCTTCTATGAAATGGCCTATATTTTAACTGATAAACAGCTAACCAAAAAAAGAGCACAGCAATGGGTAATGTGTAAAGATCAACGGATTTGAACATACTTATAGTAATCATTTTGCTAGAATGCTACGTTTATTGTGATTTGTGAATCTCCTTTCCAGTATAGTCCTTTGGTTCCTGTGCATTATATAGTTTCATTGCCTTGTCAAATGTTTTTGCATTATCGATAGCTATTTTCGAGAACATATTCACATTATCCTTTATTTGCCTCAAAGATGTCTTGTAAATTTCGGTATTGACAGACAGCATGTTATTTAATAATCTTAAATTAGCAAGCATATTTTCCATATTGGCGCTTATCATTTTTGTATATGCTTCTTTCATCCAGTTTAAAGAGAACAAGTTTGGCCAGAGTGCTTCGTTAGTATTTTCTCTCAATCTTGCAACCCATGTTGATTGTCGAAATAAACTGATGATTTCTTTTTGTGAATCTATATAATTCTCTGTTATTTCTCTGGCAGCCTCAACCATTTTCTCTTGGTAATTATTAATCGCTTCTATATGACGTGGAATCTCTTTTTTAACGTCCTTCGCAGCCTTCTGAGTACTATCCTTTGCCTCATCAAATGCGTCTACTATGGCTTCTCTGATTTCTTTCTGCTGTTTCTCTGTAGACAATGAGGACACATTGGATGCCATTTCATCATCCGTTCGTTCGTTCTTCGATGTCATGCTCTGATATTCTCCTATATGATAAATAAGAGTTATCTTCGATTTGAATCATACATAAAAAGCTACTGTACATAGGCTACTCAAGATACTTCCTAGATATGATATAAATTACAAAATTCGTCACAGAAACATGATTGGGATTCAAAGTATTCCAATAAGGTAGCCTTATGATATAGAAAAAAATACGCTTCGGAGTCTATATATGTGCCCCAGACGTAAGCTATTATGGACCCATTATTATATTGATTGAAACCAGAAGCGTCTTTAATTTTTATTCCGTCCATCCTTCAGTTTTTGTATTTCAGATATGTGTCGACATCATAACTCTAGCATTTGATTAAATCCGTACAAGACAATTTTATTATCTCTTCACCATAGCTTAAGGGACCAACTTTGTCTCTAAATACAATTCTAACATCATAGTCATTTGATTCATATATCAGTTAAAAATACCCATACTATTGTTCTGAGCTGTGAGCAATTGTTACAAGCACATAATTGAAATTAATCCACATTACAACAGTCGTACTTATTTTCACATTTGCAATCATTAGGCACTTTTAGACATATGGGACAGATGACAACACCACACCCTACACAGGTATTATTTTGTTTGTTGCAGCCCCAATGGTTACATTTGTTGGATTGACTATTACTACTAATAGAAATCACTACTCCCTTTGAATAATATACACACGGTCTGATATCATGTTATTGATTTTGATGCTAATACCAGGCTAGTGTATTACCATTAAATATCAATCAATCAGTTTATCATAATGTAGAAGAAAATAGCATGCAATTCCAGTGCAGCCGTTTACAACTTAATTTCTCAATCTAGTAGTTAGCAAAAATATGATTGACGAGGTAGACAACGACATGACAATTATCGTTATTATTATGGTAGTCACTGACAAATTTCTATCATGATAAAAAAGATGATCTGATTGTAGAAAAGTATCATTTTATAAGATAGTATTGGTGGAATTATTGGAATAAACTAACTACGAGGTCTCATACAACAGAGGTGTTCAGCTTTCGACCTCTTCTGGTATAATAGTCACTTCTACAAAATAATAGTTATGACAAATAGTCTAGGGCAATAGAGACTAACATATGCCTTAGAACTTACCTTGTGTCGGCATAAATATCAGATTTGTCTGCTTCTGTTAGAATGGATGCACAAGAACAGTACAAGATTCTAGAAGGAATTTGTTATATTGCGTTAACAGTAGATAACAAAGTAGAATTTGTAGGTATAATCGAAGGTAGTGGGAAATTGCTTGTTGGAAAACATAGGATAAACATAATGGATGCGAGCGAAGAGAGTTCTTGTTGTATCAAGTCAAGTCTATTCTATTCTGGCTTGGTGATTCCTGCACTAAACACTTGTAAAAAGTCGGGAAAAGATTCTATTGAACTCGTGCGATCAGATAATATAAAATTGGCTATTATTCCTTTGCCGACTGAATTTGATAGATACCTCTGCGTATACCTGCATCCATCGGCCTCTTATAAAGAAATAATTAGTAAAGTAATTGAAACAGTATAAAATGTCATCCAGGTCAATAAACCTTGCCAGTGAAAAGAAACTAGGATAGAAGTTCGCCCTTATTTACCTGGTCCGTAGAATCAGAATTTATCTATAGAATGGCGTTTATTATCATCACAATGCACTCACCGTATAGGCCGTCTGCTTTTCCCAGAATGGTTTAACCCACCTATTGTTGATGCAATGATTAATACTGCAAGTAAATGTACCAGTACCGTAAGCTTTGGAATTGCTTTCATATAACTCAAGATATGGTTAAGGCGAGCTGCGAGTCTTGAACTATTCTGTTTTTGTTTTATCATCAGTTACACTATATTATACGTTAGGAGGAGATGACTGTTTTACTTCGCTAAAAACTGAGACTGATATCTTAGCTATGCTGCTTACCAATTTGGCAGATCCTTTAAAAAATGCGTGAGAACACGGTCCGAAGATTGTATGAAGGATAGATTATCATCATCCACTCATGTTCCTTCTTTTGTTGCTTTTATTGCTGATCTTTTCCTGCTTGATTGCATTAATCCAACAATAAGATAACCGTATTCTAAATTATGTTTAGTGTGATTAATACCATAGGAGCCATGGGGTACGAATTTTCTATCAAGCACATTTTCAATGTACAGTCTAACTTTTTTTATTGAATTTGCCGCGTGCTGGAGCTGAAATTCTGAAAGTTCCCTTCCGATATCTTTCTCAAGAGCAATTTTGAATTTCTGTTGTTGCTCTACCAAACTACTTCCCTTTGTCATAATCAGCATGGTGTATTTCTGTAATTTGTCGTAGTTCTTGCAAAGGTCTCTAATTCTAATAATATCTGTCTTTTGTAACTTGGAAATAGAGACTTCAAGATCCCTTTTATTTCTGTCAGTTATCTTATTGAGACTGTCTATGATATCGGATTTTTCTTCTCGACCACGAGGAACCTTTTGTGGTTTGTAGTCGTACATCGACACCTTTGATCCAGATAAGGGAGTACTTTTGGGTTCTCTCTTACTTCCATCCACTATGGTGGCAATACTTGCTGCCGTAGCAGATGTCGATATAGTCTTTCTGGTAGGGGTGGCACGGTTGCGAGATGATGTAGCAAGGTCACTGGCATCTAACTTTCTCATTTGATAATAACCTTCAATATTATGCACAAGTATTTTCTTACCTCCCGCATCCACTCCACTCGCTAGAATAGCTATCGCATCAACCACAATTTTCGGATATTCAATCTTTAACCTAGAATCTGAGCTTTGATAATTTGTCATAATATCTGTATAAATTTTAAATATCACATCATCAATTGCCTTGGTCCTCCGCTTTTCTTCAATATTAGTAGCAACTGCTACAGTTAGAAAATCGTATATTTCTGATTGAGAGAGTATCCGTTGATTCAGAACGCATGAACCTGCTATTGCATTTAGAGCTATAATCCATTCCCCGTATTGAGTTTTTTTTGTTTGGTCAGAAACCGATTTTTCAATTAAATTAAAAGCTGTTTTACTTATTTGATTGTCATGATTTATTTTTAGAAGTTGCAGACATCTAGTCAGTCTTTCTTTCATACAGTTTAACTTCTCCTTGTACAGCGTAGTTGTATTTTTACCACCATCTACAGAGTGTTCGTCAATCATGGATATTTCATGACCACTCCTAATGTCTTGTTCATTGGATGTTTACATTTACAACTATGGCTGCTTGGACCATGAAGTGAAAATTTGTGTCGGCAGCGATAATAGGTACATATTGGTTCGGATATTCTACCATGTACATCCACTATTATTTGATGAGATTGTTCTATTTCTTGCTCCTCTTTTCTATCTATTGATTGGTATTGATCCACCCTCAGTGATGATGAAAAATCATTAGCATGTTCATTTTTCATCTCTTTTCTTTCCACTTCTTCCTCTTTGCGATGGCAACTATAACAATATCCGCATTTTATGCATGTGAGGCTGGTTCTGTTTTGACATAATTTACACTCTTGATATCTAAAGGTTAAGGTATCTCTTATGTATTCATGCGGTGCTTTTAATCCGGATTTTTCTGTCGCTAGCATTTCTATCATCTACCACCATGACTTCTCTTTTGTTTAGACGGTTTAACTTGGCCCAATTCACAAAGTTGAATAGAGGAACAATCATCTTTTTGCACTCTTGCATGGACTTTGGTTAGAATATCCACTAGCCCGGAGGTCATAATCCTTTTCAATACCGTTCTAGCAGCCATTGCCGCCATCCCAATCTGTTTGCTATGTATTACTAATTATTTCCACAAACGATCATTTATCCCTTTGGGGGAGAAGGTAAACAATTAGATGAAAACCATTAAAAAAATCAGAATTGTAATGCCATAATACCCGTACATGCGCTGCAGACGGCAAAAGATGAAGGGTAGGCTGTCAGTATTATAATGAAAGGAGTTGCTGATGATTGGATTTATACTGCTCTTTATGATAACTAATTAAAAACCAAGGCTTCACTACATTGCTCAATTAGATATGTTAGGAGACTTAATTTATGAAGCAAATGGCAAGGTGGCGGGATATAGGGTATTGAATGCTGAAGGTCCCAAGATAGAAGTTACCATTACGGAAAAAGGAAATTTGAAGGGAGGAATAGACACTACCGATACAGTGACATACTGGAGTATTCCCCGACTTGGAGGGGCATATTATGCTGAAGGCAAAGGAGTTTTAATGATAAAAGAAGATACCAAAATTGTTTCTCATCGTTATTTATTTACTTTTACAAATTTTAGCTAAACTTTTAAGTTTTGTTCTTTGATATCTATTTTTCGATATAGACTAATTGAAATAGGAGTTGGAAACTTGCTGTTACCAATCGTTAGAATTGATTCCTTTTTTTTGTTTGAAACAATATATTATTATTAAATAGTGAAACAGAAACGGGTGAAAATGGAATGTGCCAAATTGAAGAAAGGATGAAATCTATTTTTTGTCAACATATTAAGAAATATCAGGAAAAAGTAAATGATTAATAATAGTGTATACATAATATCAATGGGAAATGGCGGCTAAAAAGAAAAGCGCAAAGAAGAAAAAGTAAAAGGTAACAAGTGAAACGCAGAAAGTCATAATAGAAAGAAGAAGGAATTATCACAACAAACTACGATGCGAGTCTGATTGAATAAAAACTTCTTTCTTTTCCATCTTTTTTGTTTTGATCGTTAGGTGAAAGCAGCTGATATTGTAGCAGGTGAAAGAAGTGTATAGATGGTAGCTTAACCTCTTTTAGATTAAAGGCAATCTGATGTGGCTCCAGACTGTAGTATATGGTCCTGTTATCATACCATCACATAATAATGATTCCATCCATGGAATTATAATGGGTACAGGGATGAAGATTATGACAAGCATTGCAATTTGGATAGCAGGTATAGTGGATTAGACTAAACAAAGAGCCGGTAAAGGATCCAGTTTGTTTATCTGTCACCTTTTTGGTCAGGTTTCCAATAATAGGACGATAATTAGATGATAGTGAGTTGCTCATAACAAAATCAGCTAGTATAGTTTAGGGTACTCTATTCAAAGGAGGAACTTATCGTTAGATGATGCTCTTATATCATATTTTGCACAATTAAATATCAAAATGCCGAGATCAAAATCAATAAAAGGAGCAGGAAAAAGAGTAGATGGGAAACTTTCTACTAGAACAGAAAAGCAAATAGATTCTTTACCAGTACATGCACAGCATACTTACAAAGAGGCACATGTAAACGCTATAGAACTGTATAAAAATCCAGAAAAAAGACGTGGTGGAAAAAAACAAAGCATAGAAGAGGTGGCGCACAAGGTGGCTTGGGCAGCGGTAAAGAAAAAGTACGTGAAAAAAGGGAATAAATGGATTAGAAAAAATGAGTAATTGAAAGCTAAACTATAGCCCTTACTTGAAGCTAAGATCTTGTTTGATGATCTTCATTTCTTATTATATTTGCAGTTAGATCACAGATGAGATCCCAAGCTCAGGCTATAGACATGAATTAGAAGTGTGACCTCCTGTCATCAAAGGGGAAATAAAGAGATGTGTCAATTGGTTCCTTCTTTAATTCAATACCAATAATAGTATGTCTGTTCGCTACTAATACAGTATTAATGTCCTGTCTGCAGAAGAACGATGTCATATTTGTTAGTTACCCACATTAACAAAATTGTAGGGAAGACAATTCTACTAGCACCTATTTAGGAATCATACAATTGCCCATTAATGATCTGAGGTGGTGGCGACATCGAATCTACTTAAAATCAAATGTCACCACAATTAGACAACTTAAATGAGCTTTGCATACTGGAGACTAAGAAATGAGATCTGCAATCATCTAAAAAAAATTTGAAATTGAAATTAAGGGCTCAATTGTAAGGTTTTTTCAGCAGTACTACTAATTCAGCGGTTACAGAGGTCATAAGACTATTTTCCATTAGTGTATGCTCGAATATTTTCATTTAAAGACGTAAACCCAGCCGAATCTAGACATAGTCTAAAAGCAAGGGAAACTCTAAGCTTTCCAACTAAAATAACTTTCTAGGGTCAAGAATGAAGTGAAATCTATCTCACATGATGCATCGATCATTTACCCAAGGCATATGATGCTAGCCTTGGTCATCCCAAAGCATATTGTGAGATTTAATAATGTTAAGCCGTTCTTTTTGTCGTCTTCCCCCTGCATCCACTTTCATTGATGAGATCAAACTTCCAACTGCGGTTATATATCATAATTGTGTCTATAGAGTATATGTCCCAGGAAAATACATATCGTAAGCTATCCAATCATGAAATCGAAGAGGAAGTAACAAAGTTACTTGGATGGAAACTGGTGAATGGCAAATTGAATAAATCATTTGAATTCAAGGATTTCATTGAAGCATTTGGATTTATGACAAAAGTCGCGATGCAGGCAGAGAAATTGAATCACCATCCTGAGTGGTTTAATGTCTACAATAAAGTGAAAATTGATTTGGTAACTCATGATCTAAATGGAATTAGCACTTATGATATAAAACTAGCGAATTTGATTAATAAGATCCAAAGTGGATTGTAGGAAAATGAGATAAAATGGATGCTTGGTCTTCATGTTCAATATAGACAAAGATAGCATCAAAGTTTACAAACAAAGTTTATTTCCTGCAATTTCCTTTGCAGTAACCGATATCCAACTAGAAGATACTATCCCTTTAAGAATAGAAGGAATTGTCCTTAGTATGGACTGGAAATATATTGCTAATATACTTGAACTTCCTGACATTCAAGTTAGAGACAATCCATTGGTAGATGGAAGGATGATAACTTATGGAAGCGCAGCTAGGCCAGTTAATTATGCATCTGTCTCCAAAACTGAGAAATCATTCAAGATCTATAAATCTGAACTTGTATTCACATTAAATAGCAAGATCTTGGAACACATTGAACATCTACGAGAACAGCAGAAAGATAAAGATACGGTACTGTATTTGATTTTCAAATTAGCTTACATAAAACATTCAATAAAATTGAAAAGTTATCCAAGGAAGTATGCAGGAAATGATAATAGGGGTGGGTTTTTAGATAATAGCAATTCTTCAGATGTAGATACTAATAGTAGTTCTGTCCAGAAAATACTGGTAAAAGAAGACAAGAATAATGATGCTGACGGCTTGATATTCCATATTGTTGATCAATTCAGAAGACAAATTACAATACCGTCAAGTGAATGGACTGACAATTTTCGATCACAATTAGGAGCAAAATAATTGAATATTGCATATCGTGGTAATCATAACGCACGAGGTATGACACCATATTATAATAGAACCTGTTATGGAATCTAGAATGGACATGAAGAAGGGGGATATAATGTAGTTGGGAAGGTGGGATAAGGACGATCAATCAAGCGGAGGTGGTTGGGGAAGAAAAATAGGCGGAGGGAGAACAAATAGAATCAGAACTACAAAAAGACTGATAATGATAGGATTGGTTATAGTCGCAGCGATAGTATTGACTATATTTCTTTCAAGAGGAGGATTATACATCGATATTATACAGAGGGAAGAGGGGATGGGAACGCTACAAACAATAACTGTCAGATTATCAAATAACAATTTTAATTCATTAGACGATATTACAGTACAATTTGGAGAGGATGGAAAAGTTCAAACAATAGGAAATATGGGGGCATTCTCATCTATCACTATTACTCCTCCACCTGAAGATATGGATTTTGAAAATATAATTGTAAGGGCAAATAATGGACAAGTACAAGTTGTCAAGTCAAGATAGTAGAGAATAAGCCACATTATGTCCAAAATCAGATCCGTATCAATATAGATTCAATAAGGATAAAATACAGAAATTGATGGATCAGATCTATGACATCAGGCAAATACTTCAATAAAGGCGTAAAAGCACTAGACGCTCCAGATATCGGTCATGTAGTAGGAGAGACTCCTGACAAGATTGTAGTTTTCGGAGGAGGGCATGAAAGATATGATATACCAATTTCTGATGTACAACAAGTTGGTGCTAATGTTTTGATAGGGCTGAAGATGAATGACATAGTAACAAAATACAAGGTTGATCGTAAAGAACCACTTCCAACCAGTCGTAAAGACCCGTGGAGTTCACCTAATAGTAATATAGATCTTGGGACATATGAAAAAGAGTATCCCAAATCCCTATTCAATAAAGGAGTACGGGCAAAGAACGAAGATGATGTAGGTCATGTAATGAAAGAAACAGATGACAAAATAGTCGTTTTTGGTCAATCTAATTACAGATTTGATATTCCAAAATCTCATATTATTGCAGCGGTAAGAAATGTAATTTTGGATGTGGACTTTCCCGAGATATTCAAATATCAAGTTGATAAGAGCGCGCCATTACCTACAGGAGAATCTATCGAAAAAATAAACGAAGAAGCATATCCTGAAGATTATTATGGTCCTAAAGAAAGGGAGGACGATAAATCAGTTTATCCGAAGAAAGATAAATAGCAAAAATAGCATAGTGCATACTCTCAGCAGCGGTAGTAATCTTCATATTTTTCCGTCATCTCTTCTAAGAGTATTTTTGAATTGGTAAATAGATGAGCAGGAGTCGAGTTCACACAAGATCATGAATTAGGAATAGAAATATTTGGTTACTGACAAAATAAAAAGAACAATGAAAATAAAATGCCTTATTATTAGAAGATAATACAGAAAAGTGTGACAGAGCTATCAAGCCGGTTTATTTGGTAGTCCAAAAGCAACAATTGATCCTTGGATAGTACCATCCTTGGGCAAACCCTGCATTCTACCAGTCGGTACAAAAAGCATCCCATCTCCAACTGAAGGTCCAACTGGGGCTATTGGAGCATTGACATTAGATTCCCAAAGTCTATCTCCTGTTTCCTTGTCCAATGCCAAGATTACGCCTGTTTTTAGATTATCAGCAAATGGAATATAACCAGCAAATAAAATATCATTAGTGACCAATGGCGAAATTCTTGGTGGATATTTTGTTTGGAGTTGCCATTTAATCTCTCCTGTGTTTATATCTAATGCCATTATCGTTCCATTTACCAATCCTTGCTCAATACTGTTAGGAGCCGATATCTTATGTCCACTTATTCCATCTGTGAAATAATTCAGTCCCCTATTTGTTGCTGAGATATAAAGAGTACTATTGTCAATAGCATGATAATTGTATACACCATAAGACCACACCATTCCACTTCCATTCGGGGACGGGGCTACGTCTGTTCTATATTGTTCTCCCAAGGTTTTCCACCAGATTTCCTGTCCTGTTCTCTCATCCATTGCAATGACATTTCCCATCTTATCATGACCTATTACAATTTTCCTCTCAATACCATTGGGCAATGTAACTTTACTAATGCTACTTCCCCATGAGGTATCCCAATCATGAGAATCTGGTACTATTACATCCAATACAGTACCATGTGCAACGAATGGAGTGGCCCAGATCAATTTGCCGTTTGTAATATTTACCGCAACCATGTGATTTGAATATAGATTTGACGTTTGTCTTGAGCTTGCATTAAAGTTTGGTGAAGCACTTCCTAGTGGTATATACAAAATGCCCGTGTCTGGATCCAGAGAACCACCTGACCATGCCGTTGCCCCGCCATTAGGTGGAGTTTTTCCTGGTTTGATCCATTCTCCAGCAGTTGTTTCAAGATTCCATATTGTCTCACCGCTAGTACGATTGAGCGCAGTTATGTTCCCTCTTACTAATCCTGGACCTGGAGGAAGGCCACTACCTCCAGAACCTGCTATCACATAATCTCTCCATACAATAGGGGGAGCGTCAATGCTATAACCTACTTTGGGATCGCCCAAGAGGTCCGATTCCCATAATAACTTACCATCTGACGAGTTAATTGCTATAATAGTGGCATTTGTTGCTGTACTTGCAAAGATTATCCCAGAATCATAAGCCAGACCCATAGTTGGCCCGCCACCCGCACCAATATTCCAGATAGTATGTCCTGTTCTAGTATCAAAAGCTATTACATTGCCTGCATAGTCCTGGACATAGCCTTTGCCTTCATTGATTATAGGGGGATCCTGGATTTCATATTCATTAAGCCATCTCCACTTAACTTGGAGTTCGTCTACATTATCCTTCCCAATTGTTGTTTGATTGCTACTTCGGGTACCATATAAGTCATGATTAATTAGGACCCAATTTTCCTTATTCTTGTCTACAAGAGTCATATTGTCTGATGAAGAAGTTGATTCTTCAACTACCAACTCTGACTCCAAATTGAGATCTAGAGAGGCTGTTTGGGCACTCGTAGGCCCAATATATCCTATTGAAGTCAATAGTGATATTGTGAGAATGAAAGAGAGATGCGTCTTAGACCACATTGAATTTATACTAAAACATAACGTATTTCTTAAATAACACTTTCTGAGTTTTGTTCCTAAAATAACGATACATATCTCCTGAGGTTCTGCAGTTTAGTAGACCAAATCATTCTAGCATGTTTTGGTCGAAACCTTGGAGTGTTTATGAAAATATGTTAAATCGGTTGGGAGATATACAAAAGTATCAATTTATTAAATTAAATGTCTTGATCGGTCCTTATTGGCTAGTATCTTCTGCTGCATACTGACTGACAGCTGGAATGTTCTTGTTACATTTATTACAATTTAATACTATGATCGCTTGCAATTCTATACTTATTCAATTTCCTATGTCTGTCTTTTGTCTCTTTCTATTGTCTCCTACTGATTATATCATCTAATATTGTCAAATCAAAAATATTTGAAAGGTCCAGCACGCCTCTTACATTCTCCAAATATCCCAATCTGTATGCGTTGTCTCCCATCTTGAATAAAGATTCCTTAATTGGATCGTACGTAAACTCCAGTCTCGTCATTGCATCTCTTATCTCGTCCTCAGGAATAGTTTTACCTGTAATTTTCCTGAGTGCTTCATTAAATGCAATAATTGATTGATCTTTATTTTCATTTATCCATATCGTTTCGTCAACATGTGCCTGTAAAAGTCGTTCTATTATATCTGGATTCTCATTAAGATAGTCAGTTCTTGCTATTATATTTGCAGTTACAAACTTTCCGTCTGGTGGCCAGAGTTCTCTTTCGTCTACAAGTATTTTTCCGTTAGCTTCCTTTACAAGCCTTGTGGCCCATGGTTCTGAAACCCATGCTCCGTCAATATCTTTTTTTAGCATTAAAGTTAGGATATCTGCTGGTACAACAGGTACTACAGTTACATTTCCACCTTGTTGTGTTGTCTTAAACCCATTATCTGATAAAAATTTTCTTAAAGCAACATCCTGCGTATTGCCAAGCTGAGGAGAAGCATACTTTTTCCCCCCTAAGTCTTTCACAGAATTTATTCCAGAATCATTTCTTACCACAAATGATGCTCCACCACTGGTTGCCCCTGAAATGATTCTAAGCCCCTGTCCATCCGAGGCTAAATAGCCATTAATGGCTGGATTTGGTCCAACGTACGCTACATCTATTTGACCCCCAAATAATGCCTCTATTGCTGAGGGTCCTGCACTAAAGACAAATGGTTCTATACTAACACCCTTGTTAGTATCATTGGCATTAGCGCTCAAAATTTTTTGGAAATCTCCTCCTTGTTGTAGACCGATTACTGCCTGAGCATGATTGAGATTGGGAAAATATCCTATCCTCAATGTTCTAGACTGCGGACTAACTTCACTGTTGCTGTTGTTATTTGTTCCTCCACTATTATTGCCATTACTATTATCTTCGGTTAAATTGAATAAAGTAACTCCACTATTCCCGTACTGTGTGCTAATGATTACGGCGATAATTATACCCGCAGATATTACGAACTTAGATTTTGTCTTCATAATTTTTTCCTTATTGATATTTTAAAATATTCTTAAACATGATTGTGGAGCTAAATATTATCTAATACTATTGTGCATGAATATCGGATGTATGTAAAACCTACGCATAAACCTTTCACAAACAATTTGTAATGAATCTCTCTGCTTGGTTATGAATAATGCTAATAATTTTTAAATAATGTACTAAGAATATATATTTCTCCTAATTGTATAACCTTTTAACACTTCTGGAAATTTAATTGCTACTTTTCGGGCCGGGAAGTGGTAACTTGAATGGTATCTACTATCCACCATACATTCATTCATATTAGGAATAAGTTTCATCGGGTATGAAATAGGTTTATGAGTTACGGCACACAAAGAAGAGGGGCTGGCGATAATAGGAATTTTGGGTCCAAGCCAGTTGAGGTTGGAAAAGAGTATGATGTCCAAGTTACAGAGACAAGTTATAAAGGCGACGGTGTTGCCCGTATTCAAGGCTTTGTAATCTTTGTTAAAAATGGAAGAACAGGAGAGAACGTAAAGGTAAAGGTGAATTCAGTGGGAAGCAGGTTTGCGATAGCTGAAATTGTTAACTAATAATAGTGTGATGTGCAGTTAGGACTGGATTACGGTCCAAGTTCTGCAGTAGGTTTGCTGTCTTCTATTTGATAGAGACTAAGCTAAAAAACCCAGCCATTTTGATATCATTAATAGGACATACAATACAAATACTTTAGTTTTTATGTGCATCGGTTGAGAAATCAATGAATTAACATGGTAATGATAGCAACATATATGAAAATCTAGAGCCGGTTAATAGTGATTATGTCATAGTAAGAAAAATGTTATAACTAACAGATATAACTTCTGGGTCTGTAATACATAATATGTCTTCTTACTTGGCCAAATATTCTTTTGTAGCGACGTATCTAATTTTTGGTCTGATTGTGATGTCAAGTGTGTTTCCACTCACAGAGCAATATCAATCCTTTCCTTCAGACAAAAACTTTTCTATGATAGGACAAGTAAAAACCGCCTTGGAAATAATTAGCAATCTTTTTGCAACTCGTGAAGTCAATAAGAACAACCAGGTTTTTGCATCTTCTGAGACTGCGTCTTCATTACCTACCAATAATTCCAATTTCAATTTATCATCATTGTGGGATTCATCTACGAAAATTCCATCGAGATCTAATTCTATAGAGTACAATGCGAGGATCTTATGTGGTACAATTGTCGGAGAAGAAGGTCCTCTTAGACCAGGGCATTACAATTCTGACATCAATATTTTCAATAGACAGAACTTTCCGGTTTCCTTCTTCTGGAAAACTGTCTTAACTTCAGATCTCCAAGACGAAAAATACAAACAAGAAGAACAAAATAGCAATTTTATACTCATGGCTTTAGGTCCAGGAAACTCAGTCAGCATTAGTTGTAATGACATAAGACAGTACCTTCCTGTGGATTCTAGTGAAAACTCTAGCGATACAGATTTTCTTGAAGGGGTATTGACAATTAGTGTTGAGCTTGATCCATCTATTCAAGGAGCACTATCATCCTCATTAGCAGACAATAGCACTGGAGAGCGATCACAGCTCCTAATACCGTCATCATCGAATCAGGAATTAGAACCTAATGCAAATATATTAAGTGTAGATGCTATCTATACTGTAAATGCTTTAAAAGTCCCTAGTAGAGAGTTAGTGCTACAATTAATCGAGTATAGCATTACCAAGCAGGATGAAGGCGGAAAGATCCCAAGTGATATGATATCCAAGATACTTGGTGTTACGGTTCCCATAAGAACTAATGAGACTATAAACCCTGAAATACAGGTTAAGAACATTTTGATGAGAGAATATTCTTTGAGCGCTGCGGAAAGCCAAAGTCTCAATATAGTTATAAGAAATCTCAGTTTAGGAGTTGGCGCGTTAGATGACAATCATGCTATATCACTCCAGCGAATTAACGCTTATCAACCCCCGCCGTAGTGGTGAGTACATAATAATTAGCAGATTAAAATTAAGAGATAGGCATCTAGTGCTGGTGTGGACCTGCAGCAGAATCATGTAGCTTCAAGAAAAAGAAAAAGGTAACGAATCTGGATAGTTAGTTTTGAAGATTTACCCTTAATTTTAGCCTCAATCGCCTCGATTCAAATTCCAACTAGCTCTATTTTAAGAGTATTTGGATAAAACAATGCGTCAGATCAAAATTCTAGCGGTTCGTTATTGGAAATAAGATAACAAGTTTTTGATTGATATAAGAAAGTATACTTCAAATTATCGTACGGCTAAGAAATCACGTCCAAATATGAAGACGCGTAGATATGTTAATTATCTCAGGACTACTGGAATATTGGTTTCAGTGACAATTATTCTTGCCTCATCAAGTGCTTATAACCTAAATGACAACACTGACCGCAGTTATTCATGGACTAAGACAGCTGACGGACAGGAACAAGGATTCGAGGAGCAAGAGAGCAGCATCGATGAAAATAGTGTGACTACTAACAATATTAACAGTTCCGGGTTGTCCCTGCCAGAATTGTTTTCTAAGGTAGAAAAATCTGTAGTACAGGTTGCTAAGGAGACAGGTACTGATGTTTCATCGGGTAGCAGATTGGGATCAGGTTTTGTTTATGATAGAGATAGACATGTAGTTACTAATTATCATGTTATTGCAGGTGGTGCTACAGAAGGGAACGTCCAAGTAACCTTTCTAGATGGTAGTACATATAATGCCAAGTTAATTGGGGGTGATCCCTTCTCTGATCTAGCAGTTTTGCAATTGGAAAGAGAAGATATACCATCAGACAAATTGGTACCATTACCAATTGGAGATTCGACGGCTTTGAGTGTAGGTGAAGGAGTGGTAGCAATCGGTAACCCCTTTGGCTTATCGGGTTCTATGACAGAAGGCATTATTAGCGGTCTCGGTAGAATTTTGCCATCAGCAGAACAGGAAGAAAACCCGGAAACATTACCATCGGATCTTCCCCCATCCACCGGTTTTCTTATCCCGGACATAATTCAAACTGACGCCCCTATCAACCCGGGAAATTCGGGTGGTCCTCTTCTGAATTTACAAGGAGAAGTTATAGGAACAAATACTGCAATATTTTCAACTACTGGAGCATCCGCAGGGATCGGATTTGCTATCCCTTCAAATACGATAAAGAAGGTAATACCATCGTTAATCACAGGGGGTGACTATCAACATCCGTACTTAGGTATTGTTGGTGTAGACATTACACCGGAGATTGCAGAAGCTTTAGGATTGGAAGAAGCCAGAGGATTTTTAGTAACTGATGTTAGTAGAGAAAGTCCAGCTCAAAAGGCAAGAATACAAGGAGGAAGTTCGCTGACCCATATTGATGGAATGGATATAGCATTGGGGGGAGACGTAATTCTCAAAATAGATGAAAATACGGTAAGGAAACTTGATGATGTACTCACTTACCTTGAAAGAGAAAAGAAAGTAGGAGAAGCTGTGCAGTTAACAATACTTAGGAATGGTGTAACAGAAAATATCAGTCTAACTCTCGGTCCAAGGCCTACCGCAATAGAATCCCAAGGAAGTTTGTCTCCACAAGAAGATGTACCGCCCGGACCAGACCAGGAACAGGACCAAGCTCCACTAACGGATCAACTCTATAATCGGTGCATAGAAATTGCAGGTAAGGACATCTGTGATTTCATGTTTCGACGATGACTGAAATCCTCTTCTACTCTTGCACAAATTATCTAAAGATTCACCAATTTATACTACAAAGTAAAGGTGACGTTTAGCCTAATAACACCTTATTATGACCAAAATTAAGGTTGGAAGCAATCAATCAGTCTTAATCCAGATACTTTTTTCCGATTATACTTTGAGTTCACAACATCATGACACTCAACATTCTAATAAGATTCTAAAACATAAAAGAGATGCGTTCCCATAACCGACAGTTAATAATTAGTAAATATATTATCAGATTTGCATGAGGGCAATTGTATTTGACTCAGACGGTGTGCTAGTAGATTCTATGCCTAGTCATTTTATGGCTTGGAAGGTTGCATTCAAAGAAGTATGTGATATAGAGGTAGACAAGAGAACAGTCTATTTACTCGAGGGTATGCGTGGTATCGATTTAGTAAAAAAGATATTTGAACTGAAAAAATATCATTGTGATAATAATGAAGATATGAAAAAGAATACAGAACAAGTAATCCAGCGGAAAGATGAAGTTTTCAGAGAGATATTGCTCTCTTCTCCTCCTAAAGCCTATCATGGTATAAAACACTTAATTATGAACCTAGTAAACTGCAAGAAGGCCGTAGTAAGCGGATCTGCCAAAAGAGATGTTGAAATGCTGCTTAAGAAGTCCTTAGGAGATGGAAACCTCTTTGATGTTCTAATTACTGCTGATGATGGCGAGAAAGGTAAGCCCGACCCTTCAGCTTTCATGAACGCATTAGATAAAATCAAAATACTACCTTCAAAAGCTTTGGTAGCTGAGAATGCACCATTAGGAGTTGAAGCAGCAAATAATGCGGGAATACCGTGTATAGTGGTATTAAATAATACACCTCTCAATATCCAAGATTTTAGATCGATAATTAATGAGGATAGAATCTTCAGGGATACCGGCTCTGCAGCAGGATTCATAGAAAGATGGTGTAATGGTGACGCAAACTAGTTAAAAAAATGGGAAAATTTCTCTATGAAAAATGGAATCATGAAAGAGGTATTTAATTCACTTTTGTAAAGGGGTATATACTACTATGCGAGTCCATTCTTTAAAATAATTCGCAACTATTGATTCTTTTAATCCTAATCTTAACTTTGCATACAAGTTTAACTTGTTCCAACTATGATACCTTGTTTGTACTTTATTGTTTACTTCTATAAACCCTGTATAGGCTTCCTGTTTTTTCGTTTGTATAAGTCCACGTATTATCTCGTATGATAACTTCTTCAAATCTGGACCTTTGACTCTCTTCCAATGAGTCATATACAAATTGACCAATGACAAAACTGTCTGGTTTTGCAAGCCTCGTCATTTTTACTGCCACATTCACGGTATGGCCTAAAATGTCCAAGAGTGGTTCTTTTATTTGTGTATCATTTAACCAACGTATATTCGAGCCGTATTGTATTACTGCACTCTTGCCTACATCTATGCCCACGCGAATAGCCATCTCAGGATAATCATATTGATTGAGAATAGGGTTAATTCCTTCTCGAATTATCTTGATCATAGACATTACACAGTTGATCGCATTTACACAAGGTAAATATTGTTGTTGTTGCAGGTGCATCTGCTGATCATCATTACTATTCACCACAGAATCTACTGTAAAGAATGCAAGAACAGCATCGCCAATATATTTTAAGACAAACCCTCCGTAAAGAGAAATCATGACAGACATTTCCTGGGTGAATGTTTGAACTATAGTCGTAAGTCTGTCCAATGGCAAAGTCATTGATAATTGCGTCGACCCGACCAAGTCAACATGCAGTATTACTAGAGTAACTTTAGATCTTGCGAATTTTTGCAATACTTTATTTGTTTCCTCCATTGAGATGTCAAATGATGGTTCTGATTTCAGTGCCCTCCACATTCTAGTTTGTGCATTTCTGATGGCCAATCTAATGTCTACAATGGCGTCTAAATAAAATGAACTTGCCAAGGAAGGGGCAGGATTTTTTGATGCGTTATCAGATCTGAACATCTCGTTTCTCTTTTTGACTTCGTCAGCCTCCTGCTCTATAATCCTGTGAACAGATTCTTTACTAATATCAAGCTGGGATGCAATCGTATCTTCCCCAATATCTGAATTGTAGAGATTCAGTATGGTCTGACGTTGATAGTCGTCACTAGCTTCTGCCGACTTGGATGAAGTGTCCCCTACTTTATCCATTTTCTTCATCACACACTCATAGATGAGTCTATTAATATATAGTAAATAAATGCGGATATTGCCATAAATTAAAAGGTAAATCTTCGTTCACCCCTGAAAACTTGTCTTGAATTAACAATATGATTTAACAGCACGTAAGGGTGAAACTGGATTATATGAAATTTGTGCCACCTTCAAAGTACTGATATGAGTATGACTATACTTCTCTTTTAATGAAATATAGTTGTAAAATACAACCTGTAAGGGAGTTATAAACAGAATTAAGTAAATTAGGGACTTGATTCACCTGGTATTATGCCAATGAGAAGAAGTATAGCTTAGATGACTTCATAGAAAGTACTGTTAGTTAGTTTCCAACCACAGTTACGTGAATGTTTGATATTGTATTTCTGTGAAAGAAAGAAAAGGAATACTGGATATCATAGTATCAGGGTACTAATGACCTCCCTAATAGTAGTCATGTTTGCAATTGTTCCTATGGTACTAATGGCGAGTCTATCAACGTATATGTACAAATGGGAATTACTACACCAAGAGGCTGATGGGCTAGCAGAAGAATACATTTTCACATGTAGAAAAACAGTATATTTGGAAACTCACACTGGAGATGTCAATGATAACAAGGTCTTAAAAGGTCAGATGACCAAGACTGCAAAAGTATTGTCAATTTGCGATGATAATATGCTCTACTATAAAGGTCGATGCGAACTAGATTCTTCTAAGATTTTCTGTACTAACACATCGTTAGATGGATATTTGATGCTAAGAGGGATCGAAAACGCAGAAAGACCAGCTGAATTTACAAAGATTTAACAACCGTCTTTAACATCGGATGTTTTCTAAAAAGGTTTTTACGAATTCGCTGAATCAAAAGTTGCAAGATGATTATTCAAAGATATTATACTCAATCATGGTTTTAAATGTAACATATTCATCATTTTAGCTATTAATGAATACTCCGTACCACGAGGAAATGAAATGATTCTGGTCTAACCTTATAGACTCTATCAGATGGCATTGGAAAGAAAAATGAGGACTTATTCTCTTCCTTTACAATATTGTGCTTGTTTATTCAGTTCTTCTGTCCACCCTGCATCATGGCTTTCAAAGGATGTCAATCCTTTCTCTTCTCCTGTGAATCCTAAATGAACTAGTTTAACACTTGTCTTGTTGGGTTCAATCTCTTCGAACTCCCAAGCTACGGTAGTTTCAGGAAACCCAGGTAAATCCTTAAATGTCCAAGTATTTGATAATTTCTTATTTGGAATAATGTCAGATGAGTTTTCGTTCTTTTCAGGTTTTAGTGGATTCATTTATCTACTTTCTCATCATAGCCTCGGCTTTGGCTATACCTAATTCAAGATAGATAATATTAGTACAGTTATACATAATTGTTAATTATCTGCGTTTCCATGATTTGCTGCTATGATGGGTTTTATCGCATTGATATTG
>WUUC01084582.1_pt1 | contig 21208 bp, 14 predicted proteins | sample 6278441 | NCBI WGS metagenome assembly WUUC01 (sample SAMN13675441, study PRJNA597444) | soil metagenome | isolation source: soil | place: USA: Washington | collected 2017-10
AGCGCATTTCAGGACGTGCGTCTGAGGCGATCGCAGCCATCGTGAAGCGCCGCCCGCAGCAAGGAGGCAGACATGCAGTCGCAGACCGTGTCGGAGGGTCTCGTCGGCGACCTGAGAGCTGTGTTCGAGCAGACCCTGGGTTGCAACGGGATTGATCCGGACCAGGATCTCTTCGAGCTCGGGCTTACGTCCGTCCTGGTGGCGCATGCCGTTGTGCTGGCCAGGCGAAAATCGCTCTCCATTCAAGTTCGTCAAGTTTATCAGGATCGCACGATCGGCAGGCTTGTAAAGAGCGTCGGGCGGAGCGAAGCGGGACGGCACGCATCGACGGACGGTGAAGCGGAAGTGCCACTCACGCCGACAAAGGCCTTTCTGATGGAGGGTGCACCGACCCAGGAGCATCTCAATATTGCCGCGGCATGGCGCTGCAATGTCGACGCACTCGATTTCGAGCGGCTGAGGGCCGCCATCGCCTGGACGGTCGCTCACCACGACGAGATGAGAATCGTCGTGTCGCGGAATGAAGGAGGCGCGCTCCGACAGACGGTTGCTGTGGAGACCGGATCGACACCTTTGACCGAGATCGACCTGTCTGATCGAGCAGGCGACGAGGCGGCTGTGATGGCCGAGCAGATCATCGCCGATATGCAAAGCAGCTTCCGGTTTCGGAACGGGGAACCGTTGTATCGCTTCTTGCTGATCAAGACGTCGCCAGCAGGCGATGCGGTTGTCGTTGCCATCGTGCATCAGCTCATCACGGACGGATTTGGCTTCCGTGTCATGCTCGAGCGGATATCGGACGTCTACCGCGCGATGTCCGACGGCCGCGCTCTGGAACCCTATCGGGCCGGGTGCGGGGCGGCAATCGCGTGGTCGCGCTCTACCGCGCTGTACGCCCAGACCGACGCTGTCCACGAACTGCCACTCTGGACGTCGCTGCCCTGGCACGCCATCAAGCCAATCCTCAGAGAACTGCGACCCGGAGACGATCGCGGAGAACGGCTGAACGGCTGTCTTCTGAATGAGGAAGACGCCAAGATGCTGGGCGCAGTTGCGGCGGGAAAGGTGTTGCCGGAGAGTGAAAGAAAACGCGTTTTCGCGACGCAAGGCACGGTGACGCGCGTCGTCGATCGACCGACGTCGGAACGACTTTTCGGGATACGGCACGGGGACGGTCAGAGCGGCTATGGCGACTTCGATCTCGTCGCACTGTCCGTTGCGCGCGCGGTAAGGGAGATATCGCAGTCGTCATTTGTCTGGTTGGATACCTGGGTATCCAGACGGGGAAACGCGGTCGATGGCGAGAGTCTGACTGACACCATCGGCGGGATCAGCGAGCTTGTGCCGATCCTCTTCGAGTTGGACGAGAACGTTTCGGAAAACGAGATGTTGACGAGAATCGCGGCGGCCCGAGCGCGCTTCCCGAATGACGGGATCGGATTTCGCGCGCTGAAGCTGTTGAACACTGATCCGGGCGTGCGGTCCGCGCTCGATGGATGTCCGTTTCCAGAGGTATCGATCAACTATCGGGCGTCGATGCAATACTTCTATCGCAGTCAGTTGTTGGACCTGAACCATCACAGCGGTTGGCTTGGTCTGACGGCGGATGACACCAAGAGGCGCGACCGACTGCAGTTCCGGTTGTCGTGGAGCGCGGACGAGAAGATGATCATTGCCTTGCGATACGACACGTCGTCATTCTCGGTTGATACGGCGATCAGGATCGCGGACGAATTCTACAGAAATCTGACCGACCTGATTGAGCGAATGTAAGCGCAAGCATCGAGGTATCTGCCTCACATACGCAGAAGCGCGGGCGCGTTCGAATTACAACACGCAGGCGACAAACCCCAGTGAGCTCTGAACGGCGCTGACGCACGAACCTACTAGGTTTGGCGGCTTTCGAAGTGGCCCGGAGAGGTTGTATGTCATGCTGACATGCGACGCTGTTGATCGGCTTGAGAGCAAGATGATTCTTGACGCAATCGGTATCGGTGCAGGCCCGACCAATTTAAGCGTCGCTGCGCTGTCGAAGAAGGTCAGCGAGCTCAGGGTCGCGCTGATCGAGCAGAAGCCGTGCGTGAGATGGCACGACGGAATGCTGCTGCCCGAGGCACGACTGCAGGTCAACATGCTCAAGGATCTTGTGACCCTGGTGGATCCGACCAGCCGCTATTCGTTCGTATCCTTTCTGCACACAAAGGGGCGGCTGCTCCAGTTCATCAATGCGGATTTCAAACGCGTGATGAGGGCCGAGTTTGATCAGTATCTGAGATGGGTCGCCGAGGAACTAGGCTGTATCACATACGGCCAGGAAGTACGTGAAGTGTCGTATGATGGATTGTTCCGGATCAGGACCGACGATCGATCATGGCGGACACGAAACATCGTTCTCGGTGTCGGGAAGAGCCCAACCATCCCTGAAGCCTTCAGGTCCATCAGGGACGCGTCGGTTTTTCATAGTGCCGATTACCGGGAGAATGGCCATCGGTGCAAGGGAAGGCGCGTATGTGTCGTTGGTGGGGGACAGAGCGGGGCGGAGATCGTCAACAACCTCCTCAGTGAGAACAACGTTCGGCCGAGCGCCATCAGCTGGATCTCTCGGAGAAGCAACTTCCGGCCTCTCGAAGAGAGTTGCTTTACGGATGAATTCTATACTCCGTCATTCAGCAGATATTTCTTCGTGCAAAACGCCGAGCGGCGCGAGGTCATCCTTCGCGACCTTCATCTGTCGAGCGACGGGATATCGACGAGCCTGCTGCGTGAGCTTTACCAGAAACTGTACTGGCTCCGACACATGGGAGGGGAGCCGATGGGCGTCGAGCTGCTGCCCGGATGCGAGGTGCGGAAAGTATCGCGGGGAAGTGGCGCTTGGCAGCTGGAATGCAATGGTGCGAACGCGGCGCGCGCGAACGTGGTTGCCGATATCGTCGTGCTCGCTGCCGGCTATGGATTCGCGCCTCCGGCCTTTCTACAGCCAATCGCTGACCGACTGATCGTCGAGCACGGCACGATCATCGTGGACAAGGACTATTCGGCGATCTGGCGGGTGCCGACGCGCGGCAACATCTATGCACTCAACACGACGTCGTTCCAGTGGGGAGCCGCAGACCCGAATCTAAGTCTTCTCTCGTGGCGGAGTGCGGCCGTCGTCAACAGTCTCGCAGGTCGATCTGTCTATCGCTTGCGGGAGGGCGATCAGCTGATCGACTGGCAGCCGCAGGACGCGGAGCTCGAACCTCGGATGGTGAGCGCATGAGGCAAGCCGCCATCGATGCGGATGCGGTCGTCGTCGGCGCCGGAATTGTCGGGTTGTCGATCGCATCGCGGCTCTCCAGGGAGAGGCCTGGCTGGAGAACCGTTGTTGTAGACCGCGCCGCAGTCGGATCCGGCGCGACGCGGTTCTCGGCGGGGCTGCATTTCCCTTATGGAAGGACGGAACGAACACGGGGCTTCGCGCGCTCCATGGTTGATGAGACCGCACGGCGGCGTACAGCCGGAGGCTGCGATCTGATTCGTCAGATTGGCTTTGTTGGCGTGACGTCCCGTGCGCATAGGGACGAGATCATCTCACGGTTTGTTCTACCAACGGAGACGCGGCCGGCGCCCGAACGCGACCTCGACGACATATTGGGGCACGGCGCATATATGGACGGCCGGGAGGCCTTCTCGGTCTCGGGATGCCATTACGCCTATCCGGCCGCCATTGCCGAGCGGATTGCTGCTGCGCTGAATGGCGAGGGGAGTGTGCGGATCATGGAGGGCGCAGAGGTCGTCGCGGTCCAAAGCAGCCGGGTGACTGTCGATCTGGCTTTGCAAGACGGGCGATACCTGCGCGCGCGGGTTGTCGTCTTGGCGGTGGGCCCATGGACCGGCAGCCAGCCATTTGACGCGCTGCTGAGACCATTGGATGTGAGGGTGAAGAAGGTGGTTGCGATGCACGTCGATCGACGCCCGCGCCGCGAGGATCCGGCCATCTTCTTCCACGACGAGGATGCATTTCTGCTTCCACTCGTGGAAAGGGGCCATTGGCTCTTCAGCTACACCTCGAGCGAATGGGACGTCAGTCCAGATGACCATCGCCTGCAGATCACCGCCAGAGATCGTGAGCAGGCACTTTCGACGCTCGCGCAGTATTCCGTTCAACTTGCCGATGGTTGCGACTCGGGACGGGTCTTTTGCGACGCTTACAGTCCGGCATACGAGCCGCTTGTCACTAGGCTGCCGCTCGATAACCGCATCATCTATGCGGGCGCGGCGTGCGGGTCCGGATACAGGTTTGCGCCCGGGATGGCCGAAGCAGCATGCGCGCTGCTGGCTGCATAACAGGCGGGGGAGGGCACTTATGATCATCGAGAAGGCGAAGGATCAGAAGTACCAGCCGGGCTATGGCATCCTGATGTCAGCGCCAGATTTCCAGGAGCGGCTGGCGCAGTCCGTCGTCGGCGCGGCTTACGGGACGATATCGCCGATGGGCGAGACCACCGCGCATCGGCACGACGAGTATGAACTATTCGTCATTCTGAGCGGCGTTGGCCTGATTCGCATTGGCGACAGAGATGAAGAGGTGGGTCCGGGTGATACGATACTGATGGAACCGTTCGACCTTCACTCGTTGCGTTGTTGTGGGGCCGATGAAGTCAGCTTCTTCACGATGTTTTGGCGCGAAGCGGATCTGTCAGCGAGACTGGTCGGCGAGAGAAGGACGGCAACGGACGAAGTCGTGTTCGTTGCGTCGACGCCGCCCACACCGAACGGCGATCTGCATCTGGGTCATATCGCGGGACCCTATCTGGGGGCGGATACACATTGCCGCTATCTTAGGATGCGGGGAGTGTCGGCATATCATATTACGGGAAGCGATGACTATCAGAGCTACACGGTTGCAAAGGCCGAGGCGCTGGGAATCGATCCGCAACAGACTGCGGATCACTTCTCCGATCAGATCATTCGGACGTTGAACGCCCTAGACATCCACGTGGACAAATTCACAAGATCATCGCGGGAAGACGGCTATCACGACGCTGCGCTGGGTTTGTTGCAGAAACTGAAAGATGTGGGTGCGGTGAAATGGGAGCCGGCGCCGGCGCTCGTCGATGGCGATACAGGCCGGTACCTGTACGAGGTCGATGTCACTGGTCTCTGCCCGGTCTGCGGCGTCGCCACGTCCGGCAATATCTGCGAGGAGTGTGGAAACCCGAACCTATGCACGGATCTGGTGAATCCGATCGCGAAGCGCAGCGGAAAAAGCCCGCTCGTTGAAAACGTGGCGCAGTACCGCTTCCAGCTTTCAAAGTACATGGATCACGTGCGCAGGCATCATGCATCGGCCCAGATGAGCGCGCGCCTGCGCACCCTGATCGAAAGCGTGTCAGCGCGGGATGTCAGGAGCGTGGCAATCTCGCATCCCGGAGACTGGGGCGTGCCGGTGGGCGCGGACGGCCCAGCGGGGCAGACGCTTTGGGCCTGGTTCGAGATGGTCGCGAGCTTCCTGATCTCCATTCGAAATGTTCGAGCGGCAAACAGCGCCGGCCAACCGGCGCTAGAGATGCCGCAGGACGCGCGGATCGTGCACTTCTTCGGCTACGACAATTCATTCTACCACACGATTCTATTTCCGGCGATCCTCAGCGCGGGATATCCCGGTCGGGTCTGGAATATCGACTATGTTTATAACGAATTCTATCTTCTGGAAGGATTGAAGTTCTCGACCAGCCGGAACCACGCCGTGTGGTCGCAGGAGATTCTTGCGCGAGCCAGTGTCGATGAGATTCGCTATTTCCTGGCATTCTCGCGTCCGGAAAATCGCCGGGAGGATTTCACGTGGGTGAAATTCGCGGATGCATTGCAACGGCATCTCCTCGACGAATGGGACGCCTGGATTGTCGATCTCAGCAATCGCGTTGAAGACGACTTTGGCGGAGTCGCGCCCGAGACAGGCGTCTGGACGCTTGAGCAATGTGCATTCTTCGGGCTGATCAAGTCGGCAGGCGAGTCCGTCGCGCGTTGCTACGAGTCGCAGACATATTCTCTGCAGCGTGCGACGCGACTGCTCAATGAGTTCGTACGTGAGTGCAGACGGTTCGCGATGGCTGAACGTCACTGGCGGGAGCACCAAGTGCGTCGTTCCGAATACCGAACCGCTGCTGCGCTCGAACTCGCGGCAGTGCGCCATCTCGCCCTGTTGGCGAGGCCGATCATGCCAAACTTTGCAGCGAGGATACTGGGCGGGCTCGGAGCGGTACAAAGCGAAGCGGAGACTTGGCCCGAATACCCGGTCTTACCGGAGGCCGGACGGCGTGTCAGCATTCGTACTGGCTTCCGCGGCGGGCACCGCGAGTGGGGCGGCGATGAAGCCTGACGCTCATGCGCTTGATGGAATAATGTCTGCGATCGTTCTGCGCGGAAGCGCGTTTGACATCGGGGTGCAGCATGGCCGTGCGTTGCGACGGCAGATCCAGCAGCGCGTGGAAGGGCAGTATGCCGAAATCTCCGCGTTCCGGCATACGCCGCTCCCGCTGTCGGAACTGAGAGCATTGATCGCATTGCATGCGGAACGCATCGAGCAGGAGACCCCGCATCTGGCAACCGAGCTGCGCGGCCTGGCCGAAGGCGCGGCGGTGCCATATGAGCAAGCGGTGCTGCTCCAGCTTCACAGAGAAGCGATCGGCTGGGATGCATGTCCCGGGGAATGCACAACTATTGCATTTCAGAATTCCGGCGATCACTCATTCATTGCGCAGAACATCGACCTGGATCGCGGGCTGCGCCCTTTCGCCTGCGTCCTGAGAATTCAGGACCCCGATGCCGACGGCGGCGAGGTGTTGATGCTGTCATTCGCGGGATTGCTGGGATTCGCCGGAATCAACGAGGCCGGCGTCGGGATCGGAATCAACTATGTCAACGCGCAACCCTGGCAGCCGGGCGTCTCTCCCTATCTCCTGGTGAGACACCTGCTTCGCGCACGGAGCAGCGCGGACTGCCTGGCCGAGCTGCGGCGAGTGACGCGATCGTCGTCCCGATGTCTGACCATCCGCGATCGATCTGATCAGGTCATGGTCGAGCTCACGGCCACGGATATGCGTATCCTTCGCGGCGCGAGGCTCTGGCATACAAACCACTTTCTTCATGGCGATTTCGTGCCTCTCGACCGGATGAACATATTCAGTCGACAGGGATCGAGGTTGCGGTTGAATACGGTCGCAGAGCTGAGCGCGGGTCTGGATGATGAAATGCATCCCGAGAAGATCTTCGATGTGTTGTCGGATCATTCGCACTTCCCGGTTGGCCTATGCGCCCACAATGATGGCGACAGCCGGCGGGAGGAGACCGTCGCCTCCGTCATTCTGTCGCCCGCGCGCGGGCAGGTCTTTCTCCGATCCGGGAATCCCTGCTGTACGCCGACGCAGCGTTACGATCTCACGTGGCGCCGGGCCGTCACGTGTGGGGAAATCTGCTCATAGGCGAACCAACGGCGCGTTACGCGCTTGTGCAAGGAGACGTCCTATGCGGCACCACGAACCGAATATCGACGGGGTGAAGATGACGAACGATCAAGAGACCGCCGTGCATCGCATCGCCGAGAGATGTCGGTCCGTGCCGCATCGGACGGCGGTCATCGATGCGGACGGGCATCTGACATTCGAACAGCTGGCACGCGAGTCGACGAAGCTGTCGTGGAGTCTCACGCACGAGGGCGTCGGCAAGGGCGACCGAGTCTGTATTGCGATTGAGCCGGGATGCGAATTTGTTATTGCCTGCGTTGCGATCTGGAGCGCAGGTGGCGTGATCGTGCCGCTGGAGCTGCAATGGCCGGCCGAGCGAGTTCGTGTGTTGATCGAGATCGTCACGCCGCGTCTCGTTCTCACATCGAAAAGGTCGCGATCGCAGAATGACGCCGTTGCGGCGAGCGGAATAGCGGTTCATGCGTTCGAAATGGCAGGGGCGGGACAGGGCGGGCCTGATGCGCGAATTGAGCGGCTGCCCCACGCGGCTGACGCGGCTTACGTCGTCTTCACCTCGGGATCGACCGGCCGGCCCAAGGCGATCGAGGGACGGCACGACAGTCTCCTGCATTTTCTGGCGTGGGAGACGCGGGAATTCCGACTGGATGAGGGCTGCCGGACGATACAGCTGGCGCCGCCGAGTTTCGATGTGAGTTTGCGCGATATCTGGCTTCCGATTATGAACGGTGGCTGCGTCGTCGTGCCTGCTAAGCACGTCCGGCAGAGCCCCCGTCTCCTGCTTGAATCGATCGTAACCAACAGTATTCGCGTCCTGCATGTCGTTCCGTCGGTGCTGCGCTTGCTCCTCGACGAAGTGGAGCACGACGCGAGAGATATGAGAAATCGTCTGTCGCTGTCTGTGATTGCCTGCGCCGGCGAGCGGCTGCTGGGCAGGGACGTGCACCGTGTAAGGACGCTTCTCGGCGAGGAGATCGATCTATGCAACTTCTATGGACCGTCGGAAATGACCTTGGCCCAGGTGATTTTCCATGTTCGAGAACATCAGATCGCGCCTGGCGAGACGGTTCCCCTTGGCAGGCCGATCCACGGGGTCGCCGTGCGGATCAGGGAAGGCGAGAAGAACGTGCCGGAGGGGCTAGTCGGCGAGATCGTGGTCGCCTCCGAGTATCCGACGAATGGCTATATCGGAGACGCCGAACTGAATGCCCGCCTGTTCTCAAAGGATACAGGCGAGGCGGGAAAAGTTGTGACGCTCTATCGAACAGGCGATCTCGGCAAGATCAGAGACGATGGCTGCCTCACCTTCGAAGGTCGTCGCGATTTTCAGCTGAAGGTTCATGGCAACCGGGTCGATCCGTACGAGATTGAAGTGGCTCTTGCGGAACTGGGTCTGACAGAGCAGGCTGTCGTCTCGTCGCGTCTGTCAGCGCGGGGCGATACCGAATTGGTGGCATTTTACGTCAGCACCGACGGCGTGTCGTCCGAACAGTTGCGGGCGGAGCTTGCGCGGAGACTGCCCAGATACATGATACCGAGCCGGATCGTGAGGGTAGATCGCGTCCCGCTCAACGCGAACGGCAAGGTGAACCGAGATCAGCTGCTGCGGTCGCTCGAAGGCAATGAGCATGGAGCCGATCACCTGAACGCTGGCTGCGCCGATGCATCAAGTGGCCTCATGCAGATCCTGCGCGACCTCCTGGCGATCGAGATCAACGGGCAGGCGTCGTTCGCGGAGCTGGGTGGGTCATCGCTCGATGCGATGAGGCTGGTCGCGCGCATCCGGCGAGAGCTGCGAAAAGATGTGTCGGTCTCTGATATCCTGGGCGCGGCCACCATAGATGACGTCGACCGAATGGTGCAGAGCCGCCCTGCCGTCCAGCAGGAGCAGGCGATTAACGTGGGGCGCGACCTGGATCGTTGCCCCATCTCGGTCTATCAGCAACCTCTTTATCAAATCTCCGAATATCCCGCGGGCCGGCATGCGTACATCGAACGTGTGGCGTATGAGATCCGCGGCGATCTGGATGTTGCGGCATGCGAAATGGCGCTTCGCAACGTCGTCGAAGCCCAGTCAATCCTTCGAAGTCGGTTTGTGCGGAGAGGCGCCCAGGTCGATCAGGAGGTTATGAAGGACGAACAAGCCTTTCCAAAGCTGAACGTCGTCGACCTCGCGCAGAAAGATGGTCTCGTGTGGCGTGAGTTGCTGGACGCTGAAGCATCGTCGCTATGCGAGCTCGGCAGCGCGCCGCCGTGGTGCGCTTCCCTATATCGGATTGACCAGCGCACATATGTCCTCACCGCCGCATTCAATCATATCCTGCTCGATGCGGTCGGCCTATGGAATTTAATGTGTCTGCTCGTGAAGAACTACTGGCACTACTCCGGTCGAGACAGTGCGGCTGTGCAGGTCGGAGGTCCTCAGTATATCGATTACTGCGCATCGGAGCGAGGCGCTTTGCAGGAGCAGGCCGGACATCTGGATGCGGCGTTCCGCTACTGGAGAGACGTTCTGGCGCCGCGTCCTGCGATCGTCGATCTCGGTGCAGGGAAACGGCCGATCTTCAAGACGTATCGCGGCCGGACCATCACGCGAAATGCAGAATTCGGGCGTGTTACGAAGGTGGCGTCGAGTCTGCGCGAAACTCGGTTCACGGTCCTTGTCGCGACCTACATCGCTCTGCTTCACCTGGAAACAGACGAATGCGACATCACGATCGGTACCCCAATTCTGCTGCGCGATCGCGTGGAGACGCGGGATATGATCGGGTTCTTTCTCAACATGGTCCCCATTCGGGTCAAAGTGGAGCCGGCAGGAGTCCTCGCTGATATGATACGATCCGTGGCTTCGCGTCTTGGCGGAATTCACGCCCACAAGGAGTACCCCTTCGAGTTGATGGCAAGGCGATGCGCAGAGGGATATGCGCTGGATAGGAGCCCGCTGTTCGACTGTGTGATGACGTTCTTGCCGATGCCCGAGTCGTATGTCGGCGAGTGGGCCGGGTCCGGCCTTAAAGCGAGAACGATCGATCTCGAATCGTCGACCGCGAAATACGACCTGACGTTTCACCTGCGCGAGCTGCGGGACGGCCTGTATGTGCAGGTAGAGTACAACACCGATGTCGTTACGCACGAAAGAGCGGCGGGTATGCTCAAGACGTATGTGAGCATGCTGGAAGTGCTCGATGAACGGCAGATCATCGAGCGATTGGGTCGGGAATCGCCTTTCGGAGAGCTACGCTGCGGCAGCGATATCCCGGCGAAAGCCATTGGCTGAGTTTGAAGGTGGAAGGAGCGAAGATGGCGACAGCCGAGCGCATTGTGCAAAGGGAAATCGAGGCGGTGCTGTCGCAACGGCGTGACAAGGACATCGCGATCAGTCCGTCGTCACTATTGAGAGATGAACTGGGGCTAACGTCCCTCAATATGATCGAGATACTCACGAACGTATGTGAATGTGCCAAGATCGAATTGACGTCGCTGTCGGATGTCGACCTGTCGCGATTAAAACGCGTATCGGACATCATATCGCTCGTGGAGAGAAGAGAGATCTCGCGCGTCTGATACGACAGAGATTACGCCGCTGTCGAGGATGCGGTCTTGACCAAACGGGAGGCAAGCGATGTCGTGTCAGGCGAATATGGCGGGGGATTACAGCGGGCTGAAGGCGGCCCAGTACGACACGCTCTCCGAGGTCAACAAGGGGAACAGAGAATATCATAGGCACGTGCTGCGCGACATCCTCGCATATCGGGAGGAGACCGGCACATTCTGCGATCTGGGCTGCGGTACTGGGTCGTTTAGCGGCGTGATACTGGAGGCTGTCTCCGGAGCGAGAGGCATTGGTGTCGATGCATCAGTCGACATGCTGGCACGTGCAGAAGTCAACCTTGCTGAGTTCGCAGTTCGATTCCAGACGCGGCGCGCGCGAATAGAGGAAATCGAGTGGTGGCAGTATGAGAAGCAGTTCGATCTGGTGTTCTCAGCTTTGACGCTGCATCATCTGGACGACCGTCAGAAATGGGCATGTTTCTCGGGCGTCTACCGCGCGCTTCGGCCAGGCGGATGGTTCGTCTTATACGACCTGATGAGTACGGGCGATGCCGTCTCGGATGGTTTGCTGGAGCACTTGGCGTGTTCTGACATCGTCCGCCGTGTAAGGGGATCGCTGAGTGACGGCAGCGAGGATGACGAAATATCTCTCGCTCGAATCGTCGATCGCGACAGGCAGATGCGAAGCGAGGACGGCGATCAGGAGGCGGGGCTCGACATCCAGATGACCAAGTTGCAGCGCATCGGATTCAAGCCGGTCGTTGTGGTGTTTCAGGAGGCGCGACAATTCGGTCTGGTGGCAATGAAGGGCAACTGACGACCTACTAGAGCCGGCAGGTGCCAGTGCGAACAGGTGCATGCTACGAATCTCTCCGTTGTCGGTCATAGATAGGTGCGCGGCATGAGTCCGGTCGTTCCTGACGTGGTTGATCCTCGTGCGGACCCCGCGATGTTGAACGGACTGATCGGGCGTATGAGCAGATCATCCGCTCGGTTCACGATCCTTCAGCGCGGCGAGCGGAAGCAATGCAATGCATCCGAACTGTATGAAGACATCATGGCGATGAGCGCGATGCTGCGCGACAAGTATGGCCTCCCTGCGCGATCACGCGTCGGAATTCGCGCCGAGAATTGCTATGAGTGGATGGTTCTCGATCTCGCCTGTATTGCGAGTGGCATCGTTACGGTTCCTTTCGATCCGCATGGATCGTCCGATGCAATGGCTCTCATCGACTATTTCGCTCTGTCGATCTTCGTGACCGACAAGCCGGAAGAGGAAGGTGGAAGTGATAAGGTCGTTCCGCTGGGAGCGTTGCGTGGGCAGACAGGCGACCACCGCCAAATGCCGGGGTTCCAATATCGCCGCGATGACATCGTCACCGTGAAATTCACGTCGGGATCGACGCAGCAGCCAAAGGCGCTCGAGGCGAAAGCGATCAATATTGAGAACAGTATAGCGAATGTACAGCGCCTGTTCCGTCATGATGCCAGCGACAGGATTCTTGTTTGTCTCCCGCTCTATCTCCTTCAGCAGAGATTCTGGATCTATTCGGCGATCCTGTTCGACTTCCATATCGTTCTGACAAATCCCTCCACTGCACTGATGTCGTTGCAGCGCGAGAGGCCGACGGTCGTCATGGGGGTCCCGGAACTGTTTGAGTTGATACGGCAACAGTTCCTGCGGCGCGTAGCCAGGAATCCTCGCCTATGGGCCGGATACACATTGTATGCGACGGCCGACGTATGTCTGGGTGGAGCTCTGAGGAAGTTCGGTTTTCGTCCGTTTCTCAGGACGATCGGCGGTTCGGTCCGGTACCTGTGGACCGGGTCTGCCGCATGTTCGATCGATACACTGAGGTTCTATGACGAGATGGGAGTGCGGCTGCTTCAGGGATACGGCATGAACGAGACATGTATCGTGTCCAAGAACGGCGTTGGAACGAACAGGATCGGTAGCGCAGGGCGGCTGCTCCCAAACTATGAGGTTGAATTCGACGATGACGGGCAGATCATCGTCAGGAACGCCTGCGAGGTGGCGACGAGCTATTACCGGGGGTCGCCGGAGCTCAACGAGGAGACATTTCTGCCCGGCGGCGCGGTAAAGACCGGTGATCTCGGTTACATTGACGCGGATGGATATCTGTTCATTACCGGCCGGATGAAAGACCTGATTGTGCTTACGAGCGGACGGAAGGTGGCGCCGGGCCCGATCGAGGCGCGGCTGCGCCAATCGATGCTGGTCGAGAATTGCATGGTGCTCGGATCGGAACGTCCCTATTGCGTGGCAATCATCAAGCCGGCAAATGCGAATGTCGCGATAGCAGAGATCGAGGCGGAGGTCGCCAAGGTGAACGCCGCCGGCGACCGAGACGAGCGCATCGTGAAGTTTGTCGTCTCGACCGAAGGTTTCAGCCGTGAGAACGGGCTGCTGACCTCGCAGTTCAAGCTTCGGCGAAACGAGATTACGCAGCGCTACGCACCGCAAATTGCCGAGCTTTACTAACCAGGTATGGGGGATACGGATGCGGGATGTGTCGCAAAGAGGCATGGCAGATCTGGGTGAGGGTCTGAGCCTCAGCTACATCGATGCTGGTCGTGGTGTCTGCGTGATCGCGATCCATGGATGGTCGCAATCGGGCGAGATGTTCGGACCGTTGATCTCCGAGATCGTGCCGGACGCACGCATCATTGCGCCGGATCTTCGTGGGCACGGTCGCTCGGCACGTCCGGACGGCGGCTACACGGTTGCGCAATGTGCGCTCGATATCGCAGGACTGCTGGATAGGCTGCAGATCGACCGTGTCGTGTTGCTGGGCCACTCGATGGGGTGTGGGGTGATCTGGTCATTTATCCAGCTATTCGGTTCCGCGCGTATTCTGGGGCTGATACTGATCGACCAGGCGCCGACCATGCTGGACCAGGTCGAGGGGCGTGCGGTCGAATGGCAGGCACATGGCGCGCTGTTCACGATCCAGGCGTTGGCCCGCAGCGTCGCAGCGCTGCGAAGCCCGTTTGTTTCCAGCGAGTATGTCGACGGAATGTTCACCCGCGCCGCAACTCAGGAACTTCGAGAATGGGTGCGCGCGGAAAATCTGCTGTTCCCGCGTCGTCACGCGGCAGAGCTTCTGCTGGATGCGGGCACGCGGGATTGGCGGCCGGTCATCGAGAATATCATGCTGCCAACGCTGGTGATCGGCGCGCGCGCCGGCACTTATGCGGTCGAGTCGCTGCAATGGATCGTCGATCGGATCACGAATGCCCGGCTGTGCGTATTCGATGAAAGCCAGGGCGGGTCGCATCTGGTGTTCATCGAAAACCCGCGCGGCGTGGCGGCAGAGGTTCGCAGGTTCCTCGGCGAGATCGGTGTTGGCGGCGAGACACGGTCACCGCTTATGTGAGGCGAGGTGGCGCTTGTGCGGACGAGCAGAGGCAGTACACTTGGTGGAGGAACGATGGCGCAACTGAAGCTGTCGCTTGATGCGATCCGCTTCTCCACGCGCAAGCCAGTTTTGATGGCTGATGTGGCCAACACCGATATCGAGCGGCGATATGCGGCGGCCCTCGAAAGTGACGGCTTCAGGCACTGCCTGAGGGATGAGAGAGACATCATCGAAATGGCTGCGGAGGCCATGCGCGCGACGCTGCGGAACGTCGGCGTCGAGCCGCGCCAGGTCGATGCGGTGATATTCTCAACGGAGAGCTTCTGGGACGCGGATGTGAGACAGGTCGCTCACCGTGCCATGCCGGATCATACGAGGATACGCGACGGCTTCATTGCCGCCACCGCGGAGATGGGCCTGCATCGTGCATATCCGTATGGTTGCTGGATGTCCGCATGTGGCAATCTCGGCCCGGTGCTCGCATTGGGGCATGATCTGATTATGTCGGGGCGGCATGAGACGGCTCTGGTTGTGATCGTGGACCGGCAGCTGGAAGGCGGCAGTCGGTTTCTGAACAGCGGCAATGCGGTGGTCAGCGACCTCGCGGCGAGTTGTCTTCTCGGAACGAAGGGAGGAGGGGTGCACGTTCTCGGCGTAACGGGCTGGGCTGCGACCAACCTGATGCAATACCAGGGAGGCGGAGACTATTTGCGGCTCTCGCTCGAGACGAAGCGGGCGCTGCGTGAATTCGCGCGGCACCTGGAGCGGACGGCACCATTTGCACTTCCGGCCGCTGATATGGTGCTGTTCGATCATTTTCATCGAAGCCTAATCGAGTTATTCTGCGATGCCATGCGGCTCGATTATGAGAGAATTGGCAATAACGTGGACAAATCGGCCGGGCATGCACATGCCATCGATCTGCTGGTTCAGCTGGAGGATTTACGCGCCGCGGGGCGGCTGGCGCCCGGTGCAAAGATTGTCCTCTTCAACATCGGGGTATGCACATGGACGGTCATTCACCTGGAAATCGCAGCGACTGTCTCGTAGCGATGCGCGGGATGCCGCAGACGCATCGATCAGTGGAAATCCAGAGCTGGTATATAATGACGTCCGATATCGACCCGGAGGAGCTCGAGGCGCGATATATCGATGACGTGAGCGACTTTGAAAGAGCCAGATATCGCAGGTTCTGGATAGCCGGGGATCGACGGGATTTCCTCACCGCCCACGTGCTTCTTCGACGGATATTGTCAAGCAGGCTGGGCGTTGCGCCCCGGCAGCTGATGTTCTCTGCAGACGCGCGTGGAAAGCCATCCCTTGTTGGCAGGACAATCGGGTTCAGCCTCTCACATACGAGAGGATGTGTCGCATGCGTGATCGGTACGTCGTCGCAGCGCCTGTCGATCGGTATCGACGTCGAGCCGGCGCGAGCGGGCGCACGGCTGGATCGGTTTGTCGAGCTTTTTTTGAGTGGATCCGAGCGGCTTGAGCTGGAGCGACGAACGCAAGGTCGAACGGACTGGCTCTTCCGCCTTGTCGAGCGCTGGACAGCAAAGGAGGCGACTTTGAAGGCGATTGGCTGCGGTATTACGGCGGTTGGAGGCGGATGTGAGATGCGCGATTTGATCGGTGTGGACGAGGAAGAAGGACGACAGCGGCGGACAGTTCTGAACGAAAGATATCAGGTGAGGTCGTGGCGTCGTGAAGACTATGTCATATCAGTCGCGGTGGACGGATTGGAGAGACTGTGGCTTCAGAGCGAGCCGGTGCAAGTTCAGTTGACCGCGTGAGTGGTGTGCGTGCGATGCCCGGCGGATGTTCAGGCGTCACTTACCCGGTGTGGTCGGCAGACTTTCAGCAACCGGTCGCAGTTGCTCGGCCATCCGCTGCAAACGTGGTTCCATCGGGGGATGCGAGATCGATCGCCCGGGATTGGCAATGACGCTTTTCCGCTTCGTCAGGACGTAGCACACAAACTGATTTGTATTCTTCTCGGTTGCCTTGTCCTGCATCGGGAACGTATCGGGCTCGAAAGCCTTATGGGCCCTTGGCTGGCTTTGATATCGCGGGGAAGATTCTTGCACTGCCACTCGTTTCCCGCCAGGGCGAGCTGATCGATCTTGGAATAGACTGATCCGCGTTTGGACAGTATCGTCTCACGAGGGCACATGCATTGGATTAGATATGAGGAGTTCGGCGTGAGACTGTGTGGTTGCATGTCCCCGATTTGGACCTACCGTTCGACAAGCTGCTGAGTTTAGGCGAACGATCGGAGGGAATATCGTAGATCTGCGTCGTGTGGGGAAAGGCGGTAGCGGTCTCTCGCTACCAAACTTCTACGATTTTGCTCGCCTTCCTTCGATCTGCTGCGGTCCCTTGCGCTCGATGGTAGCGCGTCAGCGCGAACGGTTCGTCCCATAACCTCAAGCGAAAGTTTGGAGGAAAGCTCGGCTTGCGCGCGATCTTCATGTATTGATCGATGCTCTAGCCATTTCCCCGAAATGTAGGGAGCTACCCATGTTCCTGGCAGCACAGGATCTGACTGAACTGATTGCGTTGCGCCGCGAACTCCACAGCAGGCCCGAGCTATCGGGACAGGAAGCGAAGACCGCGCAAACCGTGCAGGCCCTTCTCCATGCAACCGGCGCCGACAAGGTCGTTACCGGCCTTGGCGGTCACGGTGTGCTCGGAATCTATCAAGGAGACACGCCGGGACCGACCATCATGCTTCGGGCCGAGCTGGATGGATTGCCGATACAGGAGACCTCGGAGCTGGCGTACCGGTCAATGGTGCCGGGCAAGGCGCATCTCTGTGGGCATGACGGACACATGACCATCCTGGCGGCCGTCGCGCGCGGCCTTTGTCGGCAACGGCCGAGGCGGGGGCGGGCCATGCTGCTGTTCCAGCCGGCTGAGGAGGACGGCTCCGGTGCTGCGGCGGTCCTTGCCGATGCGAAGTTCGATGAGGTGCGGCCCGATTTTGTTTTCTCGTTGCACAATCTGCCGGGCCTTCCGCTCGGGCAGGTTTCAATTGCCGAAGGTCTGGTCAATTGTGCCTCGCGCGGCATTCAGATCGTTCTGACGGGGCGAACCGCGCATGCCTCCAGCCCCGAGTTCGGCGTTTCGCCGCAACGGGCCATCGCGACGCTGTTGAACGAAATCACCGCATTGGGACGGGGCGGCGCCCTGGATGAAGCGTTCTCGATGGTGACGGTCACCCATGCGAGGCTGGGCGAACCCGCGTTCGGCATCTCGCCCGGGCATGCCGAGCTTTGGGTGACGCTCAGGACGCTGACTGATTCGGCGATGGAGCGGATTCGCTTGCGGACGGAAGATTTGGTGCAACGCGTGGCGGCGAGCGAAGGGCTGCAGGTCACAATCACCTACCGCGACGTGTTCAGTCACTGCTTGAACAATGAGGAGGCCGTTGCGCATCTCAGAACTGCGCTCGATGCAGAAGACGTCCGACATTCCGCGCAGGGCCTTCCGATGCGAGGGTCAGAGGACTTTGGACGATTCAACTCGCGATCCAGGGCCGCGATGTTCTTCCTCGGAGCAGGAGAGCAGCATCCCAGCCTGCATGAGCCGAACTATGATTTTCCGGACGAACTCATTGAAATTGGAGCGAGAATCTTCATGCGGACGCTGCGCAACCTGTTGGATTGAAAAGTCTTGAACGCATGCAAGGCGCGGGGTGATCCCATCTGCTGCCGCGCTCGATGGTCATGGACAATTAGAATGAATAAAAATTAGAAAGATTCAAAGCGTGGCGGCGCGTTGAATCGTACAAACGAAATTCATTCGCCGAAACACGTGTTCGAAAAATCTTGCGCGAGAATCCAGAGCAGAAGACGCGCGGTGTTGCCCTGTCGCAACTGATTCAAACTGCTGCATGCACACACCATCACCTTAGATAGCTTCTACTCGCTGTTTCCACTTCGGAAGTTAGAACGAGCGGGAACCTGCTTGTGGCTTTTGGGGTGGAAGTATGACGTATGAAGTCGCTGCCAGAAAAGTTGTGCGCGCTGTTTCGCTGGGAGCGGTGAGCTATCTCGCGCTTTCTTTGGATTTTGCCGGCGGTCAGAAATCCTTCGCGCAGAATTTGCCACCCGTCACCGTCGATGCGCCAACCCAGCAACGCGCGCGGCCCGCAGCAGCACGGAGAACGCAAACGTCAACGTCGCGCGTGCAACGGCGCGTTGCTGCGCCGGCGCCGCGTCGGGTCGAACCGGTTCCGTATGCGACGCCTTCCACGGGAACGCTTGGTTCGCCGCCGGCTCCTTATGCCGGCGGACAGGTGGCGACCGGCGGAAGCCTCGGCCTCCTGGGCAACCGCAACGTGATGGATATGCCCTTCAACCAGACAAATTACACGGCGCAACTGATTGAGAATCAACAAGCGCGCACGATCCGCGACGTGCTGGCGAACGATCCCTCGGTTCGTGTCGTTCAGCCGGCGGGTGGTGGCTCTGACGGCGTCTTTATCCGCGGTTTCTACTATGACAGCGGAGATTTCGCGTTGAACGGCCTGTACGGCATCGCGCCGTACTACTCCATCAAAGCAAACTTCATCGAGCGCGTCGAAGTTTTGAAAGGCCCGAGCGCGTTGCTCAATGGTATGACGACTGGCGGTACCGGTGTTGCGAGTGGCGGCGCGGTTGGCGGCAGCATCAATCTCATCACGAAGCACGCTCCCGACATCGATATTACGCGATTGACGGCAGGTTACGTTTCGAGGTCCCAGTTCGGTGGGAATATCGACGTCAGCAGGCGCTATGGCGACCACAAGGAGTGGGGTGTTCGGCTGAACAGCGGCTACTCGAACGGCGGTACGCCCTTTAACCGGCAGACCGACGAGTTCGGCAACGTCGCCCTGGGTCTTGACTATCGAGGCGAGAACGCGCGCGTCGCGGTAGATATCGGCTATCAGGCCGACAATTTGACTCCGCCCTTGCGCTTCTTCTCGCTTCCTACGGTTGTTTCTCCGGCTCTTCGCATTCCACCGCCGCCGAAGCCGGGACTCAATCCCCAGGTGCCATGGGCGTATTATGCGCCGACGGATTTCTTCACGACCGTGAGGGGCGAGGTTGATGTCACCGACTGGTTAACCGCCTATGCGGCCTTTGGTTATCACGACAGCAATATCAACTATGCCTATCCTTCGCCCAACATCTCAAATGCCGCGCCAGGCGCCATATCGTCTCCGCCGGGGGCATTCCAGTTGGGAGGCCTGTGGTCACGACCGTTTACAGGCGCAGAGACGTTTGAGACGTTTGCGGGCGAGGTGGGCCTTCGTGGAAATGTGGATACCGGCCCAATTAACCACGCGTTCAGCGTCAACTACGCCGCCAACGACAGAACCTATAACCAGCAGGCTCGTACACGCTCGAATAACCCTCTTGCCGACATCATCTTCTGGAACCTGTACACCGAGCCGACCAATATTCCGAAACCTAACTTCACGACATTGTCTGCAAACATGAACACCCGTGTGAATTTGCAGAGCGTGGGTATTGCCGATACCATGTCTTTGCTGAACAAGCGCGTTCAGTTCACGGTCGGTGTTCGCAATCAAACGGCGGGAAGCGAGGTCAACAATCTGCTGACGCCGGGCCTGAGCAGGCCTTTCCAGGACACCTCCGTCTGGACCCCGGCCTACGCTCTCGTCGTCAAGCCGGTTGAGAATATCTCGCTGTATGCCAACTATATCGAAGGGCTCCAGACGCCGGTAGTTGTCACCGGTAATTTCTCGAACGTGGGAACGGTATTTCCACCTAGTAAAACCACGCAGGCCGAAACCGGTGTGAAGATCGATACCGGCCGCTTCACCACGACCGTAAGCCTATTCGAGATCGAGCAGCCGAGCGTTATCGCGGTGCCGGGATTCCCCCAGGCTTCCCAGCAGCTCAATGGCAGGCAGCGTAACCGCGGCGTGGAACTCAACGTGTTCGGCGAGATCACGCCGTCGATTCGGTTGCTCGGTGGTGTGGCGTTGATCGACGGCAGACAGGTCAATACACCCAACGGAGCCACCGACGGAAGGGCCGCGATAGGCGTTCCGGCGGTCACCGCCAACATTACGGCAGAGTGGGATACGCCCTTCATGCGTGACATGACGTTCTGGGGAAGAGTGATCTATACCGGTTCGCAGTACGCCAACGTCACGAACACATTGTCATTGCCGGAATGGACGAGGGTCGATATCGGTGCCCGATACACGGTCACGTCGCCCTGGAACGGCAAACCGATCATAATTCGTGCCAGTGTCGAGAACCTCTTCAACGAGGCCTATTGGGCGTCGGCCTACTCCACCAGCGGCGTGATCACGCTCGCCGCGCCTCGGACCTATCTCCTGTCGACGACGTTCAACTTCTGAACGCCGTCTGTCGATTGTGGAAAAAACACGCCGCCGCGGATCCGCGGCGGCTTTTCTTTGATCTGTTTGTCAGCAAAAGTTCACTTCTCGAAATTGATGACAATGTGATGAAAAGATTCTCCGTCACCTGAATGCGTGATTTCGAATCTCGAAAATGGTTCCGATCTCCCGCACTAGAATTGCAAGAAACTGCGTATCGTTTTGCAAATCAGTGACTTGTCATGCCCAATGGCGCGCAAGCGCGTAGGTTGTATCGTGTCGCGCTATCGCCAACTTGGAGGTATTAAAAACTTCGGCGCCGATATTGCTTTGACCATCATTTGCTTCTGACTTAGTCAAACGTCATTGCTTTCGTTTTCTGAAAAAGGGGCCGAACCAATGATGGTGTTCGACAGAGACGACGTCACCTTCACCGTCGTTATCAATCACGAAGA
>WUUC01110095.1_pt1 | contig 21190 bp, 26 predicted proteins | sample 6278441 | NCBI WGS metagenome assembly WUUC01 (sample SAMN13675441, study PRJNA597444) | soil metagenome | isolation source: soil | place: USA: Washington | collected 2017-10
CGCTGCTGTCCGAGCAGAACCGCAACATCGAGATCAAGAACCTGGAGATCGAGGCGGCCCGGCGCCGCGTGGAGGACAATGCCCAGCAGCTCGCGCAGGCCAGCCAGTACAAGTCGGAGTTCCTGGCCAACATGAGCCATGAGCTGCGCACGCCGCTCAACTCGTTGCTGCTGCTGGCCCGGCTGCTCGCCGACAATCCCGAGCGCAACCTGTCCGATCAGCAGATCGAGTTCGCCAACACGATCCACAACGCCGGCTCCGACCTGCTCGCCCTGATCGACGACATCCTCGACCTGTCCAAGATCGAGGCCGGTCGGGTCAGCGTCGACTTCAGCCCGGTCGATCTCGCGGCGGTCGCCGACGACGCCGGCCGCGCGTTCCGGGCACAGGCTGCGGAGAAGGGCCTCGACCTGCGCATGCGGCTGGCCGACGGCACGCCGCAGAGCATCATCACCGACCTGCAGCGCCTCCAGCAGGTCCTGCGCAACCTGCTGTCCAACGCGGTCAAGTTCACCGATGCCGGCAGCGTAACGCTGACCATCGAGCCGGCTCCGCCGGACGTGACCTTCGGCGTGCCGACGCTGGATGACGCCGAACGGGTCGTGGCGTTCGCCGTTCGGGACACCGGGATCGGCATCGAGGACGCCAAGTTCGCGATGATCTTCGAGGCGTTCCAGCAGGCGGACGGCACCACCAGCAGGCGCTACGGCGGCACCGGGCTCGGCCTGTCGATCAGCAAGGAGCTGGCACGCCTGCTCGGCGGGGCCATCACCGTCGAGTCCCAGCTCGGCGTTGGCTCGACGTTCACCCTCTACATTCCGGAAACCGTGCCGTCGGCCGAACTCCGGCCGCGCTCGATTCCGTTCGCCGCGACGGACAACGGCCTGCCGCCGCTGACCACCGAGACCCCGATCCTGCGCGAGGCCGTGCGCGAGACCGAGACCTCGAGCGCCGGCCGCCGGCTCGACGGGGTCACCGTGCTGATCGTCGACGACGACGTGCGCAACGTGTTCGCGTTGACCAGTGCTCTGGAGCTGCACGGGATGACCGTGCTGTACGCCGACAACGGCACCGACGGGGTCCGGCTGCTGACCGAGCACGCGGAGGTCGACATCGTGCTGATGGACGCGATGATGCCCACCCTCGACGGCAACGAGACCACCCGGCTGATCCGCGCTTTGCCCATGGGCGCCCGGATTCCGGTGGTGTTCCTGACCGCCAAGGCGATGCCGGAAGATCGGGAGTCCAGCCTCGCCGCCGGCGCGGACGACTACATCACCAAGCCGGTCGACCTCGACCAGTTGCTGGACGTGATGGCGTCCTGGGCGACGCGAAGCCGTGCGCGCCGGGCCGGGCTCGACCCTAAGGTCAGACGGTGACGGCGAGTTCCGCCCGGGCGTTGCTTGTCGACGACCGCCGCGAGAACCTCGTTGCCCTGGAAGCGATCCTGCAGGGTCTGCCGGTCGAGACGGTCCCGGTCACCAGCGGCGAAGCGGCACTGAAACAGTTGCTGATCGAGGACTTCGCGGTGATCCTGCTGGACGCCAGCATGCCCACGATGGACGGTTTCGAGACCGCGACCCACATCAAGCAACGCGAGCGCACCCGCCACATCCCGATCATCTTCCTCACCGCGCTCAACTACGACGCCCGCCTGGCCTTCCGCGGCTACCAGATCGGCGCGGTCGACTACATCACCAAACCCTTCGACCCATGGGTGCTCCGGTCCAAAGTGGCCGTATTCGTCGACCTCTGGATGAAGAACGCCGACCTCGCCGCCCAAGCCGCCGAACGCACCGCCCTACACGACGCCGTCGGCAAAGCACTGGCCCTCCTCACCGCCTCCCCGCCCGACCCCGCCGGCGCCACCGCCATCCTGCGCGACGCCCGCACCCGGCATTAACCCTGTTCGTCCGTCGTCACGTGCGCGGCGCCAACGGGTTTCGATTCGGGAGAGCCGCGTTGGCGTAGGTAGATGCTCAACACGACCATGGATCCGATGGCCAGGAACTCGGACTGCCAATTCTGCAGTGTGCGGTTCCAGAAATCGGCGCTGCCGAGGTAGCTCAACCAACTCACCGGGTCCTCGTGGTCCGCGAGTTGATCGGCGTTGTAGGTCGTCAGACCGGCAACCGACTGCGCGAGCCAGGACAGCACGAACAATGCGGCCATCATTATGGCGAGCGAGTTGGAGAAGACGGCGGTGCGCCAGCCGCCGGCCCGAGCCCACTTCGGCGACTGCTCGGTGGTGTGCCGGCCAAGTTGTTGCTGCTCATCGGACTCCGGTCCGACTTCGCTGATCTCCTTCGACTCCGGCGAACCCAGCTGAATCAGCCAGACCGTGGCATAGATGAACAGGAAGAACTGGAGGTACTCGGACTGCCAGTTCTCCGCGACGTCGACGACGAAATCACTCGACGAGATGAACTGGAAGAACGTCACGGTTTGCCCACCGTTGGCGAGCGCGCGATTGTTGAAGTCCGACTGCCCGGCGAAGGCTTGACCGATCAGCGCGCCGAGGAACAGCAGCCCGAAGGTCAGGCTCAGGCCGTTGTCTCTCAGAATGCGTTTCACCGGTACCTCCTCATAGGCGGAGCAGTCCGATCGTGATGAAGTAGGCCAGCCCGCCCAGAATCATCGCCAGATAGACAACGAAAATCGCTCGGCGCATTAGGTGTCCCGTGATCCTGCTCATCTCACCCACCTCTGGCGCCAAGAGCGGCCCCTGTCCGTGTTACCGCGTTGTCGATCGGCCCCGGTAGAAGCTCCGCTACAGGGATCCTCATCGCGCCGATGCCGATCGCAGGAACCACCTGGATCACCAGATCCGGGCAAGGAAGCAGAATCACGGGACACTAGCCACCACCCACCGTGCATCGATAGGGCGAGGAATCCTGGCGCGGCGTGCATCCGGCGGCGGCGACTCGCCAGCCGGTGTCGAACTCGGTCAGGAACAGGGTGTCCACCTCGGTGTTCACCTGTGCCCATTCCGCGTACACGCGTACCGACTCGACGGTGCCGCCGGGAATCTGGTCCACCGGCAGCGACTCCACGCAGGAGGAACCCTCCGAGCCGATGAGATCGTCCTGGGTGCGCGGGGTCAGCAGGGCACACGCGGTGGTCGTGTCGCCGCCGGCCGCCGCGGCGAGAAACTCCGCCGCGACCGTGGACGCCTCCTGTTCGCGCTCCTCGATGCCACACCCCGTGAGCAGGGCACACAGCACCGTAAGGGCACCAACCTTGGTCAACAGTCGCACAACCGCAGGATGTCCACATTCACCGGGGGTAAACCGCCGGATTGGGTGTGGCGAGCGCGGGTAAGCCTTCGAAAGAGAAGGAGGCAACCATGAACAAGCTGCTCTACAAGCCGCTCGGCATGCTGTTCGGCGTGCTCGGAGGGGTGGCGGCAAGCGCGTTGTTCAAGCGGATCTGGCGAGCGGCCACCGGTGAGGACGAGGCGCCGACGGCCACCGACAAGGACTTCAGCTGGACCGAGGTGCTGATCGCGGCAACCGTGCAGGGGGCGATCTTCGGGCTGGTCAAGGCGGCTATTGACCGCGGTGGCGCCACCGGGTACCGCAAGGTCACCGGCCGCTGGCCGGACGACTAGGGGTATGCCCATGCCGCCCGAGGGTTCCCTGTGGATGGCGACCGCGCCGGGGCCGGACCGGACCGGCAACCCCATACCGGCCCAGGCGGACGTCGCCGTGATCGGTGCCGGGATCGCCGGGCTGACCACCGCTTACCTGCTGGCCGAGGCCGGACGTTCGGTGGTGCTGCTCGAGGCGCGCCGGGTGGCCGCCGGGGTCTCCGGCCACACCACCGCGAAGCTTTCCGCCCAACACTCGCTGACGTACGACCGGCTCACCCAGCGCTACGGTCCGCTGCGGGCACGGCACTACGGCACCGCCCAGCTCGACGCCATTGAATGGGTGTTCGAGCAGGGCATCGAGTGCGACCTGGTCCGCAGGGACAGCTATGTGTTCAGTACCCGGCGGCGCGAACCGTTGGAGCGGGAGGCGAGCGCCGCTGCCGAAGCGGGGATGCCGGCCGAGTTCGTCGACACCATCCCGCTGCCGATAGAAACCGTTGGCGCGGTGCGGTTTTCCGGCCAGGCGCAGTTCCACCCGCGCCGGTGGCTGCTCGGCCTCGCGGAGCGGTTCGAGAAACTGGGCGCGACGATCGTCGAGGGCGCCAGGGTCGTGCGGGTGCACGAGGGTGACCCGCATGAGGTCCACAGCACCGCGGGAACGGTGCGGGCGAAGGACGTCGTGGTGGCGACGCATTACCCGATCCTGGACCGGGGTCTGTTCTTCGCCAGGCTCGACCCGGTGCGCGACCTCGCCATCGCCGGCCCTCTACCGTCTCATGTGGACGGTATGTTCCTCGATGCCGAAACACATCACTCGGTGCGCACCGCGGAAGGCGACACGTTGCTGATCGTCGGCGGCGAGCACTACCGAGTCGGCGAGCGGGTGGACGTGCGTGCGCGGTTCGATCGCCTCACCGGCTGGGCCGAACGCACCCTGTCCCTCGACAAGGTGAGCTATCGCTGGTCGGCACACGACATGTCCACTGTGGACGATGTGCCGTACGTCGGCCGCTATCACCCCGCCGCCAAACACCTGTGGGTGGCCGCGGGGTTCGGCCAGTGGGGGATGACCGGCGGCACCGCGGCCGGCATGCTCCTCCGCGATCTGATCACTGGCGGGGAAAACGAGGCCGTCGGATTGTACGACCCCAACCGGTTCTCCGTGCGATCGGCGGCACGGGTGGTCGGCAACAATGTCACCGTAGCCAAACACCTTGTGGGAGACCATGTTCACGCGTTGACCGACGCGACGGGCATCGACGACCTGGCTCCCGGCCAGGCAACCGTGACCCGATGTGGCACCACGCTGGCCGCCGCGTACCGGGCCGAGGACGGCATCCGGCACGTGGTCGGCGCGCGCTGCACGCACCTCGGTTGCCTTGTCGCCTTCAACAACGCCGAGACCTCGTGGGACTGCCCGTGCCACGGTTCCCGGTTCGGAGTCGACGGTTCCGTCATCCAGGGGCCGGCCGTGCACCCACTGCGGCGGCTGCCCGAACTCGGGGACGGCACCGATGCGGACGCTTGACAGCCTCGACGAACTGATCGAGCTGGTGCAACTGGGGGTGCCGACGTACCTGCGCTACTCGCCGGGTCCCGAGGCGGACATGGCCCATCCGAGCATCGACCACGAAAGCGGGCTGACCATGCCCGGCCACTCGGCGAACCCGTTGCGACCGCCGGGATGGTGGACGCTACCGGTCGCGGATTGGCTTGCCAGAAGGGTTTGCCAGTATCTACGCGAGATCCACGAGGGCGCTCGGCCCTGGGTGCTCACCGGTGACGCGGTGGATTTCGGGCCGGACAATGAACCTCTGCTGATCAACGTCAGCCCGATCGCGTGGTTGTCGGCCGACCTGGTCCGCGAGGCTCATCACCGCTACCGGATCCGGTTCGACGCCGGCAAGTCAATTCACTGATCGCGGGGCCGGGGTAGTCGGATGGCCGTCCTCGGCGCTCAGCCCGAGCATGTCGAGGAGGGCGGCGCAGTCGCCGGCGTCCTTGGCGGACGACGCTATCGCCCGCACCGCGCGGGCCCGCATCGCCGCCGTGACCTCCCCGTTCTGCACGGGCGAGACCACCGTGGGGGTCGACATCTCGATGTGCTCAAAGCTGATCGGCATTGTCGCCTCCGTCCGGTGAAAGGGTGACCGCGGCATACCCCAGCGACCGTACGCCCAAACCGCCGAATGGCGGGTTGAATCCGGCCGGCGAGGGGTATGCCACCGGCATGAGGGTTGTCATCGTCGGTGCCACCGGAAACATCGGCACCAGCCTGGTAGAGGCGTTGGGCCAGGACGCCGACGTGCAGTCGGTCGTGGGTGTGTCTCGCCGCCCTCCGGACCTCCGGGTGCCCAAGGTGACCTGGCAGCGCGCGGACATCCGCACCGACGACCTCAGCGAGCTGTTCGCGGGCGCGGACGCGGTGGTCCACCTGGCCTGGCTGTTCCAACCGACCCATCGGCCCTCGGTCACCTGGGCCAACAACGTCGAGGGCGGCATCAGGGTGTTCCGCGCGGCGAGTCAGGCGCGGGTGCCGAAGCTGGTCTACTCCTCATCGGTGGGCGCGTACTCACCCGGCCCGAAGGATGAGGCGGTGGCCGAGAGCTGGCCGACCGATGGGTGGCCGGATGCCGCCTACACCAGAGAAAAGCCTTACCTGGAAAGGGTTCTGGACGGCATCGAGCTGGCCAATCCCGATCTTGCCGTGGTGCGGATCCGCCCCGGGTTCGTTTTCAAGCACGGAGCCGCCTCCCAGCAACGCCGCCTGTTCGCCGGGCCGCTGCTACCCAACCGGCTTGTCCGGCCCGGCCTGGTGCCGATCGTGCCCGATGTGCCGGGGCTGCGGTTCCAGGCCGTGCACACCGTCGACGTCGCCGAGGCGTTCCGCCTTGCCGTGCTGCGGCCGGTACGCGGCGCGTTCAACATCGCCGCCGAGCAGATCGTGGACGCCCAACTGCTCGCCGATTGCTTGCACGCCAAGGTGGTTCCCGTTCCGGCCTGGCCGGTGCGCACCGCGCTGGCCGCCGCGTGGCGGCTGCATCTGGTGCCGGCGTCGCCGGGGCTGCTCGACGCGGTACTCCGGGTCCCGATCATGGACACCACCCGGGCGAGGACCGAGCTCGGCTGGGAACCGAAGCACACAGCCAAAGACGCCATCGAGGAGTTCCTGCGCGGACTGCGACACGGCGCCGGCCTGCCCACCCCACCGCTCGCGGCCTCGGTGCCCGGCGGCCGGGGGCGCGAACTCGGCACCGGCATCGGCAGCCAACCCTGAACGCGGTGACGGTGGGCGTGGAGGAGGAGTTCCTCCTGGTGGATCCCGACACCGGACAGCCGGTCGACCTCGCGACGCCGGTGCTTGCCACCGCCAGAAGCTGGCCACCGGTCGCACCGGACGCCCTGGTCCACACGGAACTCCTTGGCAGCCAGGTGGAAGCGGCCACCGGTATCTGCGTGACCTTGACTGAGCTCACCCGCCAGCTTCAGGAAGGTCGGACCCGCCTCGCCAAGGCCGCGGACGCCCATGGCGCGCTGCTGATCTCCAGTGGCACGTCGGTTCTTCCCGGCGCGATTCCGCCGAGCGCGGGCGAGCGGTTCGACTGGATCGCCAGGACTTACCGGGGGCTGGTAACCGACTACCACTCGTGCGGCTGCCATGTGCATGTTGGCGTGCCGGACCGCGACCTCGCCGTCGCGGTGCTCAACCACCTCGCGCCGTGGCTGCCGACGATGCTCGCGCTCTCGGTGAACTCGCCGTACGACCGAGGGGTGGACACCGGGTACGCGAGCTGGCGAATGGTTACCCAGTCACGGTTTCCTGGCTCCGGTATCGCGCCGTGGTTCGCCTCGGCCGCCGCCTACGACGAGCAGGTCGGGCAACTGGTGGACTGCGGCGTGCTGGTCGACCGGCACCAGTCGTTCTGGCTGGCAAGGCTGTCGCCCCGGCTGCCGACCATCGAGTTCCGGGTGGCCGACGCCGCCGGCACCGTCGCCGACGCGGTTCTCCAGGCGGCCCTGTCCAGAGCGCTGGTCCGCACCGCGCTGATCGAGCTCGGCGCCGGCCGGGAAGCGCGGCCGGTCAACGCGCAGCTTGCCGCGGCCGCGGTATGGAGCGCCGCGCGCTACGGCCTGCGTGGACCGGCCATCGACCTCCGCACCGGGCGTACGCCTCCGGCCACCCAGCTCGTCGACGACCTGATTTCCCTTGTGACACCAGCACTTGAGGACTTCGGTGACCTGACCTCGGTGCGTGCCGCGGTGAAGACCGTCTACGCCACCGGAACCGGCGCCGAGCATCAACGTCGCGCCGGGCCGCTCGGTGTGGTGCACCTGCTGGCCGAACGCACGCTGGCCAACCTGATCGGAGAGTCATGACGACGCACGTGGTCATCGAGACCGTCCCCATACTGCCGGAGCCGCGTGGACCACTGTCGCGGTCGGTCATCGAAGCGCTTCAACACGACCCACCGCCCGGCGAGCTGCCCAGCGTGGACGCCGACCCGTACGGCGAGGACCTCACCCTCGCCCTGCACGTCTGCTACGAGCTGCACTACCGCGGATTCCGCTCCGTACGACCGGATTGGGAGTGGCAACCCGACCTGCTGCGATTTCGGGCCGAGCTGGAGCGCGTCTTCCTGGACGCCGTAAAGTCCGATGTAGACGGTGGCGTCGACGTGGCCGCGGTGCTCGACCCGTTGCTCGTCGAGCAGGTGCCGGGCGACGGGGTGTCGCACCGGCTCAGAGATTCCGGCACCGTCGAGCAACTGCGCGAGTACTTCGTGCACCGCTCCATCTACCACCTCAAGGAGGCCGACCCGCATGCCTGGGTGATCCCGCGGTTGACGGGGCAGGCCAAGGCATCCCTGGTCGCGGTCGAGTTCGACGAGTTCGGCGGCGGCCGGGCCGAGCGGGTTCACGCCCAACTCTTCGCCGACCTGCTCGAGGCGGCCGGCCTGCGTCCCGGCTATCTGCACTACCTCGATGTCGTGCCGGCACCGGCGATCGCGCTGGTGAACCTGATGTCGATGTTCGGGCTGCATCGCGGCCTGCGCGGCGCGCTGGTCGGCCACTTCACCGCCGCGGAGATCACCACCGCTCCCAGCTCCGCCAGGATGGCCCAGGCATTGCGCCGCCTCGAGTTGCCGGATGCCTGCATCCGGTTCTACGCCGAGCACATCGAAGCCGACGCGGTGCACGAGCAGGTGATGCGCCGCGACGTGCTCGGCGACCTGCTCGGCCGTGAGCCCGGCCTGGCCACCGACGTGGTATTGGGTGTGCAGGCAACGGAATTGCTCGAGCGGCGGCTGGCCGACCACCTGCTGAGCTCGTGGGAGTCCGGCACCACGTCGCTTCGTCAAGCCTTGTGAGTACGCACCCGCTTGCGATGGCTGGTGTCGCACAAGGGATATCGCTTGCTGCGCCGGCAGGTGCAGATCGCGACCATGAACCGGTCGGAGCACACCCGGGTGCCGTCCTCGAGCACCAGGTCGACCGGACCCTCGACCAACAACGGCTCAGGTTGCCCGTTCGGTTCGGTCACCACGAATCACCACCAGTTCCTCGTGCCGCTGGCCGGCTTCGATCAGGCCGCGCTCCTCAAGGAAATCCACCCGGCCACGCATGACCGGACCGAACGGCTCGGTGTGCCTGGCCACCACGGCCGCCTTCAAACCGCCGCCGCGCAACTGATGCAGCGTCCGGTCCACTCCACACAGTGCCGAGTGGACGATCAGGATGAGGCCGCCGGGTGCGAGCAGCAGCGGGGCAAGCGCGGTCACCCGGTTGAGCATGGCTCGCCCGTCGGTGCCGGCGTCCCACGCCCGCTCGCGGCCATGGTCGGGAATTCCGGGTCGCTCACACGGCACATAGGGCGGGTTCGCGAGAATCACGTCGAACCGGCACCCGGCCGCCAGCTCGAGGCCGTCGCCCCACCGCACCCGCACCGGTAGCCCGCGAAGCGCGGTGTTGAGCCAGGTCGCGAGCACCGCCGGCTTGGACACGTCCACGGCGAGCACCTGGGCCGCACCGGCTCGGACCGCCGCGATCGACAGCGCGCCGCTGCCAGAACCAATGTCCAATACGGACGCTTGCTTCCGTATCCCGGCCTGCCGAACGGCCTTGGACAGCAACCAAGTGTCGGCCTGCGGCGGGTACACGCCCGGTGTTCTGAGCAGCAGCATGAGGTTGGATACCCAGTGGTAGCAAGGGAAAACCGCTGTCAACGTCTACTGTGGAGAAACGGCGAGAACCGCGCTCGCCCCTCCCTGCGGGCAAGCGCGGCTCCCTTCCAAGCGGGCGTCTAGACGTCGCGGCCGCTGAGCGCGTCCCGCATCCGGTCGATCAGCCCGGCGCCGGGTGCGAGGATGAGGTTCGCCGGCGGCTTGTCCGGTGCGGATGGGTGTGGCCTCGTCGGGGCGATCTTCTTGGCCCGCAAGACCTTCGCGCCGAGTTCGCGGAGCTCGTCAGCAGAGCAGGACTCGCCAAGCCGCGGTAGCAGCTTGTTTTCCTCTTCCTCGATGTGGTGGCGCACATCGGTGATCAGGTTGTGGACCAGCTGGTCGAACCGGGGGTCGGTCCCCTCGACACCCTCGAGCTCCTTCATGACCTCTTCGGCCTCGGCGTGTTCGGCGATCTCATGGTCGGCGACCTGGTCGCCATCCGGCAAAGCCTTGCGGGCAGCCGGATACATGAACATCTCCTCGGCGACGGAATGCCGTACCAGTTCGGCGATAACGTGGTCGACAAGCTGCCGGCGATGGTCCGACGACCCGGTGCGGTTCTCCAACTCGGTGAAAACCTTCTCCACTTCCCGATGATCGGACATGATCACGTCGATCAGATTCGGGTCGCTCATGAGTTCCTCCCAAAGTCAGCTCGGCTCACCAGGCCTACCCGCCGCGCGACGAGGGAAACCTCAAACCTTTGGGCACCGGGTGATCCGGCCCGGGTCACCGCTTGACGCCGCGGACCGCCCAAGCCCTTGCGGTGAGCGGGATCGAGCCGTCCTCGCGCACCGGAAGCCGGGTGCGGAGCAGCTCACGCAGGGTGTCGCGATCCTCTTCGGACAGCGACGCGACGTAGCCGGGCGCCGGGCCCTGGCCGCCGAGGAACGGGCGCCAGTAGTCGTCGAAGTCGGCGAACACCGTCGCCACCTCGATCGCTTCGCTGGCCACCCGGTCGAGGCCGGCGCCCGCCCACAGCGCGCGAAGCGGTTCCGGCTGGCACAAGGGAAAGCGCACGCTCTCGTGCAGTTCGGCCGCTGCCGGGTCGAGCTGCGCGGCGGTGTCCCAGAAGTGCCGCATCATGGCCATGCCGCCGGAGTAGTCCCAGACGTAGGCGGCGGCGACCCCGCCCGGCTTCGCCGCCCTGGCGAACTCGTCGGCCGCCTCCGACGGCTCGGGCACGAAGTTGAGCGTCAGCCCGCTCACCACCGCGTCGAACCGCCCGTCGGGCACCGGCAGCGCCCGCGCGTCACCGACCTGAAATGTCGCCCCGGGGATGCGATCCTGGGCGGTCGCCAGGAATCCCTCGGACTTGTCCACCCCGGTGACCGTCGCCGGCCCGGCCACGGCCAGGACCGTCGCCGTCAGCGCCCCGGTCCCGCATCCGACGTCGAGCCAGTCCTGGCCGGGCGGCACCCCGAGCCAGCGCAGGAAGGCCTCCGCCACCAGACGACTCCACCGCCCGACGTACGCCTCGTACGCGTCGCCGACGGCCCACACCTCTTTCACCACGACGGCGACCCTACGGGTTGGCCACGAAGTCCTTGAGCTGGGCGGTGAGCCGGGTCTCCTCGACGCTCATCTCCAGCAGCCGGTCGATCAGGTCGGCGAGCCCGTCCTGGTCATCGCTCGACCGGAGCTTGTCGATCTGTGACTGGAGCTCGTACATCTCGTCCTGCAGGACACCGAGCTCGGCTTCCAGCTCGACCTGGTGGGTGTGCTTCTCGGCCATCCGCTCGAGCTGCTCGAGGTGGTCGCGGGCCTGGGCGGCGGCCTGCTGGGCGGCCCTCGCCTGGGTCAGCGCGGCGTCCAGGCGCAGGCGCGCGTCGCGCAGTTGCTGGTCCATGCCGGGTTCGACGAGGTCGTCGAGGGACAGCTCGAGGATGGACGCGATGGCGACGGCTTCGCCGAGGCGGATGGCGCGGGCGCCCTCGTTGCCGTGGATGCGGCGCTCGATGCGGGTGATGGCGGTGCCGTCGAGCTTGATGCCGTGGCGGCGATCGAGCTCGGCGGCGAGGGCGGTTTGGGACAGGCGGAGCCGGTTGCGGGCGGCGCGCATGGCCAGGCCGAACGAACGTTCGGCAACCTCGTCCAAGGTGGGCCTTCTAGGGTCCTGCACATTCGACAGTGTAGCTGCTTGACAAGCAGGGCACGCCGGCGGATCCTTAACTTAGTGCCGCTGCGATCGGCGCAGTGGCCCTGAAGAAATCACAGTGGAAGGACCGCGCGTTGCAGCGCGCGGCCCTTCCCTTCGCACCCTTCCCGATAGCGACCCGAGAGAGATGCGGCCAACACCATGTCAGATTTTCCAACGCCGGACACCCTGCAGTCGTTCACGTTCCCCGACCTCGACACCGAGCTCCGGGTCGCCGCGGCCGGCGCCGAGCCATGGTTCGTCGCCTCCGACGCGGGCGCCATACTCGGCGCTGACTACGTCGAGGCCGCCCTCACCACGTTCGACGAGGACGACCGCGAGCACCTCGCGTTGCCCACCGGCTCGGTCCTCCTGCTGATCTCCGAACCGGCCGTGTACCAGCTGGCCCTCGGCTCGGATCACCCGCGCGCCAAAGTCTTCCTGCGCTGGCTCACCCACGACGTGGTGCCGGCCATCCGTCGCGGCGACCGGGCCGGGGTCAGCCAGCTCAGCCGCCGCGAGCTCGCCCAGATGATCATCGACGCCGAGGACGCCCGCGAGCGCGCCGAACTCTGGGCCGGCACCCTCGAGGCGGTCACCGCGGAGCTCGCCTCGAAAGCCGAGGCGTTCGACGCCTTCCTCGAGGCCGACGGCACCTACTCGATGGGCACGGTCGCCAACCTTCTCGGCATCGGCAGAAACACCCTGTTCAAACGGCTGCGCGAAGAGAAGATCCTCCAAGCCGACAACCGTCCCTACCAGCGCTACGCCCACCACTTCAAGGTCACCGCCGGCGCCCACGACCAGAACGGCAAGGAAGTCGCCCACCACACCACCCAGGTCCACGCCTCCGGCGTCGAGTTCATCCGCAAACGACTCGTCGCCCCCAGCCTCTTCGCCATGGCCGGCTAGCGATCAGCGAGCGTGGTGGCGGCAGTGGCATGACCGTAGGCTTGTACCCTACGGAGGTGACACCAATGGCTCGTCGAGTGGCTGGTCGGTTGCCGTCGGCGTTGTTGCGGCGCCCGCTGCGGGTTTTGCGGCCGCAGGATGCCGCGGCGTTCTATGCCCATCCACGTCCGGAGTTCGCGCGGCTGGCCCGTCTCGGCGTTTTGCATCGGTTGGCTACCGGGTACTACGCGGTGGTGCCGGACGATCAGATCGACCGTCCGTGGATTCCTGAGCTGGAGTCGGCGGCATTGGGGATCGCGGCGGCGGATCAGGGCGTCGACGCGGTGGCGTTGATGGGACTGTCCGCCGCCAGGCTGCACGGCGCGATCCCGCGCGCGCTCGGCGTCGCCGTAGTCGCCGCGGCAGGTCATCGGACTGAGTTGCGGCTGGCCGACCGGGATGCCGTCGTCGTGTTCGTTCGGCGTGACGTTTCCGCTATCGATCTGGAGCGACGCGTTACGGAGCTTGGGCGAGGCTCCGTGACGACCGTGGAGCAGACGGTGCTGGATCTCGCGGCCCGCCCCGGCCTCGGCGGCCTGCCGGAGGAGGCGTCCGCGGCGGTGCGCGCCCTCCTCCCCAGAACGGATCGCACCATGCTCGAGGAGTTGGCTCTAACACAACGGCGCCGTGCCACCCTCGACCGTGTCCTGTCGGGCAGCTAAGGATGCTCCGCCCCGAAGACGAGGCCGCCGTCGCCGAGCAATTCGGTGTCGCCACGACACAGGTCCGTCGAGACCACCTGATCTCCCATCTGCTGGGCGCACTCAGTGAGCATGCGGCCGATCTGGTGGTGTTCTTCGGCGGCACCGCTCTGTCACGGACCTTTGCTCCCAACGGCCGCCTTTCCGAGGACATCGACCTGATCGCGACCGGGTCCCGTCGAGATGTCGCCGCAGTGCTCGAAGACCGGTTGCCGCGCGCCACCCGCCGCGAGTTCCCGGTCTGCGGTGGGAACCACCGCTGACCGCCGTACGCGATACCGAGCCCGCGCTCCTCACCGCGACTGACGGTCTCACCGTGCGAATCCAGTTGCTCGCTGCGAAGGGCTACCCGCCATGGCCGGCTGCCGCACGACCGTTGGTGCAGCGCTACTCCGACGCGCCACCCGCCACCCTGACCGTTCCGACAGCGGCGAGCTTCGCCGCCGCCAAGACAGTGGCGTGGGTTCATCGCTCCGCATCGCGTGACTCGTTCGATCTGAGCCTTCTCGCGCGCTCAGGTGCCATCAATGGTGACGCCGCCCGACTGTTCGCGCGATACGGTCCCACCAATAAGTCTCCGGACCGGAGTATGTTTTCCAAGGCCCCCGACGAGGAAACGTGGCGACGCGACCTGTCTGCCCAGACCCGGCTCTCCATCACGGCTGAAGAAGCCCTCACCATCGCCGCCGACGCGTGGGGCTCCATGGCCTGACCACGTCCACGAACGGCGGGTGATGCGGTTAGCGCAGGAGTAGCCAGATGGCGCCGGCGGTGGCGGTGAGGACTACGCCGGTGCGGAGGGCGGGGTCGGGGAGGCGGCCGACGAGGCGGGTGCCGAGGAGGCCACCGACGAGGGCGGGCAGGGCGAGGAGGGCGGCCAGGGGCCAGTCGACGAGGCCGGTGAGGGCGAAGGCCAGGCCGACGACGATGGCCATGCCGAGGCAGAGGACGTTGCGGGTGGGGAGGAGGCGGCCGAGGGAGGTGCTGGCGGCGCCCATCCCGAGGACGACGAGGACCAGGGTGCCGGTGCCGACACCGATGAGGCCGGCGTAGATCCCACAGGTGAGCATGGCGGCGAGGGTGGCGGTTCGGCGTTGGCCGCGCTGGGTGGTGAGGTGGCGTTTTGCCCGTCCCTGTAAGGCGACGATGACGGCGGCGGGCAGGATCACCCAGGGTGCGACGGCTTGGAAGGCTGAGGGTGGGACACAGGTCAGGATTGCCACGCCCGCAACGGTTCCGAGGCAGCCGGCGACCACGACGGCCGCGCATGGACGGGACCTGCGGGCGGCGCGGGCGGCGCTCACGAAGCTCAGCGGGGTGATCAGCTGGTTGGTGGCATGCGCGGTGAGTGGGGCGACACCGGTGGCGGTGAGCACCAGGAACGACAGGATCGCGCCACCCGCGCCCGCGGTGTTCAGCAATCCGGCCAGGAAAGCGGCAGCCGCCATCAGCGCGCCGGTCAACATGAGACGCCACTCCTCCCGTGACCACTCCAGAAACCGGGCCGGTTTCGCGGGGCGGTCGGGGAGAACCGCGCAGAGCATGCTGCTCACAAGTTCGATTACTGTCAACCCCTTGACAAAGACTGGACACAGGAGGGAATTGCCAGTGGCCGACGACTACGACCCTCGGGTGTACGGCGCCAGGTGGGCTGAGCAGTACGACGAGTGGCACGCCGGGATGATGGACGACGAAGGCGCGGTCGCCACCCTGGCCGAGCTCGCCGGCGACGGCCCGATCCTGGAGTTCGGCGTTGGCACCGGGCGGCTGGCCGTTCCCTTGGCCGCCCGCGGATTCGACGTGACCGGGGTGGACATCAGCGCGGAGATGCTGGCTCAGCTGAGCCAGAAACCCGGGCGGGTCACCGCTGTCCTCGGCGACATGACCACCGTCAGCTTCGACCGGCGGTTCAGCCTCGCGCTGATCGCCTTCAGCTCGATCTTCGTCCTGGCCACCCAGCAGGACCAGGTCAAGCTCTTCCGCAACGCAGCCACCCACCTCACTCCCGGTGGCCGGTTCGTGCTGGAGACCGACACCGTCACCGCGCCGAGCGGCGAGGGCAACTCCCGGCTGCGGGTCGCCAGGCTCGGCCACGATCGCCTCGTGCTCAGCGCCGGCCTGCTCGACCCGGTGACCTCGTACTACAACGGCGCCTGGGTCGTCATCGAGCCGAGCGGCGTGCAGTTCTACCCGGTGCAGGGCAGGAATGCCCCGCACCACGAGCTGGACCTGATGGCCGAGCTGGCCGGCCTGGAGCTAGAAAACCGTTGGGGCGACTGGAAAGGCGGCCCGTTCACCGCGGAATCCACACTGCACGTCTCGGTCTACCGCAAGGCCGGCTGAGGCCCGATGGAGCAACCGTGGACGCCGTCGGTCGAGGCATACCTGCGACATCTCGAGGCCGAGGGATTCGAGGCGGCACACGACACCGATGGCACGATCTTCGCCGAATCGGTGTGGCCCCACGCCGCGCGGGCGCTGCACGAGGTCGGGGTGCTGCTTCGCCGGCTGCACGAGGCGAGCCGGACGTTTACGCCGCCGCCGGACGCCAGGTGGATGCCATGGACGCTGCATTCGAGCGCGGAGGGCGCGATGATCAGCCACGGGAACATCGCCCCGTGGCACGTCGTGTTCCGTGACGAGCGGCCCGTCGGCTTGATCGGGTGGGAGTACAGCGGGCCGGTCGATCACCTCGACGAGGTCGCGGTCACCGGCTGGTATTGCGCGCAGTTGTTCGACGATGACGTGGCGGACCATGTCGGCCTTCCACCGGCGGCGACGCGTGCCGAATGGTTTCGCGAGTTTCTCGACGGGTACGGGTTGGTCCGGTCGGCGAGGTGCGACCTGATCGACCGGATCCTGCGCTTCGTGATCGCCGACAACGGCTGGTACGCGCGCGTGCAGGGGTTCACCAGGGAATCGGTGAGCGGCGAAGGATTGTGGACGCTGGCATGGCAATCGCGCGCGGCGCTGTGGACGCTTGAGCACCGCGAGCTCCTGGAACGAGTGATATGTCGCTGAACTGTCTCGTATTCGTTGTTATGTCAACCGTCATGGGTACGATCGTCTCGTGGATCCGCTGAGCCCCGATGAGATGGCGTTGTGGCACGCCTGGAAGCGGGCGGCCGAGAGGGTGCGCACATCGGTCGCCGCCGATATCACCGCGCAGACCGGCCTTTCCGATCCGGATTTCGCGGTGCTCACCCGGGTTGTCGAGATCGGTGGTGGGCGCCTCCGGCAGAACCAGCTGGCCGAGCTGATGGGCTATCACCGCAGCCGCCTCTCCCACCACCTGAGCCGCATGGAGGACCGCGGCCTGATCACCCGCCGGGCGGTCGGCTCGGGCGTCGAGGTGATCATCACCGAGGCCGGCCAGGACGCGGTCGACCGCGCCCGGCCCATTCACGCGGCCGCGGTTCGCCGGCACCTGATCGGCCCGCTGTCCGACGCGGACCGGGAAGCCATCCAGGCCCTGCTCGAGCGCCTCGACAACCGGGGCTGAGCCGGGTCACCACCGGCTGCTGATCAGGGCCGGCCGTGCCGCTACGGATCGGGGGCCCGGGTGGTTCAAAAAATGCGTGTGATCCACGTCACATAAGTCCGGTGAGAAATCTTCAACCGGCCTCCGTTACCTAACGTATATACAAGTGTTTGTGACGGCGGACCGAGCTGGAAGGGAGCCGAGCCACATGCGGATTCTCCGCTCGAGGGTCGCCCGTGTCGCCACCGTGGCAGCGGTGGCCGCCGTCCTGCTCAGCAGCTGTGAGCTGCGCGAAGGGGATCCACGCGAGTACGGCAACGCCGCCGGCTCCGGCCCAAACTACGAATTGGTGGGAACGATTCAAAACAATGTCGTATGGTCGGATGCTAGATAATTCTAAATGGATTGTAGGCAGCGAATAATGCGGCGCCGGATTGTGCGTTCTACGATAGCGGGTCTGATAGCGGTCATAGCGGCCGCCTTCCCCGCGACCGGGTTTGTTCTCGCCAGCCAGCAGCCGGCGCAGGCCGCGGACGGGCCGCTCAAGCCCATCGAGGTGGAATTTCTCACGGTGATTCGGTTCGCCAACCTGTGGGAGATTCCGATGGGCGATCTGGCCGTGAAGCGCGGTACCACGCAGGCGGTCAAGGACGCCGGCGCGGTCATGTTCAAGGACCACACCGCGCTCAATGTCTCGGTCAAGGACCTGGCCGCGAAGTACGACGTCCAGTTGCCCGATCAGCCGACATCCTCGCAGCGATCGTGGATGGCCGAGATCTCCAGTAAGACCGGCACCGAGTTCGACCGCGTGTTCGTCGACCGGGTGCGTGCCGCGCACGGCACGGTGTTCGGCCTGGTCGCCGAGGTTCGCGCGGAAGCGCTCAACGAGCCCATCCGGGCGTTCGCCCAGTCGGCCAACGAGATCGTGATGAAGCACATGAGCCTCCTCGAGGCCACCGGCCTGGCCGGGCCACACAGCATGTTCGCCGAGGCGTCCGCCAGGACCACCGCCTATCCGGAGAACTCGTTGGGCAAGAGGGACATCATTCTCGCCCTGGTGATGGGCGTCGTCATGATCGGAGTCACCTTGTTCGCGGTGCGGACGCTGAGCTCGCGTGGGTCGGCTGAACGGTGAGCGCGACCATCACGATTGCCCTGCCGCAGCACGACATTGGCATCCGGGAAGTAGCGGCGCTCTCCGCGCGCGCCGCCTACGTCCTGATGTGTTTGACGCTGTGCTGGGGCATTCTCACCGCGACCGGCTGGGTTCGCCGGCTCACCGGGCACCAGGCGATCCGTTCCGGTCACATGATCTTCGCGGTGCTGACCCTGGCGACCGGCATCACCCACGCCGCGGTTTTCGTGCTGCTGCGCGAACAGTCGCTCTCGCTGAACGCTGTGGTGATCCCGTTCACCGGCCGGCTCCGGCACTCGCTCGGCATCGTCGGGCTCGAGATCATGATCGCCATCACCCTGGCGGTCAGCATCAAGCGATTCGTGAAATACCGGCGCTGGCTGCGCTTCCACCAGCTGGCCTACGTCGCGGTGGCCATGGTGGTCGCGCACTCCTGGTTCGGCGCCATCGCCAACGGGCACCTCAGTGTGCTGTGGCTTGGCGGGGTGACCGTGCTGGTGCCGGCGATCACGCTGACCGTGCTGCGTTGCACGCCACCCCGGGTGCTGATCCGCGCCGGGCTGCTCGGCGCGGCGTCCGCGGCTGGATCGCCGGGGCCGCAGGAGTTCACCACCGCTCCGCCGTCCGAGGCGAACGGGCACGGCACCAAGATCCGGGTGAGCGTGGACAACCAGCGCTGCAAGCGATATGGGATCTGCCAGATGGAGTCGCCCGAGCTGTTCCGGCTCTTGGAGGACGGACGGCTGCGCTACGTCCGGGACGCCGACAACGAAGAGCTCGCCGGGGCCGTCGCGGCTGCCCGGTCCTGCCCCATGCGGGCCATTCAGCTGCAGGAGGTATCGAGCCGATGAGCCAAACCGAGCGGGTCGTCGTGGTGGGGGCCGGGTTAGCCGGCCTCCGCTCGGCGGAACGGCTCCGTGAGTTGGGGTTCACCGGCGAACTCGTGATCATCGGTGCCGAGGTCCTGCCGCCCTATCACCGTCCTGCGCTGTCCAAGCAGCTGCTCACCGGTGCGATGCGGCCCAACGACCTGATGTTGCCGGCATACCAGCAGATCAACGCGAAGTGGCGGCTCGGGACGACGGCCAGCTGGCTGGTGCCGAGCCGCCGGGTGGTGCACCTGCCGGGCGGGGAGGAGATCGGCTACGACGGGCTGATCATCGCCACCGGCGTGGAAGCCAAGCGCCCCAACAACGTTCCGTACTACGACAACCGGATCATGATGATGCGGACGTTGCCGGACGCGTTGAACCTCGAGCGCGCGATCGGCTCGAGTCGGGGTCCGGTCGCCGTGGTGGGTGGTGGTTTCACCGGCTGCGAGATCGCGGCTTCGTTGCGGCACATGGGTCGCGAGGTGACCATCATCGGCCGGTCCAAGACGCTGCTCGGCAACGTGCTCGGGCCGAAGCTCGGTGACTGGCTGACCAACCTGCACCGCGAGCACGGCGTCGACCTCGCCCTTGGCACGTCGGTCAAGCAGTGGGCTCCTGGATCGGACGGGATCGGGCTGTACCTGTCGGATGGAACCTCGCTGCTGGCCTCGTGCGTGGTGATCGCCGCCGGCACCGAACCGTCGACCGGATGGCTGCGTGGCTCCGGTCTACCGCTGGACAACGGCGTGGTGTGCGAGGCGACGTGTCACGTCGTCGGCGCCGAGGACGTGGTGGCGGCCGGCGATGTGGCGCAGTGGCCCAACATCCGGTTCGACTCCGTCCCCCGTCGCATCGAACACTGGCTCAACGCCGTCGAGATGGGCCGCGCCGCCGCCGAAAGCCTGCTGGCCGGCCGCTCCGCCGCAGCGCCGTTCACGCCGATGCCACGCTTCTGGACCGAGCAGTACGGCATCCGCATCCAAGCCGGCGGTGTCCCCAAGCTCGGCACCGAGACCATCACCCTCGGCACCCCCGACGACGGCACCGGCACCCTCGTCGGCTACATCCGCGAAGGCAAGCTGATGGGCGTCGTCGGCGTCGACTGCCCGTCGTCGGTGTTGACCTGGACCGAAAACGTCTGCCAAGAAAACCCCGCCCCCGCCCGCCAAGACAACGATCCCCCCACCGTCCCCGCCATCACACCTGCCTCCGCTCCGGCCCAAGCCCCAGCTCCGGCCACCCCACCGCCCGCCCGCGGCGGTCGCCACTCCATTCCCGCGAAACCCAAGAAGTCCCGTACCAAACGCGCCAACGCCACCAACACCCGACTCTCCCCGGCAACGGACTCCAGCACCCGCCTTCGCCCCACCGAAGTCGCCCAAGCCACCGCCGACTCCGCCGATCCCCTCGGCCCCCTCGGCTCCAGCACCCGCATCCGCCCCATCCCCGCCCGCATCGGCGCCGCCGCCTCCAACAACGCCCCCGGCGAACAAGACCCCGCCTCAAGCAACCAGCTGCGGCCGGTGGGTGGTCCCGACACGGGTGCGCGGATGCGACCGGTGGGCGCACCCGACACCGGTGCCCGAATCCGGCCGGTGAGTGCGCCGGACACCGGTGCCCGAATCCGCCCGGTGCCCCCCAGCGGTGACCTGCCCGGCCGGGTCCCCCCAGCGCCGGCCGGTCGCGGTCCCACCGACTCGAACAGCCTGATCCCACCCGTGCTGGCCAACGCCCGCCCCCTCCACCCCATGGACATCAACAACCGGCTCGGCCCAACCGACTCCAGCAGCCGGATCCCCCCAGCCCACACCAACGGCCGGACGCCTCCCGCACCCTCCAGCAGTCGCATCTGGCCAGCCAACGGCCACCTACCCAACACAAACGGCCACCCCCGCCCCAACAACCCACCCCACTCAAACCCGCAACCGCACCCTCTCGACCTCAACAGCCGCCTCAACCCACTCGACTCGACCACCGCAATCCCCCCGGTGCGAGCCAACGGCCCGACAGAAACCAATAGCCGGGTGCGCCCGGTGAATGGTCGGCCTGGTCCGGCCACTAATGGTCGTATGCAGCCGCTGAATGGTCGTCCGGTGAGTG
>WUUC01238929.1_pt1 | contig 21180 bp, 43 predicted proteins | sample 6278441 | NCBI WGS metagenome assembly WUUC01 (sample SAMN13675441, study PRJNA597444) | soil metagenome | isolation source: soil | place: USA: Washington | collected 2017-10
GCACTCACCGAGACGGTCACCGCACTCGCCGCCAAGGTCGCCGGTTAGGCCTGGACCCACTCACCCCCGACGGTCCGCATCCACCGCCGGGCGGTGCCCTCGGCAAGACGGCGGCCGCGGTCGTCAGACCCATAGACGCAGGCGCCTTCGCGTAGGTCCCGTCGGTTGGCGGCGCGGCCGTGGCGTTCGGCGTACCAGCGGCCGTCGGCGAGCCGGCCCACGGTCACGACGGTGACCCGCGGGGACTGCACCCACCCGTTGCGCCAGGCCCGCACCCGGGTCCTGCCGTACGTCCGCACCAGGTCGACCCGCTCCACACCCTTATTCGAACATGTGTACGGAGGGAACTGTGAAGATCTTCGGCCGTGAGCCGGCACTCATCATCTCCGCCATCGGCGCTGTGGTGACCCTGCTCGTTTCGCTCAACATCCCCGGCTTCTCCGCCGGCGCCGGGGCAGCGCTCATCACGTTCGCCACCGCCGTCGTCATCGCCGTGGCCACCCGACCGATCGCGCCGGCTCTGTTCACCGGTGCGGTAACGGCCGGCGCCGCGTTGGTCGCGGAGTACGGCCTGCACGTCTCCGACAACGTCGTGGTGGCGATCTCCGGCGTCATCCTGGTCGGCTTCGCATTCTTCGGCATCCGCCCGCAGGTGACCCCGAAGACCGACCCGCGGCCCCTGACCGCCTACCAGGGGTAGCCCAACACCCTCGACATGCCCAGATCTTGGCTCAGCGTTCACCTCAGGGCGTAGAGCCACGTCAGGATGCTGATCCTCCAGACCTGTGCGGCCGTCGGCCCCCCGTAGCCCGCACAGTGAAGCGCCCCGCACCACCTCTTCGTGAGGTTGGTGCGGGGCGCTTCTTCGTCGTATCCGGTTCTCTCAGATCTCTCGGACGTTGATCGTGTCTCCGCGCCGCGCATGGAGCTTGATCGCGTGCTTCGCTCCCAGGACCTCCGCCTCGTGAAGGCCGTAGAGCTTGCCGGTCTTCGTGCCCTTGCGGCCCGCGATCGACCATTCCAGATCGACCCGGGTCAGTCCGTCTGCGTCCTGCTTCGCCATCGCCTTCTCCTCTGGTCAGTTCTTGCCGTCACGGCCCGCCTGCAGTCCCTCGGTTGTCGGCCGGGTCGTCGACGCCGGCCGGTCCGTCAGCTCTCTGAACGGACGGTTCGGGATGTTGCCCTTCCTCTCGACCATCGCTGGCTCCTCCCTTGATCAGTCGATTGCTGCTTTCTTCACCGCGGCCAGCCACGTCCAGATCCGGCGGCCGGTCCGCACCCGCGAGCCGGATCCTTTGCACCGTCGGCAGTGCCGCCAGGCCCGACCGGACGGCGACCGGAACTGGCCGCGGCCGTCGCACTTGCGGCACCCCGTGAACGGCCAGATCCGGCACGCGACGACGTAGCCGAACCCGCCGGCGAGCGCGGCCACCATCGCCCAGAAGACGACCCAAACTTGATCCACAACACCTCCTTTCGACCTTGATCGTGTAGCGCTGGCAGTGCTACGTGTAGCGTCGGCGCTACGGCCCTGTGCTACATGCCTAAGGGCCTGTGAGCTGTGCAAACGCGTAGGTGTAGCGCGTAGTGGTTGAGGTGTCGCCGATGGCTGGGTAGGGCCTGGGAGTGGGTGTCAGGCCCTGTGGCGGCGCTACGCTACGACCCATTGGTCAGCGCCCGTTTCGCGATAGCGGAGTCAAGAGACTCGAGGGCGAAGCCACGACCGACGCCCTTCTCGAAGTGCTTGGAGTCGCGTACCGCTTTACCCTCCACCCCCAGCGCGGTCAGCTGCGCTGAGATGGCGTCGGGGGTGATGTCGGCGTAGTGCTCCGGCAGTTCCCGCGCGAGACGCTCGGCCAGCTCAGGCCACGACATCTTGACCTCGCTGCGCACGAACACCGACCGGGCATCGGCCATGACATCGCGGTACTCGCGCGCCGACTCTTCCCCGGCTGAGACGCCGGAAAGCAGGCCAAGGCGCTCCCGGTGTGCCCGGGCCGCGATGAGGATCTTCTCGGCGTCGCCGTGGTCGGCCAGGAACGTCCGTACCGTCGGGGTGAGGTCGGTGGCGCCGTAGAGGTAGCCGATGCCGCGGTAGTCCTTGGTGCCGTTGGTGCCGTCCCCGATCGGCAGGGTGCTGGCGTCGAACCCTTCGGCGTACGCGTCGCCGCCCAGTACAGCCTCGCTGACCTGACGGTTTCCGCAGCGTAGGGCGAAGCGCACCTGGTGGTTGTCGCGGAACCGGTTGAACAGTCGGAGCACGTCGCCGGCACCAACACCGGACGGCTTCTGCGACGAGTCCAGCAGGATGACACCCGCGGACGGGCCCTGGGCCATAATGCGGCCCCACTTGTTGGCGATGCGGATGTTGTACTTCTGATCCTCGGTCTCGAAGTAGACCTGGAATTCCTCGCCCGCCAGCACCCAAACCCGCAGCGCCGGGTAGCGCGGGTCGCGCGCCAACTCCTCGGTCAGTTTGCCTTCCGGGCACATCTCAACCGGCAGCGTGGAGAGCACATCGTTGACCTCGGCAATATGGTGAAGCACCTCATCGAGCATCATCTCGAAGTGCTCGAGCGGGTCGTTGTCGCGCGGGTTAGGTGCGTCCCCGATCACCATGCGGTGCGCGACCAGACGCAGCTTGTCGTAGTCAGGGCTCTTCTTCCCGTCCGCGAACAGGATCTTTACCCACGGGTCCAGCGCAGCCCAGAGCAGCAGCAGCCGGACGAAAAACGTCTTGCCCTTGCGCGGCATCGCACCGACCAGCACGGAGTTCCACAGCAGCGACAGCGTGACCAGGCGGTCCCGTTCGTCCTTACCGATCCGGACCGGCCGCCAGATGTTGCGCGGCTTGCCGTCGAGCATGTCGGTGCGGCCCGCCGAAATCGCCAGGGGATCCTGGTCGGCGACGAAGAGCCAGTGCCTGCGCTCCCGGTCGGCCTTGGTGAGAAACACCTGGTTGGTCGACACATCCAAACCCGACGCGATCTTCTCGATGACGTTGCGGGCATCGGCGAACGTTTTGCCAAAGGGCAGATCAACCAGCACCATCGACCCGGTCTCCCGGCTGTCGCGCTGCATCGTGCTGGCGAACTGGACCTGGTGGTCCCTCTTGTCCGGGTGGCCCAGGCCGGCGGCGTAGTAGGCGCGTAGCACGACGTCGGAGTTGATCCGCCGGAACCGGTGCGTCACCACAGCGGACTGCACGATCGGCGCGGTGCGCGACCGGCCGACGTGCGCCAACCACGGCACCAGCAGCATCAACGCGGCCACCACCGCCCACCGCGGGGCCAGCAGCCACGCCAGCACGCCGACGACGATCAGCGCGATCAGGCCGAGCAGCAGGAAAGTCCCGCGGGCGCGGCGAGCCTCCCGTGCCTGCGCGGCGATGCGGGGGCCTACATCCAGGTCGCCCTTGGTCGCGGCCTGCTGCTCGAGCGACGTCAGTTCAGCGTGCCACCACCAGCGCAGCAGTCGGCCGAGGATCCGGGCCGCCCCGATCGGCGCCCAGAACGTCATCAGGGGCAGGTAGACCAGCACCGTCCGCCAGCTGTGATAGCCAGCCGTGTATGCCGTCCGGCCCGACCAGTACCGAACGGTGGCCTTGATGTTCTCCCACCCGTGGAAACTGGCCGGGATGATCGGCTTACGTTCGTCAGGACCCTGCTTGGCGACCACGTCGACGTACACCGGCTCACGCGGAACCGGCACCTCGTCATCAAGCGCGATGTCCAGGTGCGTGTCATGCCGCTCCTGCGGCTCGGCTGTCATGCTGTCCACTCCCGCTTCCAAGGGGAAGGGGCGCGACCGGGGTAGGGTCCTGGTCGCGCCCGCTGACCTGCTAAAACTTCTTCACACTGGTCTTGACGCCGGCGCTTTTCGCAGCGTCCATTCGCCGTTTCAGATCCGCGTCGTCGTAGACCCCGACGGTGCTGTCCTTCTGGCCCAGAGCCTTTTCGATCGGCCTCGCATAGTCGTGGGCCGTGAGGATGTACTTCGGTTTCGCCATCGCGATCAGCCGATCAGGTTGCGAATGACCCGCTGGGTGCGTGTCGTCGGGCCTTTGGTCCACGGGATCAGCCGGGACTCGCTCTTCTTCTGGTGCCGGGTCACCTTGTGCGTGACAATTTCTCCGTTATGGATTCCCGTCACGGTCTTCGCCATCAGACGTCGTCCTCGCTGGTCAGGCGCCACCGGTCCGTGGTCCCGCGCTTCTTGTCGCGGATGTCGAAGTCGCCGTTCGGGTACTTGGTCTTGACGGTGTTCTTGGTCTCGACCACCTTCGTGCCGTCCGGGTTCTTGGTGACCTTGCGCTCGAACATTCGTCGTTCCTCCCTCGCCACCTATCTGGTGGCCACCGCGAGCCCCTGACCTGGGGATGTTCGGCCAGGGACTCACGGAAGCCGTCAGATCGCTCGCCGGTCGCGGGCCTGGGTCCGCACCGCCCGGGACCGGTCGTCACGCGCACGGGCCTGGGCCTGCCGCGCCTCCCGGTCAGCCTTGAGGATGTAGTTCTTCACCGGATCCATTGCCATCAGGACTTCTCCTTTCGTGCGATGCGCCGTTCGGCATTGCGAATTCGTCGATCCATATCGGGCGAGATCCCCTTGATCCGGTCCAAGGTGTCCCGCTCACGCAGTTCCTTGACCGCCCATTCCACCTGGCGGCGATCCATTCGTTTCAGCCAGTCCGACATCAGGACTTCTCCTTGCTCGCGTTGCGGCGGGCCGACTCGTGGATCTTCTTACGAACATCGGGTGGAACGATCGCGAGAATGTCGCCGATCGATCCGTTATCCCGGGCCTTCTGCACCGCGGCGTCCATCCGGTCCTGGATCCGCTGGTCGTACGACTTCTTGTTGGCGGCCATCACCGCACTCCTTCCAGGTCGGGCTCACGTCCGTTGATCTCGGGCTGGGCTGCTTCACCGACAGCCGGTTTGTTGCTTCGCAGGACCCGGTGGACCCGGGTGTCGGAGGTGCGCACCATCGCGGCGATCTGCCGTTGGGTGAGCCGAGGGTTGGCGGCCTTGATGAAGCGGATTGCGTCGTCGATCTCCTGCTTCGTCCGCGTGTCCGGATCCGGCTCTTGGCCTGCCGAAGCAACCGGGCGGACGTGTGCGATCCGCAGGGTCCGCAGCGAGCGCCGGTGAAGCACCCGACGGGACTTGCGCGAAGCAGCCTCTCGGGCCGGCACGCCGGCGGCTGGGTCAGCCGTACGCGTGTCCTGCTGCTTCACATCCGCCGGCGCCTTGAACCAGTCGGCGCGCCGCAGGTTGGCCTGGACTGCGCCAATCACGTCGTCGTCGGCGACCAGCGACAGTCGGGAGAGCCGACCCTCGCGGCGCTTCTTCAGCCACTTCGGCCCGGACGTCCGGCGGAAGGCCAGCTTGGTCATCTGCTGGATCAGGCGTTCGCGGTGCACCGTATCCACGTCGCGCTCGCCCGGTTCAATCAGGCCGATCCAGAGCGCGATGCGCCGCGGTGTTATCCGCAGGGTGGTCGCGCCGCGCTTCTTGCGAGGGCCGTCACCGACCAGGCCGTCCCACCACGCGTTGGTGACCAGCAGCGGGATCGCCAGTCGCATCATCCGCTCGGCGAACGTGTCGCCCACCGCGAACGCGACCACGGCCATTACCGACGCGATGATCCATGCGGTCCGACCCGACCGGCCGGGGTCCTGGAACTCGACCATCGCCCGCTTGGCCCGGATCATCGCCAACACCAGCAGCGTCTCGAAGACGCAGAACAACGCGATCCGCACCCCGGTCGGGAAGCCCTCCATCCGGCCGGTCAGTTCCCAGATGGCCTCACTGGACCAACCCAAGCCGATGATCATGGCCAGGTTGGACAGCGTCTCGTCGGGCCGGTCCGACTTCCACGTCTTCCGGACCCACCTGCCCAACAGGATCAGCGTGATCACCGACCCGATAAGCAGGGTCCACTTCATCAACTCGTCGTCGGCCACCGCCGCGAGGAACTCGGCGCGCGTCATCGCGGCCACCCGTTCTCCGGGTCGCGCGTGGACGTCAGGAACTCGTCGGCGATCTCCCGGGGCACAAGGCCCTTCTCGATCGCGGCGAGCTTGGCGAACTCCTTCGCGAGCCGTTCGCGACCCTGGTTCAATCGCGAGGGGGTCAAGCGGTTCATCTGTTCGTTCTGATCAGCCGCCTTGCGCAGCAGCGCGGCTGCTTCCTCCAGGTAGTCGTTCATCGGATGACCTCGCCTTCGAGGACCTCGCCGCGGGCCGGCCGGACCACGACCACCTGACGCTCGGCTTGCGGCCGCCACCGGGTGCGGGTGTCGGAGTCCCGGGTCATCTGCCGCAGTTCCAGCCACGGCACGCCGAGCCACAACTGCACGATCGCCGGCGGGCCGACCAGCACGACCAGGGTCGCGCGCGCCGACAGCCCACCGAGCAGGCTCGCCGCGTACAGGAACAGCCCGGAGGCCAGCACGCAGAACACCGTCCAGCCGACCTGCCGGCGCCGGGCCGGCGTCATCTTCTTCTTGGTCATCTCAGGTCTCCGTGGGTCTTGCGGATCAGCCGGAACGCCGACTCCCGCGTGGAACGTTCGAAAATGCGCCACGCGGTCTGGCGGAGGTTGCGCTCCCGGAGCAGCTGCTCCATGCGCTCGCGGTCGGCGGGGGTCATCGCGACACCGCCCGTCGGGCCGTGAGCCGGCGGCTCCTCGCCGTCCGCACCCGGGCCAGGTACTCGATCCCGCGGGCCGCCCACGCCCCGACCACTGCCAGCGGCGGCGTCACCATCAAGGCCACGGCCAGGCAGAGCACCGGCACGAACTCGTGCTGGCCGGCCAGGAGACCAAGCCCAAACAGTGCGACCAAGCCGATGAACGCCCCGAGGAGCCCAAGCGCCGTCTTCGCTTCGTCCATCACGACACGACCCATCGGGCCGGCCGGGGCCGCGCGATCGGGCGCTTCGGCGGGCCCTGCACCGGGCGCAGCAGGAACGCGATCGTCGCCTTCGGGTCCGCGACCAGGGCGACCGCGCCGACTACCAGCCACGGGCCGAGGAAGATCAGCAGGATGTCGAGGAAGGTCATTGCGCATACCCCGATCCGTCGCAGGACCGGCAAGCGCGGCACGCCATGCCCGAACCCGAGCAATCGATGCACTTCATCCGACCGGGGCCGTAGGGGCTATTGACCTGGCCGCTGGCGGAACACGACCCGCAGGTGGACACCACGGAACCGCTGCCGTTGCAGGAGATGCAGGCCTTCACCACGGCACCTCCATGTCGTCGTGGATCTCGGCGACCGGGCCCCACGCGGTGACGACCTCGTCGAGCGTCATCTCCTCGTCGACGTGGCCCTGGTAATGCCACAGGCCGGTGACCGGGTTGAGGTGCCACAGGTCGCCGTCGCGGTCGCGAACCGTGACCAGGGCCGGGAACACGCTGATCGCCGGGGCCGTCATCGCCGACCACCCCGCCGGTCGTACTGGTCAGCCAGGTCGCGCAAGGTCCGGGCGGCACCAGCGTTACCGCGGCGTGCATGCCGGTCGGCGACCTCACGGGCCGCGGCGGCGCGCTCTTCCCGCTCCGCGTCGATCCGGTTCTGCCGCTGCTGGTCTTCGTACTGCTCCGGGTTCATCGGCTCGCCTCGACTTCCGCGAGCAGGTTGGAGACGACGAACCGGACGTGCAACTCCTGCGGTGTGGTGGCCGGCCGGAGGATCAGGTTGCGCGCCCACGTCTCCAAGTCGGTGTCCGCCGGCGGCTCGGCCGCGGGGCGTGGGTTAGTAGGTGCAAGAATCGGCACTGGGACCTCCTGGGGTCCTACTCAGGCCCTCGGTGCGGTGCAACGCGCCGGGGGCCGCTGTGTATGGACACACTAGCTCGCCGTGTATGGACACGCAAGGGGAGTGTGTATAGACACGGAGCTGCCTTGTGTATGTACACGTCACGTCGTAGGCTGTCGCCGTGTCCATACAATCGACTAAGATCCCGCATGTGCCGAACCCTGAGAACTTCACGCCCATCCGGTCGATCCGGATTGCTGCTGCCACGTGGGACGTGGCCAAGCGGAAGGCGCGTGAGCAGGGACTGACGATGTCCGAACTGCTCCGGCAATTCCTGGAGTGGTGGCTGCGTACGCCCGGTGCCAAGCTGCCCAAGCGACCGGATGACCTCGGCCGAGAAGAATGACCAAGGCTGCCCAAGATCGGACAGCGGTGTACCGCTTCTTCTCGGCGGACGGGTGGCTGCTTTATGTCGGGATGACCGTGAACACCCTGGTCCGATTCGCCCACCATCGGGCAAGCGCGCCCTGGTGGCACTTGGCGGACCAGAATCGAACGGCCATCACCTGGTACGACAGCCGTACAGAAGCTGCGTCGGCCGAGATTGCTGCGATCGAGGCGGAGAAACCTGAGTGGAATATCGCCGGGCGGGAAGACCGGCACGTAGGTCGTCCGAAGACCGTGCTGACTGCCAGTCAGGAAGCCGCCCTTGAAGACGTTGCGCAGATCTATGCCATGCATCTTGAGCTGCGCGAACAGTACAAACGCATGCTTGCCGAGTTGGCCGACCGGGAAGGCGATCCCGTACCTATCTCCCACATCGCTGAGCGGCTCGGTTTGCAGCGCAAAACTGTGTATCGGCATCTGGGTCGGTCGATCACCTAGATGCCGACGGGACCGGTTGATAACCATGGCTTGACCATGGCTCCGTCGTAGACACTGAACCCGGAATCTTTTTCCGGGGTGCCATCGGTGTGCACGGAGATGATGAGGCCATGCGAGGTTTCGGAGAGCAGCTCACCATCGGCGAGCGGATCGCCTGGTACCGGCGACGCCGCGGCATGTCCCAAGAGGTGCTGGCTGGGATCGTCGGCCGCACCGTCGACTGGCTGAGCAAGGTGGAGAACAACCGCATCGAGCTAGACCGGCTGTCCGTGATCAGGAGTGTCGCCGAGGCGCTCGACGTAGCCCTCGGCGACCTCGTCGGTGAGCCGACGCTGTTGGACTGGAACCAGGACAGCGGCCACCGTACGGTCGCGACCCTGCGAGATGCGCTGCTGAACTACCGGCAGCTCTTCCCTTTTGCCGCTGCGCCGACGCCTGACCCTCTGGCGATCGGCGCACTGGAATCTCAGGTCAGCACGCTGTGGAGCAGCTACCAGGAAAGCCGGTACGGCTACGTCACCGCCAACCTGCCGTCCCTGCTCGCCGCAGCCAACACGGCCACCGAGGCGCACACGGGCGACGACCAGGAACGGGCATTCTCGCTGCTCGCATTGTCCTACCAGGCCACCGCCGTGCTGCTCACCAAGCTGGGGGAGGCCGACCTGGCGTGGATGGCAGCGGAGCGCGGCCTGGCCGCGGCCCAGCGCAGCGGACAGATCGTCGTCATCGGCAACCTGTTCCGGTCTGTCGTGCACACCATGCTGTCCGCCGGCCGCTTCACCGACGCCGTCCAGCTCACCAACGACGCCGCGGGACTGCTTCAGCCGGGCCTGGCCACCGCCGACTCCGACTACCTGTCGGTATACGGCACGCTGCTGCTGGCCGGCACCATTGCCGCGGCCCGTGCTGACGACCGCCCCTCGGTCAACACCTTCCTGGCGGAGGCCGACGAAACCGCCGGCCGGCTCGGCCGCGACGGCAACCACCTGTGGACCGCCTTCGGCCCCACCAACGTCGCCATCCACCGCGTCACCGCGGCCATGGACCTCGGCGACGTGGACTTCGCCATCGACTTCGGCCCCCGGGTCCAGGTCGACCACATGCCGATCGAGCGGCGCGTACGCCATGCCCTCGAGGTCGCACGGGCCTTCACCGCCCGCAACCACGCCGCCGAGGCGCTCAGCACGCTGCTCTCCGCCGAGCAGATCGCTCCCGAGCAGGTGCGCCACCACGCCATCAGCCGGCAGACCGTCCAGACGCTAGTGCGGCGGGGGAGGGGCCGGCCCAACTTCCAGCTGGCCGGGCTAGCGCAGCGCGTGCACGTCGCAGGGTAGATCCGTAGGGTCGGCCGCGTGAGCGACTCAGCAACGAACACCTTCGCGACCCCCCGTGCCGCGGCCGGTGCCCTGTTCACCGACGACGAGGGGCGCGTCCTCATGCTGCGGCCCACCTACAAGAAGTCGTGGGACATCCCGGGTGGCTACATCGAAACCGGTGAGGCCCCGACCGAGGCGTGCGCCCGGGAGATCCGCGAAGAGTTGAATCTGGACATCACGGTCGGAGCGCTGCTAGTGGCCGACTGGGCGCCGCACCCCGACGAGGGCGACAAGATTCTGTTCGTCTTCGACGGCGGGCGGCTCGACCGCGGCCAGCTCGAGCGGATCCAGTTCGCCGACGGCGAGATCGCCGAGTGGCGGTTCGTCGACGCTGAAGAGCTCGACCAGCTGACCACGCCGCGGCTGGCGCGCCGGATCCGGTCGGCCCTGGACGCCCGGCAGCAGGGGCGAACCTTGTACCTGCAAAACGGCGGCGTACTGGTGTAGCGGACAATTCTCGCTGGCCATTTGCAGGATTCCCTATCTATGCACCATTCAGTACACTTATGGTGTCAGATATTCATATCACATAGATAGGTTTTTAAATGAAATTAGCTAATATGCAGGTAGATACAAATACCGCAAGGGGCATCGCCGGGTTTCGCCAGCTGATCGGCGCGATACGGGGCCACCAGTTGAACAAGACTTCTCAGCAGCAGGTTTGCACGGCACACAACGGAGTGTGGTTGCCCGTTGGGCGGGCTATCGAGCGAACGACTGCGGCGACGCGCTAGCAGATCATCGACGGATCCCGACCGGTTACACGATGCCGATCGGGATCCGTCGTTCGTACGGTGCGGCCATGCGACGAATCCTCCCTGTGCTCGCTGTCTGTGCCCTGGTGTCCGTTTCCGCGTGTGCGAACGACGCACCGGAGGCACCGGTACCGACCAGTGCGGCGCCGAGCCCCACCCCGGTGCCGGCCGCGGCGAACGAGTACGACGGTGCGCAGCGCCTGGTCGGTGGGCTGAATGAGGCTGGGATCGCGTGCCTGAACTGGGAACGGACCGAGAACCCCATCGGCGCCCAGGAACGGGGGTCCTGCTACGTCGGCACCGAGCAGATCGTCGTCTCCGTCTACGCCGAACCGGGAGACGTCACAGCAGGCGTGGCCCAGCCAGGAAGGCCTTCTCGAAGGCGTCAGCGAGGTCAACATGGTGATCGGTGGAAACTGGACGCTGTCGTGCGACGTGCAGACCCTGTGCTCCGACATCTCGACCCGGTTCGGTGGTCGGTTACATCACGTACCGGCCTGAGTTCGGTCGGACTGAATGCCGCACTTCAGACATTCATGACGGTGCAACTTGCACGCAGATAACGACTGACCTGTGAAAAGGTTCCGTCGGTCATGTCGTCTATACGGGTGGTGACCTTTGTTCGTCCGGTGCTGGCCCGGTTGACGCTTCAAGAGCAGAATCGGGGGCTTGCAGCCCTGTACAGAGGTTCTCAAGCAGAGGGAACCCTGGTCAGGCGCTACGGAGGGACCGGACATGACGGCGTCAACCGGCCAAGACCGGCGAGAACGGGCCCTAGCATCCGACCACCTCGCCAGCGGGCAGCCGATCGGCGCCTACTGGCTGGTCCACGCCATCCGGATCTTCACGGTTGCCGCCCTGCTTGCGGGTGCCGCCTGCCTTACGGTGGCGTTCAGCTTCGAACACTGGCCCACCGCAATGGCTGGTTCAGTCCTGCTGGTCGCAGCAACGGTGGGTGGCGCGGTCTGGGTGCTGCAAAACGTGGTCGCCGATCGATGTGCGTTCTACGAGCGCGGCAAGCTCGACGGCTGGATGCGGGGCTGGCGGGGGCAGGAACCGGAAGCCGGCTACCCGCTGCTACGCGACCGGTAACAGCATTCCTGCACCCCCGAGCGCCACGCCCCCAGACCCGGGCCGGCGCTCTTTTCGTGTCGACTGCCCAGGGCCGCAATCTGGGTGGGAAGCTGTCGCGTCGACCGGACACGGAGTGCAAACCGTTCAGGTCAGTTACGCGAACACCCGGTACTCGCGAGCACCTGTATGTCAAACTTGCAGATGTGGACGATGCCATCTCGTACGCCCGGGCCAGCGTGGACCGCACTGGCGAAGAACTCTCCGTCGACCGTCAACGCGCTGACCAGCGCAGTCTGGTGAAGCAGCGCGGCGCCCAGCTGGCCGCTGAGATCACCGACAACGACGTGTCAGCCAGCGGGCGGCGCAAGCGTCCGGGATTCGAGCAGGTGCTGCAGTTGGTGCGCGGTGGCAAAGCCACGGTGATCGTGGCGACCGACATGAGCCGGCTCACCCGCGGCAAGGCCCAGGACGAAGCACGTTTGCTCGAGCTGGGCCTGGAGACCGGGCTGAAGCTGTGGTTCGTCCGGGCCCCCGACCTCGACCTGTCGAGCGCCGCCGGCCGGCTCACCGCGTCGATCCTGATCGCGGCCGCCCGGCACGAGATCGAGCAGAAATCCGAGCGTCAGCGTCGGGCCGCTGAACAGGCCGCAGAGCAGGGCCGCCGGATCGGTGGCCGGCGGCCATTCGGTTACGACTCGACCGGGATGGTCCCCGATGAGGCGGAGGCCGACGCGGTCCGGTGGGCGTTCAACGCCATGCTGGCCGGTTCCAGCCTCGGCGCGTGCGCCCGGGAGTGGAACCGCCGCGGCTTGCTCACACCCCAGCACGGGTACGCGCATGGATGCGGCGGCACCTGCGCGCCGAACATCCGGGCGAGGGAGTGTCCACGGCGGTTGAACGACCGGCCGTCGCTCTGGACTGCTCAGACGCTGCGGTCCGTGCTGCTGAATCCCCGCTACTGCGGGCTGCGGTCGCACGTCACCGACGCGACACGCAAAATCCATCCCGACCCCCGGACCGCGCGCATCGCCGGCATCGTCGGGCCGGCGCAATGGCCAGCACTGGTCACCGAGGCGACCTGGCGGGCCGTTGTCGCGCTGCTGACGTCACCCGGCCGCACCAACCCACCGCGGTCCGGGATGTCGCTACTCACCGGTGAGGCGCTCTGCGGCGTCTGCGACGCGCCGGTGCACAGCGGCGCCTCACCGTCACGGGGCGGCGAGCCCGGCTACCGCACCTACCGATGCACCGCCTCCCTCGGCCACATCGGTCGAGCCGCGCGGCCGGTGGAGTGGTTCATCGAGAACGTGGTCATCGAGCGTTTCATCCGACCCGATGCGGCCAGCCTGCTCGCGGCACCTCGCCGAGCCGATACCGCTGAGATCGATCAAAGGCTGGTCGCACTCCGAGGCCAGCGCCGGGCGGTGCTCTCGCTGGTACGGGACGGGACGTTCACCGCCGCCGAAGCCCGCGCCGAAACAGCTGAACTGGACGCCAGCATCACCACGTTGCAGGCCCAGTTGGCTGACTCGGCGCGCGTCGACGTGCTGGGCCCGCTTGTCCGGGCAGCTGAAGGGGTGGCGGAGAACGCACGCCGAGCGCGGGTGGAGGCGGTGTGGCAGGACATGGACGTCGACCGCCGGCGCACGGTGATCAGCCTGCTGATGACCATCCGGCTGCAGACGCCGGGCCGCGGCGTCCGGTTCGGTCAGACCAAGGCCTCCTGGGAGGCGAACGCCGAGCGAATCGCGGCGTCCATCGACATCGACTGGGACAAGCCCTGATCACCGAAGCGGTCAGTGGTTGTCGACAGGATCCTTCGCCGGTGCCGGCTCGGTTGCCTCAGCGTCCATCTCGGCACGTAGTCGCAGCACCATCCGGATCGCGTTGAGCTTTTCCTGCGGGGTCATCGACGTGGACGCGTAGATCAAGTCGATCTCGTCGACCACGGTCGGTCGGGCGGCCGTCGACCCGACCTCGGCGGTACCTGTTGCGACGAACGTTGCTGCGGGCGGTGAGACCCGTTTGTTCAGCTCTGCCAGGGCGGCGGCAGCGTCGGGACGGCCGGCGGCGGTGAGCTGCTCCTCGGTGACGTCGACGACCTGCGCCATCCGGGCCAGCGTCGTCGCAGGGGCGATCGAGGGTGTGACGACACCGCTGACGTGCATGTAGCCCTTGACGATCTGGCGCCACCGCGCGTCGCTCATCCCGGCCAGTGGGGCTATCTGGCGGATCGACTGGCCCTTGGCTGTCAGCGCGTCCTGGATCAGCTTGCCCTCAGGTTGCTGAGGCGGCAGGTCCTGGCTCATGTGGCGCATCCTCCCACGCGAAATAACGCGAAGTCTACGACCCAGAGGTGAGAGAACTTCGCGGACTCGTACCCGGACATTGAAGCACATCGACCCTCTCCCCCTCAGGCGTTCGTCGAGAAACTTCTCGGCCTAGGTCTTGCAAAATCGCGGAACTTCGCGTTAGCGTCAGAGCATGCCAGACACCCGACGACCGCGGCGCAAGACCCCGGTCGACCACGACCCCCGAGCCCTTCGGGAGGCACGGATCCGGGCGGGACTGCGGCAGAAGGACCTAGCCGAGCAGCTGAACGTCGCGCAGAGCGTGCTCAGCGAGGCGGAGACCGGCAAGCGAGGTCTCAGCCCCGCCGTCCGTAAGCGCCTCGCGCAGTTTCTCGGCTGCGACCCCATCACCTTCGCGCCCGTCGGCGCCGCCGTATGACCCCCGAAACTTCTCGCGGTATCCGCGACATTGCCCGGCGGATCGCCGCCGCGGCGCCACCCCTCACACCGCTCCAACGCAGCCGCCTGGCCGCCGTGCTCCATCCGGACCTGGCCACCGAGACCATCCCCACGAGCCGCCAGAAGGAGGCGGCAGCGTGACCACCGAGATCGTTCGGATCCCGTTCCAGGGGACCGAGATTCACACGGCACTGGTCGACGGTGAGCCGCGTGTCCTACTCCGTCCGACCCTGGAGAACATGGGCCTCGATGCTTCGGCCCAGCTCAAGAAGCTGAAGACCAGGTCATGGGCAACCGTGGCCGAGACTGCCACGGTTGCCGAGGACGGCAAGGTGCGGCCGATGTCGACGGTCAGCCTCGACACCTGGGCGATGCTGCTCGCCAACATCGACGAGAACCGGGTCAACGAGGCCGTGCGTGGCTTGGTGATCCGTTACCAGATGGAGAGCGCGCAGGCGCTGCGGGACTACTGGACCAAGGGCGGCGCGATCAACTCGCGGGCGTCTGAGGATCAGCTGGCCAGCATCATCGGACGCGCGAAGGCGCAAGCCGACGTGCTAGGTGCGCTGCGTGGCCTGGTCGACCCGGCGTGGCTGGAAGCCAAGGCGCGTCACGTCGCGGCCCGGGCGCTTGGGGAGGAGCCGGAGGTTGATCCGGCCACCCGACCGCTGACCGTCGGCGAGTTCCTCGAGGGCAAGGGCCTGTCGGCCGCGGAGATGCGGTCGCTGTCCAGCGTGCTCGGCCGCCGGCTCAAGGGTGTGTACGTCGGAACGCACGGCGTGGAGCCCGGCAAGGTCGACCGGTTCGTCGACGGCGCCCTGCGGTCCGTCTTCGCCTACACCGAGGCCGACCGGCCGCTGTTCGAGCAGGCCTGGCAGGCCCTCACCGCGGCCGCGGGCCGCACCTGAGACCGGGACCCGGGTCGGTGGGACACAGGTCCGGCGAGCGCCTATCCCGCCGGCAAGACCCCATCGGCCCGGGCCCGCACAACCCAGACAGAAAACCAGCCCTACCGATTCGCCGCGAAGCACACACCGGTAGGGCCTGATCGATCGGAGTATCCCATGTCGGACATCAAGCCGACACCCGACCAGCCCGCCACCCGGGCCGAGATCTACCGGATCGTCGCTGACGCTGTGGACCGCGGTCTGCCGGCGCCGCAGGACCTCTGGTTCCAGCCGAGAGACGAGCGGTCTTTCACCCTCAACCTCGACAGCATCGCCGACCGGATCGCCTGGCAACCCGTCTTCGGCCTGCAAGATGCGACGACCAGCGAGCAGCCATACCCCGAGGCCGCGCCGTTCGACCGATGGGTCACCACCGTCTACGGCAGTTGGCGCGGCTGGTGGGTGAACCTGGCTGGGGCCGACCCGATCACCGAGGAGCACCTCGAACGCTGGGTCGCCACCGACGGCCACACCACTCGGGTGCAGGCGTACCTGGCCTTCAAGGCCGCCCAGGGCGGTGGCTCGGATGTCTGAGACCTTCGGCCCGTACAACACCGAGTCGGCCACCTACACCTCGCCGCTGTACCGGGCGTGGCGGGACATGCCGGTACAGCGCGACGGCGGGCAAGCTGCCCGTGACCTGCAGTTCGACCACCTGACCCAGGCGTGCAAGGCCGCCGGTGTGGAGCTGGGGGAGTACGACACCCGGATCCTGCGCTGGCTGGCCGCGTACGAGACGGCGAGCGTGCAGGTCGTCATCGGTGTGATCGGTCGGGCGTACGCCGCTGGGATCGCATCCACCAAGCCGGGCCACTCGCGGCGGCTGGGCAGTGCATACCCGGACGACGTCGACCCGTGCGGCACCCGGCCGGTCGCCGGTCCGGAGCAGCCGCAGGGCGTTCCCGCGACCGACCCCGATGACCTGCCAATGCACGACCACGAGTACTGCATCACCCCGGACGGGATCGCGCCCGGCTGCCCCAACTACGACGACCCGCCGGCGGACGGTGAGGTCCGGTGAACGCCACCGAGATCCAGGGCCGCGCGCTCACCCTGCTCGGCGGGCTGGGGAACGCCCCGGGCACCGTCGCCGACCGGCAACTGGGCTCCCGCAGGCGGTGGTCGGTGATGGACGCCGCCACCATGGCCGACCTGCAGCAGCGGGTCCTCACCCAGTACGCCGTCGAGCTGGCCGAGGCCGTGATGCTCGCCGTCGTCACCGGCGACAGCCAGCAGTTCGAGCACGTCGCCCGGCGCGCCGAGTGTCGCACCCGCGGGGACCTCGGCCGCCGCGAGCGGGCCCTCGTTGACTGGTACCGCGCCCGGTACGCCGTCGTCGCCCCCGGCACTCCGGTTGGGGGTGCGCGGTGATCGAGGTGACCCAGAATCTGATCCTCGCGTTCCGCCAAGGGTGGGATCCCGACGAGGACGACCAGCGCATCCGCAACGGCCTGACCAAGGCTCTGGCCCTCGTCGAGGAGGAGCTGAGCGCTGGCTGGCTGATCTGGTCAAACGAACACCAGATGTGGTGGAAGGACAACCAGGCCGGCTACACGGCTGACGTCATGTGCGCCGGACGGTACGCCCGCGAAGACGCCTTGGCGGAGACCGGTGTCCGGACAACCCTCACCGGGCAGCCGGGCGAGGTAGTTGTCCGTGCCCCACACGTCTCGCTCATCGGTAACCGCGACCTGGCCGGGATGATGCGCGCCGCGGTTGAAGCGGCAACCCGGATCGCCCGGGACGGTGCGGCATGAGTGTCCACACCGACGTCGAAGTTGCTTGCGATGGCGGCGGCTTCCAGTTCGCCTGTTCCGAGTCGCTCTACGCCCGCACCGCGGCGGAAGCGCGACGTGAGTTGAGTCAGCGCGGATGGCTGGTTGGTCAGCCCGGCGGCAAGGACTACTGCCCGGAGCACCACATCTCCGACGGGGCGGTGACCGGCCGTGGCTGACAACCCATACGGGCCCAAAGCCCGCTGCCAACGCACCACGTGCGCGGACATCCCGGAGCACCTCGCCGGTCGGCACCTCGACCAGCGTGACGACCTGTACGACGGGCCCGACTCGCTGCTGCAGGTGCTGCCCCTGGCCGTCCGGGACTCGGCGCGCCGGATCGTCCGCGAGGCGCCGGCGTTGATGCCGGAGGCCGTCGACCTGGCCAAGCACATCGAGTTCCTACGCCAGCAGGTTGCGCACGTCCAGGTCGACGCCGACCGCAAGGTGCGCGACGCGATGGCCCGGTCCAGCGACTGCGAGCACCACGGCAAAGAGATCAAGGAACTCGGTGAGCAGCTCTACCACTTCGACAAGTCGGAGCGGCGCGCTGACGCGGGGCGGCTTGCCCTACTCGGCTTCCTGGACGCCGTCGACCAGGTGGTCGATCAGCACGCGGCCGGCAAGCTGCCTGACCTGACCGTGGACGAACTGGTCGCCGCGCTGGCCAAGAGCGCCAAGAAGGCACACGCGGCGCACGAACGGGCGTGGAAGCGATGACGCCCCCGGAACTACAGCCCGGCCAGGTCATCCAGGTCAGTGCCCGGTCGGCGATCGCGACCGGCGCGCTGATCCGGGTGCAGCGGGCCTGCCGGTACACGTCCACCCCGGACGACCACGTGTGGGTCGACGGGTACGTCCTCGACCCGGTCAGCCAGGACGCCCTCTGCACGCGCACCGTGTTCCTGGCCCTGTTCCACCTGCGCGTCGTCGAGCAGGCCCCGGCACGCCGGCGGCCCACCAACGCGGGTCCGGTCGTGCCCCGGCAGCGGACCGCCACCCGGCCGGCGGTGAGGCCGCGATGACTGCGACTAAGGCCCGCAAGGGTGACCTGATCCTCGTCGAGCAGATCACACGGAATTTCTGGTCGCTGGACACCCGAACCGAGGCCCAAGCCGCCGGCCGGGAACTGCCCGAAGTCGAGACGTCCTACACGTTCGGTGTGGTAGCCAGCGCGACCAAAGATGGTCAGGTCAAGACCTGGTACGCCGTCGGATGGGGCGAAGACCTGGTCTCGGTCTGCCACCAACCGATTGGGTACGGCCGGCGCTGGGTGGTGTCGACCAAGGACATCGACGTCGAGAGTGCACTTCGGCTCGCCAAAGAACATCACTGGCCCGGTCATCCCGGACAGCCACGAAGCTTTGCCACATTCGACGAGGCCAAGCACGCCGTGGCTCCAGCCGCCCGGCCGGCGGTGAGACCGCGATGAGCGTGCAGATCCTGCAAGGCGACGCGCGGGCGCTTCCACTGCCGGACGCCTCGGTCGACCTGATCGTCACGTCGCCGCCGTTCTGGGGGCTGCGGTCCTACACCGACGGCGGCAAGCACTTCGACGGGCAGCTCGGCGCCGAGCCGACCCCGGCCGCGTACATCGACAACCTGATCACCTGCACGGCCGAGTGGCTGCGGGTACTGAAGCCGACCGGCTCGCTGTGGGTCAACCTCGGCGACAAGTACGCCCGGCCGGGCGGCGGGGTTGACCGGGCCAGCCGGACCCTCACAGGTGCGGGCAAGGGCGCCACCGCGCGGCGCGCCACGCCGGCGGCCGGGTGGACCGGTCCGCGGGAGAAGTCTCTGCTCGGCCTGCCATGGCGGTACGCGATCCGGTGCACCGACGAACTCGCGCTCATCCTGCGCGCCGAGGTGATCTGGTCTAAACCCAACGGCCTGCCAGAGTCGGTCACCGACCGGGTGCGACGGGCCCACGAACAGTGGTTCCACTTCACCCTCGGCCAGCGGTACTACGCCTCCGTTGACGCCATCCGGGAACCGCATGAGGCGTCTCGTCGCGACTCTTGGGACCGACGGCCAGAACGCGTCGCAGGCGGAATCAGGCCAACCGGCAGCGTGGATGCTCGGTGTGGCAACAACCCGCTCGGCAAGCTACCCGGCTCGGTACGCAAGGTGGCGACCCAGCCGCTTCGAGTGCCGGCTGAGCTGGGTGTCGACCACTTCGCGGCGTTCCCGATGGAGTGGCCACGCTGGATCATCTCCGGCTGGTCACCGGCGAATGGCGTCGTGCTCGACCCGTTCGGCGGGACCGGGACCACCGCCCTGGTGGCCTCGGTACTCGGCCGGCGCGGCATCAGCGTGGACATGTCGGCGGACTACTGCCGCCTCGCCGCGTGGCGGACCTCTGACCCGAAGCAGCGGGCACGCGCCGCCCGGGGACCGCGGAGGGCAGCCGCATGAGCCTGTTCTGGATCGTCGTCGGCTTCCTGCTGCTGCTGATCGTGCTGGCCTTGCTGGCCGTCCTGGTCGCCGTGCAGCGGTTCCTCCTGCACCAGGTGCGCCACCAGCGGGACCGGGCCGAGGCCGCCGCACACGAGGCCCGCGCCGAACTGGGCGCCCTCGGCGTCGCCTACGGCCAGCTCATCGACGAGGTGCGCGAGGCCGAGGCCGTGCTGCAGAACCTCTTCCCCGACTCGATCTCCAAGGACTTCTCATGACCATCGAACTGACCAAGGGATACCGCGACGACCTGCGCGAAGAACTCGCCGAGATCGCCTTCCCGTACGGGGCCGAGGTGACCTCATGAGCGAGAAAATGCCCCGCCTGCGCGGATGCCGGGTGGCCGGTGCCATCGATCGGGCGCCCGACGTGCACGACAACCGGCCCGACTGGTTCGCCGACCCCCGGCGCCGCTGCTCCATGGCCCGCGCCGACTGGGAGATGTGGACCTCCTCCGACCGCAGCGTCCTGGCCACCGCCGCCCAGCTGTGCCTGGAGGAATGCCCGCTGGTGGCCGAATGCCGGGCCTGGGCGATCACGACGGGACAGCAGCACTACGTCTTCGGCGGGCTCAACCTGGCCACCAACAAGGACCGCAAGGTCGTCGAAGCCGCCAAACCGAAGGCGGTCAAGCCGGCGCCGAAACCTGCTCCCGCCCGGCCGGCCCGACGGCTGCAGCGCAACGACCCCGACCTGCAGGCCCAGGTCATGCAGCTGTGGCTACAGGACAAGCCCGACAGCGCGATCGCCGCGGCCCTCGGCATCCACCCGAGCACCGCCTACGACATCCGCAAAGAGGTACTGGGCCTGCCCTCGAAGTTCGGCCCGCAGGGCGTACGTAGGCGGGTGCCGGCATGAAGGACTTCTGCCCCGGCTGCCTGAACGTCCTGCCCCAGGGATACGCATTCGACCACGTCGCCATCGACCGGGCCCTGGCCGGCGACACCACCGTGCTGGCCGCCATGGACCTGCTCGAGCTTCAGGAACTGGTCTTCGAGGCGCGTCGCCGTGGGCTGTCCGACTGGGTGCTCGCCGAGCGGGTTCACCGCGGTCGGGCCGCGATCCGGTCCTGGGCCGAGGGTCAGCCAGCGCGCCGGCCGGGCCGGACGCCCGGCGGACATCTCAGAGAGGAGCAAGCAGCGTGACCGACATCCCCTTCATCCCGTCGATGCGACCGGAACCGAAGCGCGATGACCGTGGCCTGTACATCCTGCCGGGCACCGACGGTGTCGTCCGGTCCTGGACGCGCGCCACGACCATCGCGCACACCCTCGACGACACCTTCCACCTGACCCAGTGGAAGCGCCGGATGGTACTGCAGGGCGCCGCTCAGGCCCCCGGGGTGTTGACCACCGTGCCGGAACTGACCCGGGCGCTCGAGCGGGCCGGCGACGACTGGCGCG
>WUUC01131725.1_pt1 | contig 21172 bp, 14 predicted proteins | sample 6278441 | NCBI WGS metagenome assembly WUUC01 (sample SAMN13675441, study PRJNA597444) | soil metagenome | isolation source: soil | place: USA: Washington | collected 2017-10
CAGTGGATGGGGCGCCGGTCGTTGCGAGCGCTCCGCTCGGGGACGGCGCGCTCGCCGTGCCGGTCACCGACGCTCCTGCCGACGAGGTCGTTGGCACACCCACGGCACCCACGCTCACGGAGTTGCGCCAGCGCCACAATCGCCACCTGTTCGACGGCATGCTCGGGCTGCGCTCAAACGAGGCTGGCGGCGAGCTCATCGTCGGGGACAACACCGACCCTTGGGGCATGAGCTGGACGAAGTGCACGAACCTCGGCATCCACATGATGTCGACGTTGGTTGCCGAGCAGCGTGGCCTGGTCGAAGAGGCCGACGCACGCGACGACATTCGCCGCATCGTCGATATCCTCGCCGGCTTACGCACGCATCGCGGCATCTTCCCGGAGAACATCCAGATCCGCGGCGGCATCACCGCCGAGGTGGTCGATGGTCGTTCGCGTTATTCGTCGATCGACGCAGCGTGGGTCACGCTGGCGCTGAGCCTGGTGCAGGCGCGCTACAAGACGGACTCCGAAGACCTGGCGAAGGACGCAGCAAGCCTGATCGCCAAGCAAGACTACCGGACCTTCGTCGGCGCCGACGGCATGATGGGCGCCGGCTACTTCGTCGACGTGCAGACAGACCGCAAGGTGGAGGACATCCCGTTCTCCTACAAGGATCGCAACAGCGAGGCGCGCCCGCTGGTGCTGGCCCTCGTTGGCATGAATCAGTTGCCCGCGTCCGCCTGGAACAAGACCTTCTATCGCTGGGGAACTCGCGAAGGGCTGGTGCTCGCCAAGGGCTGGCACTTCAGTGCCTTCGTCGAGATGACCGGTGCGTTGTTCTTCGACGAGGCGAAGATCGCGCCCAAGTCGCTCGGCAGGAGCCACGAGAACTACATCGAGGCGAGCATGCGCGTTGCCAAGCGCAACGGGCACCAGCTCTGGGGTTACGCGCCCGCATGTGACGCCCAGAACGCCTACGCGGAGTTCGGGCTGGATCGCCCGGATTCGGTCTCTCCCTACGCGGCCGCGTTGTTGACGCTGACGGAAGACTCGAGAGCCGTGGCCAACCTGAGCGAAGTGCTGAATGCCCTGCCGCGAGACGGTCGGGCGCTGCCCGACGGCATCGAGCCCCGCACCGGCGCCGTATCGTGTGACGTCGCGCGGTTGCTCGATCAGGGGCTCCTGTTCCTGGCTCTGAACGCGGACGTGGTGCGCGGCCTGGTGCAGAAGACGCCCTGGTATGCCTCCGCGGAGCGCCGCCTCAAGGCGATGGATCGCAGCAACCTGCCCCCGCCCATCAAGGTGCAGATCGATCCCGGCGAGCCCATCAGCCTGCGCGGCTCTGCCTGGGGCGAGCCCGTCGCCGCGAACTGGGCCCTCGGCGACTGATACCGAGCGTTGGAGGTCAGCTCGCGAACCAGGAGGGCGCGAGCGGGCCGCCGAGCGAGTTTGAGCCGCGGGTTGCCCGAGCGCCGCTGGGCAACGGCGCGTCAACGAGGGATGTCGACGGAAACCGAGCTGACCGGGGTCGTGCCCGGGCTCGGCGCTGGCACCTCTGCGGTAGCCGGTGGGGCGTCTGCGCTGCCAGGAGCGGGCTCTGGGTTAGGAGGCAGCTCCGGCGGCTTACAGTTTGGCTGCTTCTTGAGCCGGCAGAGCTCGTAAGCGGTTCGTTCCGCCGTCTCGTCGGCGACCTTCTGCTGACGGACGATCTCCTGCTCGGCGCGGATCAGCCGCTGCTCCAGCTCGCCGCACGTGAGCCGGCTGTTGCGAAACTCGTTCTCCACCGTGCGCCGCCGGCCTTTTTCTTCCTCCAGGCTGGTGTGCATGGTGGTCGCGCGGGCCTGCGCCTGGCTGGCTCGGACACGTTCGTGGTGCGCCTCGGTGCGCTGCTCCTCGGCCTCACGCGTGAGCACCATGGCCGTGGTTGCAAACAGCGCAACAATCGCGAGCGCCGTGGGCGCGAGCCAACGCGCGAGCACGAGGCGACTCGCGCGACGCTCTTCCTTGCGCGTCAGGATGCGCAGCTCTTTTCGAAACTCCTCCGCCGTGGGACGCACGTCCGGCGAGATGTTCAGCCAACGCTCGAAGTGGCTGCGCAGGTCCCGCAGATCACGCCGAGATGGGGCACGCGGCGCGACCCGTGCGCGGGCGGAGACGAACGCGTCCACATGCTGACCCGCGATGTCGTCGGCTGCCGAGCTGTCGAGCGCCTGGCGCAAGGTCAAGGCCAGAGCAAACACGTCCGCCTTGGGACCGATCGGTGCTGGGTCGGGAACACCGGCGAAACGCGCCGCCACCTCGGGAGCCAGGTACGTGGGTGTGCCCGCCAGCACGAGCTCTGCATCCTTCACGGCCAGCCCCAGGTCGATGAGCACGGGCAAACGCCGCTCTGCCTCTGGGTCGAGCTGAGCCAGGAAGATGTTGTCGGGTTTGATGTCCTGATGGCGAACGCCAGCGCCATGCAAGGTCGCCAGGGCCTCGGCGAGCGCCTCGAACACCTCGCGTGCATAACGCCGTGACAACGCGCCGCGGGTGAGCCGCGTCGCGAGCGTCTCACCGCGGTAGAGCGGCATCACGAACCAGAGACGGCTTTCGTGCCAGCCATGGTCCTTCAACTGGACGATCGAAGGGTGGAACACGGACGCGATGAGCTGCAACTCACGCATCGCGGCCGATACCGCCTGCTCGTCAGTGGCAGGATCGCGGGCGATCTTGAGTGAAACCGAGTGGTCGGGTACGAGCAGATCACGCGCGCGGTACACCTGCGCGAAGGTGCCCGCGCCGAGGAGGCATTCCACCTCGTAACGCTCACCCACGACGACGCCGACCTCGAGCACGGGCGGCTCGAGCGTGGCACCCTCCAACATTCGGCCCGCAGACGACATCTCGTTCGTTACTCGCTCTCCCGTTCCTACCGTTCCCTGCTCCGCTTCCTACCTGCCCCGCTCAGCACCGCTCTGCACTGCGACGTCCGAAAAAGCGACACCGCTTCCCGGCCGCGAGCCCCGTGATGCTGCACGCTCGCTCCCGGCAGCCAACCACGTGCGAAGCATGAGCCCGTCTGCCAGTATATCGGGTGCGCGGGACAGTAAGCCCGGCCAAACTGGTGCGCCACTCTGCCGCACAGCACCAAACGTGCCGAAGGCGCCACGTTGCGGTCCGCCACCGTGAAACAGCACCCCAAACGAGCGGGTGCCCGTACCGACCTGGCGATTTCCGCGACGTTACGAGGTTCCATGCAGCGTGTTCGACGCGAAAAATTGTCGCATGCGGGGCGTTCGGGGCAGGCCCGGATGGATGAGCGAATGCTGGCTGAATAGTTCGCGCGTTTCAAGACGGGCCGATCCGGAGGCCCGGCCGCAGGCGACAGAAGGCTACCTGGTGGCCGTGCGCGCCTCTGAAATGCGTGAAGACGCCGGTGGAACGCTGCGCGGCGAGCGAAGACGCGGCGAGAAGCCGAGCGCGGATACGAGGAAAGGATGCGAGCTGCCGGCCCCGCCGATTGACGAAAAGGCAAACCGGCGCCGAAAGGAAAGCGCTGCGAAAAACAATCGGTCTGCGAGCAAATCCAGGCTGCCCGACGGACTCGGCCCAACCCCGCTTCTCGGCGTGTTCGGCGCCGAGGAGAAAAACTAGCGGTCCAAACTTACGACGTAATGAAACAAGACGGGGAATTAGCCAACCGGCTCTCGCGTACCGATGCCGTGTCGATTCGAGTAGCGTGTCATCTGGAGCGCCGGGCCGCGCGGCATTTCAAATGCACGCCGCCCGTGGGTGATGCTATTGAGCTTCGTTGGCGAATGCCTCGGGTCTACGCGGTCGGCGCCAAGGATGGCGAACGTGCACGAATCGGGGATGTCCCTGGCCGGGGCGCGCCGCCGGCTTTGCCTCACCGCTCGCTCGGGTATGCCAATCGAATCGAGCTACTCGAGGGGCTGGTAGAGTTGGTACGAAATGTGTACCAAGCGCGCCAGCATGTGCCTAGGATCGAGCGCTCTCGTTTGGATGGAAGGGTTCGAGCGAGCCGCCGGAACACCCGGGCAAGCAGCCCCGCGATGATGACACGACGGTTCGCCCTCAGCGCTCTGGCGCCGCTCCTGACGTTGGCGTCGAGCATCCATTGTACCCGGGTGGCAGCGCGCCCCGAAGCGCAGTCGCTCGGCGGTGCCGGCAGCTCCACGCACATCGCCGCCGACGGCGCTCGGCCGAACGGAAGTGCCGCACGTGCTGCGGAGCCGGCCAAACCTGAAGCACCGCCCGACTACTTCGCTGAGCTCGAGCAGAAGGCCAGGTCGCTGGCCGCCGAGCCGTGGAACGAACGGCCGAATCTCGATCTGCCGCGGCCCATCGCCAAGATGACCTACGATCAGTGGCGGAAAATTCGGTTCCGGCCAGACAAGAGCCTGTGGCGCAACGAGCCCGGCCAGTTCGAGCTGCAGTTCTTCCATCCGGGGTTCACCTTCCTCCAGGGGGTGAAGATCTCGTTGATCGACGGCGGGCAGGCGCAGCGGTTCCCCTTCTCGACCGATCTGTTCTCCTACGAAGGCTTGGCATCGCCGCCGCCTGCCGCGGGTATCGAGTTCACGGGTTTCCGCGTGCACGCTCCGCTCAATGTCTCGGAGTACCGGGACGAGGTCGTCGTGTTCAACGGCGCGAGTTACTTCCGGCCGCTCGGCAAAGGTACCGTGTACGGCTTGTCAGCGCGCGGTCTCGCCATCGATATGGGTGAGCCGAAGCCGGAGGAGTTCCCGTCCTTCACCGAGTTCTACCTGGTGCACCCCGCCCCCGGGGATTCCTTCTTCTGGATCCTGGCGTTGCTCGAAAGCAAACGCGCCACGGGCGCCTATGCCTTCCACCTGCACCCGGGTGACCCGACGTTGATCGACGTTACCGCCAAGGTGTTCGTGCGCGAGCCCGTCGCCGCGCTGGGCATCTCGCCGCTCACGAGCATGTACTTGTTCGGCGAGGACGCACCCAACCGCTTCAACGACTTCCGCCCCGAGGTTCACGACTCGGATGGCGTGTCGATGTGGAGCTCCACGGGTGAATGGTTGTTCCGCCCGCTCCGGAACCCACCGCGCACGGTCACCACCAGCTTCCGCCTGGATGCACCGCGTGGCTTCGGTCTCGTTCAGCGCGATCGGGCGTTTGACCATTACCAGGATCTCGAAGCCCGATATCAAGATCGCCCGAGCGCCTGGGTGGAGCCGGTCGCCGGCTTCGAGAAGGGCAGCCTGCGGCTACTCGAGATCTCGACCCAGCTGGAAACCGACGACAACGTCGCGATCGCGTGGGTGCCGGATGCGGTGCCGCCGCGAGGCGAGCCGCTCGCATTGAGTTACCGGCTGCACGTCGGCGGCGCGGACGACGTGAAGGGGCCCTCGGCTCGGGTCGACGCGACCCGCATCGGCAAGACCGATAACGGCACGCGTTTCCTGGTCGACTTCGTCGGCCCCGAGTTGCTGCAACGCGAAGGCGTCGAGGTCGTGGTATCCGCCACGGGCGGTCGCATCGTCGAGCAGCACGTGGAGCGGAATACTTTCTCGGATGGCGTTCGCGCCTCATTTGAAGTGGCGCCCGAGCCCAGTGCTCGGGGCGTCGAGCTACGCGCGTTCTTGAAGAACAAGGACGACGTGCTCACCGAAACGTGGAGTTACTTGTGGCAGAACTAGATAGCTCGCCCGTGAGCGGCTCAGCAGTGGACTCGAGCCATCTGCGTGTGCGCATGAAGCCAGCGGCATCACAGGCCGCGCGTCGGGTCGCGAATTATCTGCGCGCCCTCGGCCTGGCGGATCGCGCTCGTGTCCGCGAGCTGTCGCAGCGCATCGCTCTGAGCGTCACCGCGGACAATGCCGAGCAGCACGCCGCGCGCGCCGTGGCGGAAGCGCAGTCGCGTTTCGAGAGCTGGCGGAGCTCGCTCTATTCGACCTTGCCCGAGGGTGTCAGCCCGCTCTGGTTGCGTGCTTTCATCGCGGCGCGTCCCGAACACTTCCTGGGCGACATCGCGCGGGCCAAACGCGCTGCGCGCAACTTCGGTGATCCGATAGCGGGTACCGGTCCGCGTCACGCGAAATTCCGGCCGCAGGAGTTCGAGCGCGCGCGTCTGTCATCGGCGTTCCTCGGCATCGTGCCGCCGATCGTGATGACCTGGGCCGCAGCCTGCACGTTGTGGGACGCGCTCAGCGCGGACGGCTGGAGCGCGGTCGAGCTCGGCTGGACGAGCCTGTTCGTCTTTTTATTCTTCCAGGCCGCTGCGGGGTTCTCCACGGCCGCGATCGGCTTCTTTGCGCGCCTGTTCGGGCGAACGCGCAGCTCTCGGCCGGCTCGCGCCCGTGCCGAAGCCGATGCGCGACCGGATTCTGCCCTCGCGGAGTCAGCTCGGGCGCTGAGCGTTGCGCCCGCAGTCGAGCCCGGAGTGGCAGCGGCAGAGGACGCGCCGGCAGAGCTGCCGCGCACGGCCGTGATCATGCCGATCTACCACGAGAGCGCCGAAGACGTGTTCGCGGCGCTCGCCGGCATGCGCGAGTCTCTGGCGGCGTTGCCCGAGGGCAAATCGTTCGAAGTTTTCGTGCTGAGCGATTCGCGCGACCCGGAGGTGTGCTCCGAAGAAGAGCGCGCTTTCCGGCGCGTTGCCGCGGCCAGCGCCGGCATTCCGATCTACTACCACCGCCGCGCGCGCAACGAGCGCCAGAAGGCGGGAAACCTCGCGGAGTTCTTCGAGCGCTGGGGCACACGTTACACGTATGCCATCACGCTCGACGCAGACAGCGTGATGAGCGCCCCGGTGCTGGTCGAGCTGGTGCGCCGCATGGAGGCAAATCCAAAGCTCGGCTTGCTCCAGGCGCCGCTCGGCGTGCACCGTGCCGAGACGCTGTTTGCACGCGCGTTGTCGTTTTCGGCGAGCGTGTGTGGCCCGATGTTCACGCACGGGCTGTCGGTCTGGTCCGGTCCTCACGCGAACTACTACGGCCACAACGCCGTGGTGCGGGTGGGCGCGTTCCTGGACTGCTGCGCCCTGCCGAGGCTCACGGGTGAGCCGCCCTTTGGCGGCCACATCTTGAGCCATGACTTCGTGGAGGCGGCGCTGTTGTGTCGCGCCGGCTGGGAAGTGCGCATCGCCCACGACATCGAGGGCGGCAGCTTCGAGGAGCTCCCGCCGACGCTCACGGAGTACGTCGCGCGCGACCACCGCTGGTGCCAGGGGAACCTCCAGCACCTGCGTGTCGCCGCGATGCGTGGGCTCGAGCCGATGAGCCGCGTGCACCTGCTGCTCGGCGCCTTCGCGTACCTGGCGGCCCCGGCCTGGCTGGCGTTCATGGCGCTCGGAGTCGTGGCCTGGTACCAGGGCGGCGCCGGCTTCGAACGCATCGCACTATCGGTCGGGCTCGCGACGGCGGTGGTGTTGGTGGGCCCCTGGGTGTTCGGTACGCTCGACGGGTTGAGCCGCTCGGCGCGCCGGCGCGCCCACGGCGGCAGCGTGCGCCTGGTGCTGAGCGCAGCGCTCGGTCTGGTGCTCGGCTCCCTGCTGGCACCGATGCTCATGATCCACCACACGCGCATCGTGGTCTCGATCCTGTCGGGGCGCGCGGTGAGCTGGGGCGCGCAGCAGCGCCGCGGTTCGGGCAATTTCATGAAGGTGCTGCGCGCGGAGTGGCCAGCGACGCTGCTCGGCGTGGGCCTCGGGCTCTGGACCTGGCTGGCCAACACGGGGCTGACGCTCTGGTTTGCGCCGCTCTGGGTGTCCTGGTGCCTGGCGGTTCCGCTCAACCTGATGGTCTCCAGCGCAACGTTCGGTGCGCTGGCGCGGCGGCTAGGCCTGCTGTTGGTGTCGACGGAGCATCAGCCCGACGAGCTGCTCGCCCGCATCGACGAGCTGCGGGTGCTCACGCGGAGCGATGCCTCGGCGCGCTTCCGGGACCTGGTGCTCGATCCGGTGCTCGTGGCAGCCCATGTCGCCAAGCTCGGCGACAAGAAGCCGTCGACGCCGCCGAAACGCCTCACCGAGCTGCGCACCCGCGCCCTGCGCGAGGGTCCGGCGAGTTTGTCCGCCGTGGAGTGGCGTGCGCTTTCGGAAGACGCGGAAGGCATGCAGGTGCTGCACCGCGAGGCCTGGCGTCGCTGGCCCGTCGAGGCCTGGGACCTCGGGCGCGAGGAGCCGCAGCTGCCGCCCGAGGCCGGTCAAAAGCGCGCGAGTGTCACTTCCCTGCCTTCGGAACGAACCGAATACGGCTTCGACCCCGCGGGTGCCGATGAGGCGGCCACGCCTGCCTCGAACGGCAGCTCGCCATCCGATCAGGCCGGTGACGTGGTTGCCCCGAGCTTCCGGCCTGCCACGCTCCAGCCCGCCTCCCGCCGCGGGCGCTGAGCCGCAATGCAGGGGCGCCGTCGCAAGGCGCCCCAGCCCGACCCTACCGCCCTCCGCCTCAGCCCGCGCCCTTGCTCTGCTCGGTGCGGCCGCAGGAACACTCGCCTCGAGGCTCGTCGTGCACGTCGCATTCGGGCTCGTGTTGCCCGTCTCGATGGCAGGCGATGCAGTCGCAGAGCACGCCATTGAGGATGTCGCGATCGCTGACGGTCAGGTGGGCACGCTTTTGAGTCATCATGGTAGTCACCCCCGGCCCGTAGCATTGGCCATGCCAGCTCGGCCCGGCGCACGGCACGTTACAGCCTGACGGCATTGTGCCTCACACGCGCCCCGTGGTACGTGAGGCGACAGACGAGCTCAGCGAGGCGGGAATCAGCCGTGTCGGTCACCGTACTGTTGGATCGAAGTCGCCTGATGCGAGCCGCCGCGGACCACGTGGTGCGTTACGCTTCGGAGGCGATCGCCGCGCGTGGCCGTTTCGATTGGCTGCTGGCCGGCGGCAGCACGCCAGAGCAACTCTACCGGCTGCTCGCGAGCCCAGAGTACGCAGCGCAGCTCGACTTCGGGCGTGTGCACCTGTTTTTTGGGGATGAGCGCTGCGTGCCGCCGGACCACGCGGACAGCAACTATCGAATGGTGCAAACGAGCCTGTCGAACGGGGTGCCTCTACCGACCGAAAACGTGCATCGGCTCGAGGGGGAGCTTCCCCCGGAGCTCGCTGCCGAGCGTTACGAGTCTGAGCTGGAGCGCCATTTCGGTGTACGTGTCGGTGCCGGTTTTCCGCGCTTCGACCTGGTGCTGCTCGGCATGGGCAACGACGGGCACACGGCCTCGTTGTTCCCCGGCACCCTCGCTCTGGCGGAAGAGCGGCGCTGGGTCGTCGCCAACGCCGTGCCGGCGCTCGGCACCACCCGGCTCACGCTGACGCTGCCGGTGCTGAACGCCGCCGCCCACGTCGCGTTTTTGGTCTCGGGTGCCGACAAGGCAGCGCGTTTGAAGCAGGTGCTCGCGGAGCCGGGCGCCGAGCTGCCGTCGCAGCGTGTACGGCCGGCGGGCAATGAACCCGAGTGGTGGGTGGACGCGGCCGCCGGGGCCCTGCTCGGAGTGGCGGCGTGATCGAGCTCGCCGCCTCGGTGCTCGCGGCAGACTTCAGCCGACTGGGCGAGCAGCTGCGCGAGGCGTTCGCCGCGGGCGTGCGGCGGGTCCACGTCGACGTGATGGACGGGCAGTTCGTCCCCAACCTGAGCATGGGGCCCGAGGTGCTGCGCGCCATTCGGCGTGTCTCCGATGAAGCAGGCGCAAAGGTGGCCGTTCACCTGATGATCGTGCAGCCCGAGCGTTTTCTCGAGACGTTTGTCGAAGCCGGTGCCCAGCAGCTGGTCGTGCACCTCGAGAATGCGCCGCAGCTCACCCGCACGCTCGCGCGCATCCGCGAGCTCGGCGCCGAGGCATCCGTCGCACTCAATCCCGCGACGCCGATCGGCATGCTGGAAGAGGTCGTCGGCCATGTCTCATCCGTGCTGGTGATGAGCGTGGACCCTGGATTTGGTGGCCAACACATGAGCCCCGACAGCCCCGGGAAGATCCAACGCCTGCGCCGCATGCTGGATGCACGCGGTCTCTCGCACGTGGCCATCGCCGTCGATGGCGGCGTGAACACCACCACCATCGGCGCCGTGGCACGAGCGGGCGCGAGCTCGGCCGTGGCCGGCTCCGCCATCTTCAACGAGCACGCTTCGGTCGCCGACAATGTGCGGGCGCTCGATGCTGCTGCACTCGAGCGTATATGACCCGGGTACTTCTGGTTCGCCACGGCGCTACACCGCGCACCGCCGAGGATCGTTTTTCGGGGGACGCGGGCGTCGACCTCTCCGACGAAGGCTGTGCTCAGGTGCGTGCGCTCGCGCAGCGCCTGCAGGGCACGCCGCTCGACGCGATCTATGCGAGCCCGCTGTCGCGTACGCAGCAAACGGCGGAGATCCTCGCCGAAGGCCGCTCCGTCGGGGTGGTCGCTCGAGACGGCCTGCGGGAGATCGGCCATGGCCACTGGGAGGGCCTGACGCGGCGTGAGGTTGAGGCCCGTTTCCCCGACGAATATCAGACGTGGGAGGCCGATCCGTTCAGCTACGCGCCCGACGGCGCCGAGTCCGGGCTGTCCGTGCTCGCGCGAGCGCTGCCGGTGATGCGCGCGATCGTCGTTGCGCACCCGCGGCAGACCGTGCTCGTGGTCTCGCACAAAGCGACCATCCGCCTGCTGCTCGCCAGCCTGCTCGGCTTCGACATGCGGGGGTATCGCGATCGGCTCGACCAGGCGCCTGCCTGTCTGAACATCGTCGAGTTCAAGGACCCCGCGCGCGCGCGGCTGATGTTGTTCAACGACGTGTCGCACTACGCGGCGGAGTCACGCCGCCCGGAGGCGAACCTGTCCAGCTGGTGGGACCCGAAGGCCTGAGGCTCAGCGAACGGCGCGCGCGGCAGCGCGATCGAGCCAGGCCACGAGCCCCTGCGCGTTGAGCTCGAGGTCCGCGGCGAGCAGGTCATCGACGGCGGCGAGCGGGGCGCCATGGGCTCCGAGCAACTCGAGCCAGAGCTCCCGCAGGGCGACAAAAATAGCCGCTTTCCGGTCGGGGGCGTCAGCGTATTGCCTCGCGATGCCGACGAAACGCTCGATCTGCGCCTCGAGTGAAGCAGCGAGCCGCTCCGCGCCGGTGACCCGCCCGTAATGTGTGAGGTACAGGCTCTCCGGGCGCAGCGCGACGATGCGCCGGATGGACGCGACCAGCTGCTCGGGGTCAAACTGCGTGGGGGTGGTCGTGGGCAAGATGCAGGCGCCTTGCTCCGTGTCGAGCGCCCGATACGACAGTCCGAAGGTGTCGCCGGTGAACACCGCACGCGCCTCCGGGTCGTACAGCACGTGGTGATGCAGAGCGTGGCCCGGCGTGTGCAGGACCAAAAGTTTTGCTGGCCCGAGCTCCAGCGTGTCACCGTCCCGGGTCTCGACGATGCGGTCTGGTTCGACCGGCAGGGGTGTGCCGTACAGACGTTCAAACGCCGCCGCGCCGTACACGGCACGGCTCGCCTCGCTCAGTCGAGACGGATCGCGGAGGTGCGGCACCGCGCGCGGGTGCGCGACGGCACGCGCCGCCGGCAGCTCGCGGAGCAGCAGCCCGGCGCCGCCCGCATGGTCGAGGTGCACGTGGGTGACGAACACGATGTCTACTCGAGAGCGCTCGATCCCGAGGCCATCCAGCGCGGCCAGCACGAGGGGCACGGAGTCGTTTGTGCCCGTGTCGATGAGCGCCACCCGCCCTCCCCGCTCGAGCAGATGCACCGAGGCGTAGCCGGGGCGCGTGTACTCCGCGTCCAGCGTGGTGATGCCTGCCGGGTGTGTCGTTGCAGAATAGGCGCGCGCCATCCCAGGGTATTAGCACGCCCGCGGCGCCGGCGAGCGGGCGTGCCGGAGCTCCCTCAGGCCCGCTCGAGCGGCGCCGGGTCCATACGCGGGACGAGCAGGTGGATCACGCCCCAGGTCACCAGATAGGCCGAGCCGGCGATGACCCAGAGCGCGTCATATTTGCCGGTGCGTTGCAGCACTTCTCCGACGATCAAGCTGAGCAGCAGACCGCCGATCGCACCTGCCATGCCGCCGATGCCCACGACGGAGCCGACCGCGCGGCGCGGAAACATGTCCGACGTGAGCGTGTACAGATTTGCCGACCAGCCCTGGTGCGCCGCTGCCGCCAGCCCCACCAGAAAGACGGAGGCCCAGAGATTATTGACCCGCGAGGTGAGCACCACCGGCACGACACACAACGCGCAGATGAGCAACGTGAGCTTGCGAGCGCGGTTGACCGACCAGCCACGCTGTATCAGCCGCGACGATAACCAGCCGCCGCCGACGCTCCCGACGTCAGCCATGAGATAGATGGTGATCAGCGGTAGCCCGATCGACTTCAGATCGAGGTGGTAGGCGCGGCTCAAGAAATCGGGAATCCAGAACAGATACAGCCACCACACCGGGTCGGTGAAGAACTTGCCGGCGGCAAACGCCCAGGTCTGCCGCAGCGACAGCAGCGTACGGGTCTTGATCTTGGCGAACTCGGGTTCCTTTTCGTCGCTCTGGATGAACGCCAGCTCGGCGGCGGACACGCGCGGATGCTGCTCGGGCGGACGATAGTAGGCGAGCCAGGCGAACACCCAGAACACACCCGTGACGCCGGTGGCAATGAAGGCCCACTCCCAGCCCCACTGCAGGGTCACCCAGGGCACGATGAGCGGCGTGATCAACGCGCCGATGTTGCTGCCGGAGTTGAAGATGCCGGTGGCAAACGCCCGCTCTTTCTTGGGAAACCACTCGGCCACGGTCTTGATCGATGCCGGAAAGTTCGCCGCCTCGCCGAGGCCGAGCAAGAAGCGCATCAGCGCGAAACCCGCCGCCGCACCGCCCAGCGTGATGACGGCGAAACCGAGCTTGGCGTCGATGACCAGCGCGGGCACCTCGAAACCCGTCAGGCGGTGCGCCACGGCATGTCCAGCCGCCGCGATGCTCCAGACCACGACCGCAACCACGAAGCCGATGCGCAGCCCGATCCGATCGATGACCCGACCCCCCACGGCGAGGCCGATGGCGTACGCGAGCTGAAAGGCCATGACGATGGCGGCGTAGATGCGCTCGTCGGACCAGCCAAACTCCGCGACCAGCGTGGGCTTGAGGATGCCGATGACCTGCCGGTCGACGTAGTTGATGGTGGTCGAGACCAGAAGCAGAGAGCAGATCACCCAGCGATAGTGTCCGGCCTTCTTCACGGCCGCGGCAGGCGCGCTCTCCAGCGCAGCGCCCGTCGTGATGTCCTGCGCCGGGTTCATTGGCCCGACCCCCCGGTGGCGGGCGAGACGCGGTAGCTCTCGGGCGGGCCGAGGTAACTCGGCTCGAGCCCGCCGGTGTCGACCACCAGTTTTTGCAGGACAACGGTGGGATCGACCGCCCAGAACTTGAGCACGTGGGCGCCGGCCGTGGCCACCTGATGTTCGGTCGACGTGCGATTGACGTTGTCCGAGGTGTTGCGTTCAAACGAGCGGTTCATGGGGATGCCGTTCAGGGCTGTCGTGATGTTCACGATCTGGGGCTCGGCGTCGTCGACCGACACCGCATACTTCAAGCCGTCGGTGGGCCGCACGTTGTTGCGCGGCGAGAGGTAAGCCCAGACGACCAGCTTGCCGGGGTTCCACAGGTGCACGTCGTACTCGAGGCGCGCGCCGTCCCGTTTGTCGAGCTCCTGGCGCGGCGCCGTCGGCGGGAACGGCGTGATACCGGAGGCGGTGCGGCCGATGTGCGGGATGAGCTGCCAGAACACCGGAGCCCGCTCGACCGCGCGGTCATGGTGCTCCGCCTCGATCGACACGTAGCCGTTGCTCTCGATGAAACCCCGGAGCGTGTCGCGCGGCAGGTCCGGGTTCTTCACCACCGCCTGCACCAGCACGCGGCTCTGCCCCGGGCCGCTCACCGTGAGCGAGACGGGGGTGGTGCCCTTTGGCGCCTTTGCGAAGTCCACCCGCAGCGTGGCGCGTACCTGATCGCTCAGCGTGCCCTCGCGCGGCGACACCGTGAGCCACGGCACCGGCGACTCGATCCGGTAGTGGAACGGCTTCTGTCCGCGATTGAACACGTCGATGTATTGCGGCGGCTGCGTCTGGTAGGGGCTGAACTCGGGCAACGACGCTGGCGCGGGCGTATCCTTGGTCCAGACCTCCTCGGAGCCGTCGACGGCAACCCCGAGCTCGGCGCCAGCCGGGACGCTCGTCTTGACCAGCGGCGGCCAGATGAAGTCGCCGCGGCTCGCCGGCGGCTGTTGCCAGCTCGACTCGGGATACGGGCCGCCGTAACCGAGCTTCGGCTGGGTCTGGAACCCCTTCCATTTTCCGTTGGCGAGCTCGGCGTCGTAATACGCGGACAGCGCCCGATCGTCCTTCAGGCGCGCCTCGGCGTCCGCTGCCCGGGCCTGGCTCGAGGCGGCGCGGCCCTGCGCGGCGTAGAGGATGTTCTGGAACTGAGCGAGGCGCAGCTCGTACACGTTCGCGGTCGACTTCACCGGGTAATGCACCAGCTGGAAGTAGGCGTCGTGGTACTCGCGCCCGAGCTTCTTCTCGATGGCGTCGCTCTGTTTGGCGAGCTCGACCCAGTCCGCCGTGGCTCGTTCGGCTTCGCCGTAATGGGTCAGGCTGAAGGGGCTACCGTCCGCAAACACCACGGCCTCGTCGTGTTTGGCGATATCCAGCGCCGGGTCGAGGCTGATGACGCGGTTGAGCAGCTCTGGCTTGCGGCGAGACTGCAGCTGGCCGTAGCGGCTCAGCAGCCGCGCGATGTCTTCCGAGAGCTCGGGGCCGAAATGGGCGGCGGCCCAGCGCTTCTCCCACTCCTCGATGCGCTCGACCGGCCAGCGCTCGGGGTGCCAGGCGTAGTCGAGAAAAAACTCGAGCGGGTGTTCGTCGTTCTTCAGGTCGCCGACGTTGACCATCCACATGCGCTCGACGCCGCTCGCATAGGCGAGGTGCAGCTGCTCCCAGACGTTGGCGAGCGGAGTGGTGTCGTTCCACTTGTAGTTGCGGCCACCCCCGACGTAGTCGAAGTGGTAATACAGGCCATAACCACCGGAGCGCGGCGGATCCGCGGGGTTCGGCAGCTTGCGCATGTTACCCCAGTTGTCGTCGCACCAGTTGATGAGCACATCGTCGGGCGCGCGCATGCCGTCTTCCCAGTACTGCTGGACCTCTTTGTAGAGCGACCAGATCTGCGGCACCGTCGCCGGGTCCTTTTTCAGCACGTCGGCGATCAGGTCGCGCTGCGCGCTGACGATGCGCTGCATCAGCTCGATGCCCTGCGCGTCCTCCATGCCGGTATCTCCGTTGCCGCGCATGCCGACGGTGATGATGCTCTCAAAACCGTTCATGCGCCGGAGCCCGTCCGCCCAGTAGCGGAGCAGCGTGTCGGAGTTGCGCACGAAGCTGAACTCGCCGCTGCCGCCGTAGGGGCCATCCTTCTGGCCATAACGGTTCCACTCGTCCTGCGCCCGCATCATCGGCGCCTCGTGGGAGGTGCCCATCACGATGCCGTATTCGGCGGCGAGCGGCTGGTTCGCCGGGTCGTCGTCAAACAACGAGCGGCTCCAGACCGCCGGCCACAGGTAGTTGCCCTTCAGGCGCAGGAGCACCTCGAACACCTTCGCGTAGAAGTCCCGTCCGAAGCCGTTCGGGTGCTGGGGGTTCGGGGCGGGGCCGAAGGTGTTACGCGCCCAGGTGCCGAGCGCCGGGTCCTCGTCATTGATGAAAAACCCCCGGTACTTGACGGCGGGTTCACCCTGCGAGTGGCGGCCAGGCTGGACGAACACGGCGCTCCGTTTGCGCACCGGCACGTCGTCCCAGTAGTGCCAGGGAGAAACCCCCATCTGCTTCGACAGGTCGTAGATACCGTAGATCGTTCCACGCGGGTCGCTGCCCGCGATGACCAGTGCACGCTCGACGCCGGGCAGAGGCTGCTCGACCACGGTGGTGATCGCCATTTCCCAGCGGCCCGCGAGCTCGGACAGGTCGAGCTTGCCCGCCTGAACCAGCTGATCGAGCAGCGCGCTCTTCCCGAGCGTGCCGATCAGCACGACGCCTGCCCGTTGCTCCGCGAGCGGCGCACCGAGCGAGACCACCGGCGTGACGGCACTCACGCGGCCCACGTCCCGAGCCAGATCACGCGCCGCTCGCTGCACGGAAAGCGGCTCCTCGCTGGCGAGCACGAGCGGCGCAGCCGCCCCCGCCGTCGCGAGCTCAAAACGGCCGTCTCCCGGCTCGAACACGACGTATTGACCCGGATCGCGCGGCTGACGCGGGACCGCCGCGATGGCCGCGGGCGCCATGGGTACGCTCGCCCGTGCCGGCTCGCCCTGGGCGGATCCGGCGCTCGTGGAGGCACAACCTGCGAGCCCGGCGACCCAGCAAAAACCAGCGGCCAGGGCCAAAACGCTGTTCGACCTCAGCAAACCCCGTACCCGTGCGCGCCGCCCGCCGACACATGCCCCTGACCAGCCTGACATTTTCATCGCGTTCTCGGCGCCACGCTACTGTCGCAGTGCCGCAGCCACAATCAGATATCCGGGGTTCTGGAAACCTTCCGGTGCCGCGGCGTCCGGCAACGGCGGAAGCGGCAGCCAGCGGCGTGCCGCAGGCCTCTTCGCGCACGAATTCCGTTCCCCTCGACAGGGTTCGCGAGCCCAGTTTTCCGTGGGAACAGAGCTTTCCAGAACGCGCAGCGCGTCAGCGTGCGAGGGCGTCGGCGAGCCCGAGCCAACCCAGGAAGTCGGCAGCGCTACCGATGGGGCGGCGGAATCGGCGGCGATGGCCGGCGAGGCGGTTCCAGCGTTCGGTCACGGCCTGGTAGTCCCGCAGCTCCTCCCAGCGACGCTGATCATGGGACGAGAGCTCCGCCAGATCGGCGGGGTCGCCACGTTCGTCCGAGCACCCGTCGAGCGGCAGACGCGAGATGGAGACCACCGCTCCCTGTTCGTCCCGGCTCAGGTCAAAAGGAAACATCCGGCAATCGTGGGGCCTGTGCTCGTACGCGCTGCAACGATGGGCCGCGTCGAGCAGGCGGCAAGCCCCCGCGTCCCAGCCGAGAACCATCAGGCGACGCCCCTGCCCCAGCTCGACGAAACTGCCGGGCTCCCCCGTCATATCCACGGCATCGGGAGCGAGCCAGTCGACCAGTGATGCTGCGGGGCGCCCCAGACCGTGAGCTAGACGGCGCAAATCGTGGTGGGTGAGCACGACGCGAAACGCACGACAGCAGTCGCCGCAGCCGTTGCATCGAAAGTCCAGATGATGCGCCCCGGGCAACATCGGCAGCCGCCGCGCTGATACGAGCTCGCTCACGCGACGCAGCTTACACGATTCCGGCCCGTCGCCGCGCCTCCGGGCGTGGGTGGTGCCGAGCGGCTCGAACCCGCGTCAGAACGTGGCCACGAGGCTCAGAGCGTGGCCATGAGCAGGCCCGCCAGAATGACCGACAACGCGACGAGCCCGAGCGCCTGGCGGGAACCCCGGTCATCGGCGTAGCGCTCGGCGTCGGCACCGGCCGCCCCCGGGCTGGGCCCTTCGACAGCTGCCTCTGCCCCGAGCAGACCGCCGAACCGACGACGCTGCTCGGACGCCGGCAACAGGCGAGCAAACGCCGAACGGCGGATCCCGATCCACGCCGACTGCTGCTTGTCGCAAATGAAGGCGTCCCGGGAAATTCTGCCCCATCGTACCAACATGGCGAGGCGTTCTTCGTCGAACGGCCCCGTCGTCTTGCCCTTCTGGCTGACGTACCACTGCATCCTAGGGTCTCCTACAAACCGCAATTACGAAGGCATTACAAAAGCCGTGCCTAAAAATAGGCCATCACGAAAAATGGTGGTGCACACGAACGGGACCTGCCCGCGGCACAGGCCCGATGGAGGCCTCAGAGCGGCCCATGGCAGTACTGACGTAAGGGCGGCGGACCGCGCGCGGTAGTCCCTCGCGGGCTGAACGTGTTTCCCTTGACCGAAAAGCAGGCCACGTGGTCATCCTCGCGGGCCATGACAGCCCAGCGCGTGATCGTCACTGGAGGCACCGGCAAGGCCGGCCACTGGATCATCAAACACCTGGTCGAGGTCGGCTACGACGTCGTGAACGTGGACATTCGCCTGCCCGATCAGCCTCTTTGCCAGAGCCTGACCGCGGATCTGACGGACCTGGGTCAAGTCATCGACGCGTTCTCCCCCCACTCGACCGGCAAACGGACGCCCTACGCGGGTGTCATTCACATGGCGGCGATCCCACGGCCGCACATGCATCCAAACGCCGAGGTATGGCGGGTTAACACCTCGTCGACCTACAACGTGCTCGAGGCCTGCGGCCTGCTCGGCATCCGCAAGGTGGTGCTCGGCTCGAGCGAGTCCTCGTACGGCATTTGTTTCGCCAATGACTTCTTCGAGCCGAAGTACCTGCCCGTGGATGAGGCGCACCCGCAGCTGCCGGAAGACACCTATGGCCTGAGCAAGGTGGTCGGCGAAGCGACCGCCGCGATGTTCCACCGCCGGGACGGCACCCAGATCCTGTCGTATCGCATCGGAAACGTGCTCTGTCCGGAGGACCACGAGCGAGTCAAGGCGCGCTTCGACCACCCCGAGGATCGCCTGCGCATTCTCTGGTCCTACATCGACTCTCGGGATCTGGCGATCGCGTGCCGGCTCGGCATCGAGCGCGACGGCCTCGGCTGTGAGCCCTTGATCATCGCCGCCGACGATAGCTCATCCAACCTGCCCTCGCGCGAGCTGGTCCGGCGCTTCCTTCCGAACGTGTCGGATATCCGGGCCGAGCTGAACGGTCGCACGGCGTTGATCTCGAACCGGCGCGCGAAGGAGCTGCTCGGCTGGAAGCAACGGTACTTCCTGGCATGATCGCGACGGCGCGGGTCGCGCCGCGCGTGAACGGCTGCTATTGATCCCCCCGTTGCCACAGAAGCCATCGAGCTCTCGCCTCGCCGCCACGCGGGATTTGCTGTTTTACACGCGGCGCACGCTCGCGCTGGTCTGGCGCTCCTCGCCGCGGCTCCTGCTCGCCATGGCTGCGCTCACGCTGGTGAGCGCGGCCGTGCCCGTGCTGGTCGCGTACGCCGGCAAACACATCATCGACGCCGTGGTGGCGCGCAATGTCGAGCTCACCACGCGCTGGGTGGTGATCGAGCTCATGAGCGTGACGCTGCTCGCGCTGTCCATCCGCGGCACCGGCCTGGTGCGGTCTATCCTCGGCGCACGGCTCGGCGTGGACGTAAACGTCCAGATCCTCGGCAAGGCGGTCGGTCTCGAGCTCCAGCTGTTCGAGAACTCGGAGTTTTACGACAAGCTCACGCGCGCCCGGCGTGAAGCGTCGTCGCGCCCCGTGTCGCTCGTGTCTGACGGCTTTCTGATCGTCCAGAATCTGCTCACCCTCGGCGGTTATGCGGCGGTGCTGTCGAACTTCAGCGGCTGGCTCGTGCTCGGGTTGCTGGCGGCGACGATACCTGCCGCGCTGAGCGAGATGCGCCATTCGAAGCTCGGGTTTCAGCTGCGCAACTGGCGCTCGCCCGAGACGCGCCGGCTCATGTACCTCGAGTATGTGCTGGCGAACGACGAGCACGTGAAGGAAGTGAAGCTGTTCGGTCTCGGGCCGCACCTGCTCGAGCGCTACCGGACGCTGTCCGAGACGTTCTATCGAGAAGACAAGCATTTGATGCTGCGCCGGGCGGCCTGGACGCAGGTCCTGAGCCTGATCGGCACCTTCGCATTTTACGCCGCTTATGCGCTGATGGCGCTTCGCGCCGCGGGCGGGCTTCTGTCGCTGGGCACGCTCACGTTGTACATCGTGGCGCTGCGCCAGGGTCAGCAGGCGTTTCAGTCGGTGCTGAGTGGCATCGGCAACGCCTACGAGCACAACCTGTACATGTCGAACCTGTTCGACTACCTGGCCATCACCGACAAGCTCGCCAGCACCGCCAGCTCGGCGCCAGCCGCCACGGCCCTGCCGGCGCCCGCTCCGGACGCACGCGCGGAAAAGCAGAGCGGCCTGTCCTTCGAGCAGGTTGGCTTTCGGTATGCGGGCAAGGAGGAGTTTGCGCTGCGTGGCTTATCGCTGCACATCCCGCCGGGCGAGAGCCTTGCCATCGTCGGACAGAACGGCGCGGGCAAGACCACACTCGTCAAGCTGCTGACCCGGCTGTACCGCCCGACCGAAGGGCGCATCCTGCTCGACGGCGTCAACCTCGACGACTGGCCGCTCGACGAGCTGCGGCGGCGCATCAGCGTGCTGTTTCAGGACTTCAACCAGTACCAGCTCAGCGTTCGCGAAAACATCGGCCTCGGTAGCATCGACCACCTGGAGGATAACGATCGCATCGCTCGTGCTGCCGAGCGCGGCGGCGCCGACGGCGTCGCGGCGGCCCTGCCGCTCGGCCTCGAGGCTCGGCTTGGCACCTGGTTCGAAAAAGGCAGCGAGCTGTCTGGTGGGCAGTGGCAAAAAATTGCGCTCGCGCGTGCTTTCATGCGTGAAGAGGCCGACATCCTGGTGCTCGACGAACCGACGGCCGCGCTCGACGCGGAGGCCGAGCACGCGGTGTTTCAGCGTTTCCGTCAGCTGTCCGAAGGACGGACGACCATCGTCATCTCGCATCGGTTTCCCACGGTGCGCATGGCGCGTCAGATCATCGTGCTGGAGCAGGGCACGCTGGTCGAGTCGGGAAGCCATGCGGAGCTGATCGCGCTCGGTGGCAAGTACGCCCGAATGTTCGCGCTGCAGGCCGCTGGTTACCAGTGAGCTCTCGAGCTCGCGGGGCGTAAGCAGACACGCGCCGCATCGTGCTACGGCACTTTGTGCCAGCATACGCCGGAGTGGCCGACCCCTGGCTGCTCGCGGCGCGCGAGCGGCGGCGTGTGTTGCAGGTCCGGAGGACCTGAAACAGGCCGCGTCGAGCACGCGCTGCATGGGCAACGGATTCTTCGGTATCTGACGGAGTCTGCGCGCAGCCTTGGATCGTCATCGTGCTGAGCTCGGGCAACACGCGGGTGCTTGGCACCTGGGTTGCACGAGACCCGGGCAGACCGCCCCCCGAGAGGCAGCTCCCCGGCTGCCGAGCTCCGAACATTCAGACGCAACGCCCTCGGGCAGATGCAGCGTGGAGATCTATGAAAACCCCGACAATCGCCCTGTCCCTCGGCGCCACCCTCGCCATCTGCCTTCGCGCGGCGGCCGCCAGCGCCGCAGGCACGGCCTCGTGCGCGGA
>WUUC01133648.1_pt1 | contig 21167 bp, 13 predicted proteins | sample 6278441 | NCBI WGS metagenome assembly WUUC01 (sample SAMN13675441, study PRJNA597444) | soil metagenome | isolation source: soil | place: USA: Washington | collected 2017-10
ACGACCAGGTGAAGGAGCTCGTCCGTTTCGCGACGCCCGAGCGCGATGCGGAGCTGGCGAGGCAAGCCCGCGGCTGGTCCGCAGCGGAGGTCAAGCGCCGCGCCGCGAACGAGCGTCCGATCGATGCCACGCAGATGCACGATGAGCGGTACCTGCGCATGCGGTGGGACGAGCGCTTCGGGATGCTGCGCATCTGGGCGCAGCTGCCCGACACCGACGGCGCGACCGTCGAGAAGGCGTTGTCGCGCATAGCCGACCAGGAACGTCCCGATCCGCGCGCCGATTTCGAGAAGGCATGTGCGGACGCGCTCGTCGAGCTCGCCTCGATGCGACTCGGCTCCGATCCGGACGTCGACCGCGCCACGATCGTCGTGCATGTCGACGCCGACACGCTGACGACCGGCGGCGAAGGCGTCGGCCGTCTCGAGAACGGCATCCCGATCGCGCCCGAGACCGTGCGGCGGCTCGGCTGCGACGGACGTGTGCAGCTGCTCGTGAAGCGCGACGGCGAGTCCTTCGGCGTCGGACGTGCCTCACGCAAGCTCCCCGCCTGGCTTCTCCGGCACATCAAGGAACGCGACGGCGGCTGTCGCTTCCCGGGCTGCACGCACTACCGGTGGCTGCACGCGCATCACATCCGCCACTGGGCAAGCGGCGGCGCCACGGACTCCGACAACCCGAGACGTAAGTTGTCGCACCCCTCTCGTAAGGTGCGGGAGGCCGACAACGGAGGCTCGGAATGCCGAAGCGCAAGGCCGTCGAGGCGGCCGCCATCTACTGCCGGATCTCTCTCGACTCCCAGGGCGAAGGCCTCGGGGTCATGCGGCAACAGGAGCTCTGCGAGAAGCTCGCGGCCGAGAGGGGCTGGCTCGTCTCGGAGATCTACGTCGACAACGACAAGAGCGCCTACTCGGGTAAGCCGCGCCCGGCCTACGAGCGGATGCTGGTCGACCTCGAGGCCCGCCGCCGCGACGCCGTAATCTGCGTCGACCTCGACCGGCTGACCCGCCGCCCCGTCGAGCTCGAACGCTTCATGGATCTCGCCGACCAGCGCGGCGTGGCTCTCGCCAACGTCTCGGGTGACACCGACCTGTCCAGCTCGGACGGACGGTTCCGCGCGCGAATCATGGGCGCGGTGGCGCGCCAGGAATCCGAGAAGAAGGCCGAGCGCGTGGCGCGCGAAGCCGAGCAGGCGGCCAGGCGAGGCATCCCGCGCGGATCGCGGCGGCCCTATGGCTGGGAAGACGACAAGACGACGCTCCGCCCCGACGAGGCCGAGCTCGTGCGCGAGGCCGTGCGCCGCGTGCTCGGCGGCGAGACCGTGCCGGCCCTGTGCCGCGACTGGAACGAGCGCGGCATCCCCAGTCCGCAGGAGGCACCGCACGGGTGGTCCGCCTCCTCGCTCGTCAACATCTTGCGCAACCCGCGCATCGCCGGGCTTCGCACCTACAAGCGCGAGATCGTGGCCGACGGTCTCTGGGAGCCGATCGTCGACCGCGCGACTTGGGAAGGACTGCAGGGCCGCATCCGGCGAACGGCACGGATCGGACGGCCGTCGACACACCTGCTCTCAGGAATCGCACGCTGTGGCTACTGCAAGCGCCCGCTGTGGACGTCCTGGCGCAGCGGCACGCGACGCCGGGACGGAAAGCCCTATCCGCGCGTCGAGCGCTACGCGTGCATCAAACGCCCGGGCTCAGACGGCTGCGGACGCTGCACCGTGACCGCGGCGCCGCTGGACGCGATGGTGCGGGACGGCGTCATCTATCGGCTGACCAGCCGCGAGTTCGAGACGGCGCTCGAGCGCGGCTCCAAGCGAGACGACGAGCAGGCTGTGGCGTCGCGCGAGCTCGCCGCCGCCGAGGAGCGCATCGAAGAGCTGGCCGCCGACTTCGCCGCCGGCACGATCTCTCGCCGCGAGTGGCTGGCCGCGCGCGAGAAGCTGACCGAGCGCATCGCCAAGGCCTCGCGAGTGCTCGATCGTCACCGTGGGATCCTCGCAGACCTGCCTCGTGGCGAGAAGGCACTGCGCGAGGCGTGGGACGTCGCGTCGATCGAGTGGAAGCGCGAGCTCATCCGTTCGGTTGTCGATTACGTGCTCATCAAGCCCGGCAAGCCGACGCCGCGCTTCGACTCTTCACGCGTCGACATCGTTCCTCGCTAGTCGAGCGCGTTTGGAGACCTACGCGCGGCGACGGGGAGCCTGACGGACCAACCCTGGGGGATGGGACCTTCTCCGTTCCTCGCTGCGAACCGGTGCTAGCGAGTGAGAGCGCGGAGTCCGCACCGAACACTGGCTGTACCTGCAGTCTTCTGAACGCCGTTCAACGGCAACCTGAACGGCGGATTCGGGCCCGGCGCCCGAGGGCTAGTTCGTCCGAGTGACGAGCCTAGCCCGAAGAGGTGCCCGCGCGTCCACCAGCGGCTCGTTTCCTTCGCGACGGCAATGGCACCCGTCCGTCGTTGACGGACGCCAAGCGAGGGGAACCCCACGATGGTCCAACATTGGACACGCGCGTCAGCGCGCACGGCTGGCGGAAGGCTAATCGCTCTAGCACTGACGCTAACGGCTGTAGTCACCGCTTTCGCGGCACCCGCGGCGCACGCGTCGGACGAGGTTGGGACCAACTCGGCCAGCGCACCGGAATCGCCGGTTAGTCCAGACAACGATCCCTTTGCGGGGCTTGCAGCGACGACCACGATCGAAACCGTTCAATCCACGGCCGAATCTTGGACGCCTGGGATCGAATTGGTGAGTCGGCGCCGTGAACGCTCCAAGACGTTCATGGGAGACCGTCCCGGATCGTACCGAACGACCTACTACTCGGAGCCGATTCACTACAAAGACACCTCAGGTGAATGGCGAGATGTCGACACGACACTTGTGCGCGGCGCAAACGGTTTGACGCCGAAGGCGACGGCATCCGAAGTGACTCTTGCGATGTCTTCCGACGCGTCGGCCCTGATGAGCGTCGAGTCGTCTGACGCGTCAGTCGCGTCGGGATTGGTTGGCGCTCGCCCGCAGCGCGTGGAGTGGTCTGCGAATCGCGCGAGATATGCCGATGTGATGCCGGGTGTGGACATCGAGCTCTTTGCCATGAATCGAGGCGTGAAGCAGGACCTCATCCTGCGGAGTCGGGACGTCCCGACGACCTACCTGTTCCCGTTGGAGCTGAAGGGCGTGACTCCCGCGCAGGACCCCGAGGGTCAGATCATCTTCAAGGATGGCAAGGGCAATGTCCGGTTCCGGAGCCCTCGCGGATGGATGGAGGACTCGAACGTCGATCCTCACGTCGGTGAAGGGGTTCGGTCGGACGGTGTTCTGTACTCGCTTGCGACCGTCAACGGTCGTCAGGCGATCAAGGTGAAGCTAGACAAGTCTTGGCTCGATGATCCGCGCCGTGTCTATCCGGTGAGAGTCGATCCGACACAGACGTTCCAGACCCACGCGGATACATTCGTCCAAAATACCTTCCCCAGTACGGATTACTCAGCGGACCCTCAGCTCAAGGCTGGAACGTTCAACGGCGGAACGGATGTCGTCCGAAGCTACGCCGACTTCCCTATCGACGCCGACCTCGCTGGTACTGAAGCAACGGTTAACCAGGCGAACCTGAAGCTCCACAACATTCATTCCTTCTCCTGCACTGATTCAGCGTTCAGGGTCTACCGAGTCGCATCATCGTGGAACCCGACGATCCTGCGTTGGGGAAATCAGCCGACGATCGGGGCGATCGTTCGCGAAGTGTCCTTCGCGCACGGCTACAGCTCGAGTTGTCCGATGGCCTGGGAGACGATCGACGTCACGCCGGCCGTGAGGGACTGGGCCAGCGATGCCGTCGGGCCATTTGGATTGATGTTCCGCGCGGCGTCGGAGACCAGTAACTCGGGATGGAAGAAGTTCGATTCCCAGAACAACACGCGCGGTGCCGAGTACAAGCCGAAACTCGACGTGAATTGGTATGAAGCTGCGCCGTCAGTGGCACTTGTTTCGCCGGCAGATGGATTCGTTTCGGCCGCTGCCCCGGCTCTGGTCGCGACCTACAACGATGGCGACCCGTCCGACAACGGGATGTTGCTGTTCCGCGTCTACAACAGCGCAGGTCAACTCGTCGACAGTCGCGATACCAACTATTACTCACCCGGAACGCAGCTCTCGTGGACGCCATCCGTCCCACCCGGCCAATACACGTGGAAGGTGCAAGCATTCGATGGCGCGAATAGCTCGCCATGGAGCGGTTCTCGGTCGTTCCGCATTGATGTAGCACCGAGCGTCACCGTGGTCGGACCCGCGAACGGAAGCGCCTCGAGTTCGGCTCCGGCTTTGACGGCCACCTACAACGACGCTGATCCGGCAGACAATGGGCTGCTGAGATTTGAGGTGTACGACAACGCGAGTCAGCTTGTAAGCAGCTTCAACACTGGGTCGTACGCCCCTGGGACGACTCGCTCATGGACGCCGACGGTCACGCCCGGCCTTTACATCTGGCGGGTCCAGTCCTTCGACGGCTCGAATAGCTCGGCGTGGAGCGCCTACCGGTCCTTCCGCGTGGACGTTGATCCTCCCGCCATGCCGGACATCGTCACGAGTACGTCGCATGACATCGGCGTACCAGACCCCGATGGTGTGGTGAATGCCTCGTGGAGCTGGTCGACCGATGCCGAGTCAGGCCTCGCCGGGTACTCGTGGGCCTTCACGACCTCGGCCAGCACGCCTGCAGACGCGGTTTCGGATGGGAACTTGCGCAGCGCGACCTCACCATCGCTTGCGAACGGGAACTGGTGGTTCCACGTTCGTGGTGTCGATCTCGCAGGTAATGCCAGTGATGACGTGACAGTGGGGCCGTACGTCATCGATTCGAACGCCGTCAACCTTCCCTATATCGCTCAGGCTCCGGAAGACGGCGATGAATCGTGCGAGCCGACCACGTACGAATACGATCCGGCGACCTGCCAGGCGCCACCCGATCCGTTGGGGACGACGCTGCCGGCGATGGATGAGTACCGGAGCTTGTATGGGTACAACGGAACACACTTTGCGCCGCACGTCGATGGATCGAGCGTGCGCGTCCTCGAGGAGACCGTGTACTCGAGCGGTACGTCGGATTGGAAGGCGACCGGCCTGCTCCGCAATGAGACGTCGTCCGATGTGGGAACTGTGACGGTCTTGGCCTCGCTCCGCGACTCGAATGACGGCGAGTTGGGGCAGGCGACCGCGACGCTCCCGATCGCAATGGTTCGGCGCAACGAACCAGCGCCGTTCTCAATCGAGGCACCGATCGCCGCCTCACAGGTCGTGCGTGTTGTGTGGAGCGTACTGACGGGGCCGGTTGCAACCGCAAAACGGAAGGTAGTGCTCACCGAACACTGGCGTCTGCCATACGGCGCCCGAGAGAAGTTCGATGACTATCTCATCGACGACCCCGCACAGGCGCCGTACCCATACCGACTGAGCGGATCCGTCGCGAACGAAGAGTCGACAGCGCTTGCTGCGCCGAAAGTCACCGTGGCGTGGGTTGACTCGGCGGGACGTGTACGAGGTGTGGAGTCCGTCCAGCCGTCCGATCCGGATGGGTCGGTTGCCCTGACGATTCCTGCGGGCAAGACACGGGATTTCGAGATCGCGATCAGCGACCCGGATCTCGCTGTTGCGGCCACTCAGTCGACGGACATTCTTCTTTGGGGAGAGGGCGAATGAACACGATAAGACGAAATTGCTGGCTGTTGATCGTTCTCGCAATGGTTGTCGCGGCCGCTGCGCGAAGCGCGGATGCCGCGCTTCTAATCGGCAACCAGGAAGGAAATGGGCCGAAGCAGACCGAATACTCGGGCCAGCCCGAAAAGCCCGGACCGCTTGGGCGCGTCTTGACGGCTGCTCATCGCCACGGAAGCGACTGCGGGGACCTCAACCAGAACAAGCTCGCAGCGCTCATGATGGCCCCGATATGGGAGGAGAGCGTTTACGGCGAGGAGGGGCAGCCACGAGATGGAAAGACGCCGCACCCGATGGCCTTGTCGAGGAACGACACGCCTGAGAGGGCAGACGACGATCGCGACTTCCGTCTGTACTGGGACCCAAATCATGACGGCAATGTCAACGACAACAATCAGGTCTATTGGCATCCCGGCCTTGGGATGTGGCAGTTGGATGACACCAACACCTACGGAATCAAGCTCGCATCCGGTCGATTCAGGCCCTACTTCTCCATGGCCCATTACTTCGCGGATCGCTTCTGCGAGAACCCCAGCTTCGCGTACATTTACCAAGAGTTCCTTGCGTGCGGCAGCGATGGAGTCGACTGCCAGACCCACTTTGAACGCATCTACCGAGACACGTCCTCGCAGGGCGGTCCTTCTACGGGCGAGCTGCTCATTCCCAGCGATCTTGCCGAGAACCTCAATGTTGACTACTGGGGTGGCATCGAGGAGCGCATGTGCGAATTCCGACGAGACGGTAATCGGGTCAAGGGCTACCATCACTCGCCAACGATCATCTGCGTTTACGTTGACCCCGCCAACGGTGAGAACGTCGACGCTAACAACGGATGGCTCAACGACGGTCCGCCCGAAGGCGGAGCGAATGGCACCGGGACGTCGCCACTCTCGAGGCCGTTCTACATCATGTATCGCCATCCTGATGGGAAGCCTGCGCAAGAGAGCAGAGTTTGGCTTGAAGCAGACTGGGAGACCGGTCGTTCCGATGTCGAATCCGGCGTCGTTGGTGAGCGCCCGATTGGATCGCAGTCACGTGAGACACTCCGCTTTGACGAGAAGACCTCGCTGTGCGACGTGTCCGTAGACCCGCATAGGGGGAACTGTTGAGACCGTGGAAGTCCGTGGCGTGCTTTCTTGTTGCTGCGTTTGCTCTGGCGGGTTGCTCCGCGGAGGAAATGCCTCCGAAGCAGCCCAGTAATCACTTCGATGCAGCATTCGCAGCCGGCCTGGATCAAGCGGTAAAGACTCGGGCGTCGCGTCCCACGTCGCTGACGCACCTCAGTGACGGCGGCTGGCTGGTAGGTGGCGACTCGTCAGTCGACGGCGATCGTGCGCGCCGTTGGTTCGTTCTGCGGTTCTCACGTGACGGTGTTGTCGATGCTGATTGGCGTGCCACCGAGAACGCGCGTCATTGGCGTGGATCTGTAGACGATCTCGCTGGCCTCGCCGACGGCACTCTCGTGATTGGCGGACGGAGTGGAGGCTCGAAGGTCGGGTCTTCGCTTGTTCGTTTCACGATCGCGGGCGACCTGGATCCGGCGTTCGGCAACGCTGGCACGGTCGACTTGGGTGCTCGATTTGGCTCAGGGCGCTGGACGATCTTGAGCGCCTCAGGAGAGCAGATCCTCATCGCTCATACCACGCCTTCTGAAACTGCGGTCCTTGCGCTCGATTCGCATGGCCGTCACGTCAAGTCTTTCGCTCGCCGCGGCGTACTCCGGCTGGCTCCTTCGTTCGCGACGGTGAGTTCTCGTGGTCGGATTTGGGTTGCGCGGCGGACTGCGGCGAACGTGCGCGTCGAGCGCTACCTTCGGTCAGGACAACCGGACTCCTCATACGTGAGCCAAGACCGAACCGTCGCAAAGAGTCTTCCGAAAACTGATAGCGGCTATGTGGTGCAGTCGCTGAAGCCGCTCGGGGATGGCGGCGTGCAGGTGGCGGTCAAGAGCGAAACTGACCGTCTGCATGTGTTTCGTCTCGGCCCAGATGGTGGGCTTGAGCAGAAGTTCGGCGAAAACGGGACTGTGAATCTTGAGTTCCCATTTGAGCTCCCAGACGCCGAGATCGATTCACATGGGAATGCCGTATGTGTCGCCCAAGCCAGTTCCTCGTACTCCTCGGAAGTCTTCATGATCGCCAGCTCCGGCAAGTTGGCGCCGCTCGGTGATTCCTCGCTCCTGAAAGGGGTCCGTGTTCGCGGAAGTTCATCCGTTATCAGCTCGGTAACGGACGCCGAACTCGATGTTGACGAAAGCTTGGTTGTCGTTGGTGTTGCGCGAGATCCCGCAAAGAGTGGCGAAACCAAGATGTTCTTCCAGCGACTCCTCCTAGATGGAGAATCGAAGCGCTAGCTTCGGAAGCGTGGCTCGCGGCAAAGTGCAGTCGCCACGGCGCGCATGCGAGCGCTTGTCGGTGCGCACACTCCTGCTACGCGTCGTTGCGAATGCGAAGAACGTTAACGCAACCGTTACAACGCGCATGAATCGTCCATAGCGTCTCATGGCGTGCCATCGCGTCGCGTGGCGTCGCATAGAGCGCACGCATCGTCGCAGGTCAGCAGGTTGTTTTTCTCTGTGGCGGCGTTACGGTGCGAGTCGATGCGATCTTCACGCGACCTCCAGCACACCGAACGATCCATTGCGATACTCGAAGAGCCCCCGCTGCTGATGACGGTCGCCGGCGCGTGCAGCTTCCTGAACTGTTCGCGTCCTACGCTCTACAAGCTGCTCAACGACGGCGCGATCCGCTCGCTCAAGATCGGCAAGCTGCGGCGCATCCCAGTCAGCGAACTCGAGGAGTTCGTGGAACGCGGCCTGGTGGCAGGGCGTGGCTGAGGTGGCGCGCACACCGGGGGCCGAGCTTCCGAGACCCGAGATCGGTCGCGAGGTGATGCGGCAGGCGTGCGCAAGGCACGGCGTGCCGGCGAAGATCACCGACCCGGCCGTCCTGGCGAAGGTGGCCGGCATGGTCTTGGAGGTCCTCGACCGCAAGGCGGCGCGAGCTCGCTCGACGAAGGCAGCGAAGTGAACGCCGAGCGGCTCCCAGCACGCACCGCCTCGCGAACGGAAGTCACTGTGGAGTGCGCAACGTGATCGTCGACGCACCGATCACGCGCGTGTTGTCCAGGCTCGAGAAGGTGAGCCGCACGGGTGACGGCTGGTCGGCGAGGTGTCCATCGCACGAGGACGGCTCCCCGTCGCTTTCCGTCGGCGTCGGCGAAGGCGGCCGGGTCCTGCTGCGATGCCACGCGGGGTGCGCGCTCGAGGACATCGTTGCCGCGCTCGGCCTCGAGCTTGCCGATCTCTTCCCGGCGAGAGAACACGCAAAGACCACGCCGCGACGAGAGGTCGAGAGCTATGACTACACCGATGAGGACGGTACGCTCCTGTATCAGGTCGTCCGTTATGCCCCGAAGGCGTTCCGCCAGCGACGACCGGATGGATCAGGCGGCTGGATCTGGAACCTGCGAGGGACGCGTCGCGTCCTCTACCGGTTGCCCAAAGTACTCGGCGCGGTCGCGCACGGTGCCGCCATCTACGTCGTCGAAGGCGAGAAGGATGTCGCCGCGCTCGAGGCGGCCGGCGAAGTCGCGACGTGCAGCCCCGGCGGTGCTGAGAAGTGGCGCGACGAGTACTCGGACGCGCTCAGCGGCGCACGCGTGATCGTCGTCGCCGATCGCGACGCAGCCGGACGCAAGCACGCGCGAGAGGTCGCCGAGTCGGTGGCGAGGACAGCCTCGTCGGTCCGCGTGGTCGAACCGCTCGATGGGAAGGACGCGCACGACCACCTCGTCGTCCGCGGGCACACCGTCGAGGAATTCGTCGACGGATGCGCCGCGGATGGCCAGACCGCCCAGAACGATCTCGCGTCGCAAGCGCTCGCCGACGAGGATGGCGCACAGCTGCTCGACGAGCTCAGGGAAGCACTGACGCGCTACGTCGTGCTTCCCGGCCCCGAGGCTGCCGACGCTGTCGTGCTGTGGATCGCCGCGACGCACGGCCAGCCGGTGTGGAATCACGCACCGCGCCTGGCCGCCGTCTCGCCCATAAAGCAGTGCGGCAAGTCGCGACTGATGGACGTCGTCCACGCCACCTGCCACAAGCCGTTGATCACCGTCAACGCCTCGATCGCCGCCGTCGTGAGATCGATCGGCGAAGACGACCCCATCACGCTGCTCGTCGACGAAGCCGACACCATCTTCGGCACGAGGCGGGCGGCCGAGAACAACGAGGATCTCCGCGGCGTGTTGAACGCCGGTCACCAGCGCAACCGCGCTTACCTGCGCTGGGACATGTCGGCGCGACGCATCGAGCACACGCCGACCTTCGCCATGGCCATGCTCGCGGCCATCAGAGACCTGCCCGACACGATCATGGACCGGGCCGTGATCATCCGGATGCGCAGACGCGGGCCCGGCGAGTCCATCTCCCCCTGGCGCGAGCGGACGGCGCCGGCCACGCTCCAGGAGCTCCGCGACCGGCTCCATCGCTACGTGAGGTTCCACCTCGACGAGCTCGCCATGGCTGAGCCCGCGATGCCCGTCGAGGACCGCGCGGCCGACACGTGGGAGCCGATGGTGGCCGTCGCTGATCTCGCCGGGCGCGACTGGCCCGAACGCGCACGCCGGGCGTGCATCGCCATGAGCCGCGGAGATGCCGACGACGGCGGAGCGAGCGAGCGGCTCCTGGCCGACGTGGCCGAGGCCTTCGGCCACGACGAGAAGCTCAAAACGTCGATCCTCCTCGAGCGACTGTGGTCGATCGAGGAGGCGCCGTGGGGTGATTGGCGCGGCAAGGGGCTCACGGCCCGGGGCTTGCGAACGCTCCTCAGGCCATACGGGATCACGAGCAAGAACATCCGCTTCGCAGGAGATGAGCAGGCGAAGGGATACGAGAGAGCCGACTTCGCCGATGCCTGGGCGAGGTACCTACGCACCCCTGCCGTCCCATCCGTCCCAGCGTCCCATTACGACGAAGCCGCAGATCAGAGCCGGGACGGACACGGGACGAAAGCCGATTCGCGAATCCGTCCCAGCGCTGACCAGGAGCTTCGTAGCTCCCGGGACGGCGGGACGGATGGGACGACACATGTATGCACGGACGAGAAAGGGAGCCCCGCCAACGCCGAGGTTGACCTCGACGCGGCCGTGCATCTCGTCCTCGCCAAGTTCCCTGGCTCCGAGGTGGTCAGTGACGGCTCCGCTGCCGGCGTGACCGGGAACGGCCAAGCCGGACCGGCGAAGCCGCTAGGAGGTGAGCTCTTCGCGATCGCGACAGACCTCGACTACCCGCGCACCGACCTCGACGACGGAACGACGATCCTCGCCGGCGAAGCTTCGTGGCATACGTTCTGCGCCGTGGCGTTGCCGCCCGATCGACGTCGGGCGTTCGCCGGGCTGCGGCGGCTCGAGCAGATGGCCACGGCGTGACGCCCAGGCTCTCGACCCGCCCGTGTCTGCGCCCGAGATGCCCGGCGTTCGTCACGGGCCGAGACAGCTACTGCCCGCAACATCGCGACCACGGCCACTACCGAGCCGATTGGCCGGCGATCCGCGTACGCGTCCTGCGCGAGGAGCCAACCTGCCGATCTTGCGGGGCCAAGTCGGTCGACGTCGACCACATCGTCCCGAGGTCTGCGGGCGGGACCGACGCCCGACCCAACCTGCAAGCGCTCTGTGTCCGCTGCCACCGGGTCAAGACGGGACAGGGGAGGTGAATTTTCTTAGGTGCCGGACTTGCCTCGAAAGTGCGTGGTCTTCTTCGATCCGGCCCAGGTTTCCGAGCCGTTTTCGAGTTTCTCGTTTTTTCGAGGTTGCGGCAGCCGAGGTCGACGAGCGCACGGCACAGGGAGCGTCCGATGCCTCGTAGACCACGCACGCCGTGTACGGAGCCGGGCTGTCCCGAGCTCGTCGACCGGCCCGGCAAGTGCAGGACCCACGCCCGGATCTACGAGCGTGAACGTCGTCTTCGGACGAAGCCCTACGACTACGGCCGAGCGTGGAGGCGGCTGCGACTCGAGGTCCTCACCGAGCAGCCCAGCTGTCCATGTGGTGCCAAGGCGACGGAGGTGGACCACGTGGTGCCACTGAGTGTCGGAGGCACCCACGACCGCTCGAACCTCGTCGCGCGATGCAAGCCGTGTCACTCCAGGAAGACGTTGAGGGAGAACCGTGCCGGATAGGCCGGCCACTCCAGTCACCGCGGTAATCGATTGGCTCTGCGGAAATCGCTCGGCGTCGGCCTACGTCGCAGTGCGGCATGGGCTAGCGAGCGCTTGGAGTTTTGCCTTCGCTCAGGAGCTCCGCATCAACTCCCGCTACACGCGGCCGACTCAACCTCAACACTCGGAGCGCGGAGGGGCCTCATGCGACGTCGTCGATCGCTTCTGCTTGCTGCACTCATCGCCATGACATCGCTTCTCGCGGCGAGCGTCGACGCTAGCGAACTGACGCCGCCGGCGTCATCTGAAATCGGAGCTCAGCCGATCGTCGAACCTAGCGATCCACCGCAACCACCTGCAACAGCAGCGAACGTGGCGCGGTGGACGCGCACGCGAAACCACTTTGGGCTTGCGGGCGATGAGGCAACGGTCCGACGGCTGTACGACAAGTACGGAACATCGACAGCGCTCGGAACGCCTCTTTCGCCGAGCGAGCTGAGCCGGATCGAAGCGCGCCAACGCCTAGCTGCTTCGGCGCCTGCGGTTCGACGCGCCTTGAAGGCTGTCGAGCTCGGCCAGGCTGACATGTACCTCGAGGATGACTCGTCCGGGTTTAAACTTGTGGTCCAGGCAACCACGACGCTGCCAGAAGCAGCTAAGGAGCAGGTCCGCAGTGCATCCGTGGATCCGAGCCGTGTCGACTTCCGCGTAGTCGAGAACTCAGAAGACGAGCTCGTGACCGCCATGGACGAGGTAAGACTGGAAACGCCGGAGACCCAGGAGCTGGGCATCCATTCAACGGCGATCGACGTCAAGGCGAATCGCGTGATTCTCTTCACTGAGACGTCCGACGCGGCCGCCAGGTCAAGTAGCGTTGAAGCTTCGCGCTTCTCCGACAGCATCTATGTCCACAGGACCGCACCGCTCCCGATCGCGCAGGACAGCGCTGGATACAGCCCAGGACAGATGAAGTCGGGTCTTTCCATCTACAACGAAGCCGAGGGCGCCACCTGCACGAGCGGCTTCCCAGCGAGGCAAACGACAAGCCCGTACAAGTACGGGGTCTTGACGGCGGGCCACTGCGACAACTCGGAGTCGGCGACCTGGGTCCACGGAGCGGTTGGTAACGACTTCACGTTCGGGCGAACGGACGGAAACTCCTACGACAACAACTCTTCGGCGGATTCTCTGTTCATCAGCTTCGCCGGCTACAACGAAGCGCTACGTAGCAACCTGCAATGGGTCGGGAACAACAGGATCCGGCAGACGGGTGCCGTGCAGAACGAGCTTGACGACGTCATCAACGACATCGTCTGCATGTACGGTCAAACCACGCTTCAGCTCGACTGCGGTCCACTGTTGATCAAGAACTTCGACACACCGATCTACGACGAAGGCCTCACCGTCCGGTTCATCCAGGAGCTGCGAGTCGCGGACTACATGGACGACGAGGGCGACAGTGGCGCCGCCGTTATGGGTGGCTACAAGGGAGCCGTCGCCTACGGGATCCATACCGGTCACTTCCCCGGCCTCGGGGCGCTCTACAGCCACATCGACAACGTCCAGCAAGAGTTGAATGTCGAGGTCACGACGGCGCTTCAGCCGATCTCGTTCATCCCTGAGCACGCCACCTCGAAGTGCGTGGATGTCCACAACGGGAACGATGTGCTCATCCAGTGGTCATGTCACGGCGGGCTGAAGCAGCAGTGGGTACTCAAGCCGGTCTTCGAGACGATTTACTACGAGCTGCGGTCCAAGTACGGCTCCGAGCCGTGCGCCATCGCTAGTGGTGGCGGGAAGCGGACGACCGCTCCATACACGCCAGTTGTCGGATCGACCTGCAACTTGGCACAGAGCTATCGGCAGTGGGACGTCGCCGACAACGGTGACGACCCCGATGACATTGGTTTCCTCGCACGTCACACGGCCGGCGACGCCACGAAGCTCTGCGCGGACGTGCTGGGAACCGACACGTCCGAGGGCGCCGACCTTGGTCTCTACCCATGCGTGGGAAACGCGTCGCAGCGCTACAAGATGAAGGTCCCGTGAGAAGCGTTAAACGGGGCTTCAACGTTGAGTCGCGTAGCCTCATCGCCTACGGGATCGTGCGTCGAGTCCTTCGCGGAAGCCTTGTCCTCGCGATGACTCTCTACGTTCTCCCGGTTGTCGGGTGTGGCTGTTCCGGTGACAAGAAGGCCGGGTTAATCCTAGAGGTAACCGACGCGCGTACGGGTGCGCCTCTAGCGTCTGAAGCGGTCGTGACAGCCACCGATGGCGCCTTCATGACGCGTCTGTACGCGCGAGGAGATGACCCCACCACGACGCGGGTCGCCGGCCTGCACGAACGAGAAGGGACGTACCGCGTCCGCGTCGAGCGGAAGGGCTATAGGTCCTGGACGAGGAACGACATTGTGGTCTCCAACGGGTTCTGCGATCACGTGAAGACGGTGACTCTTGACGTAGAGATGACTCCTCTCGACAAGTCGAGCTAGTGATTTCGCATCCCACGAGCGAGCAGCATTGGTAGGCGGTCCGAAACTTCAGGGGACCAAGAAGGCGTTGAGCGCGACAAGGCTTGCGTGAACTCCGACGAGTTTCCCGAACAGGTGCGGTGGAGGGTTCTGTGACGAGACACGACGAATGCGTGATCTGCGGGAGCCGACTGCGCAAGCCAGTTCGCGGGCCGAGCCCGACGTACTGCGGGGCTCGATGTCGTCGAAGCGCCGAGTACACGGCACGCAGGCTCGGAAGGAGGGTTCGGCGCTTGCAGACCTGGTGGCCGCTGTTGACAGCGGACCAAGCGGTCGAGCTCGCGGCCGAGATCTCGCAGCTCAAGGCGGCGGCAGCCGATGCGACGCCTCGAAAGCGGCCGGACGGTTAATGGACGACATTCGTCGGACTTCCGCGGTTGGAGTACGCGTCACCAGGCCGAGTGCGCTTTCATCGTGTCGTCAGAATCGGCGGGCGAAGGCCAAGCGGGCGGAGCCGTGGTTACGTCGCCGACACGTGAAGCCTGATTCGGACAGTTGCGTTAGGACCGGCGCCTGCCCAAGGTCTCGACAGGCTGAGTGTCCAGCGGAGGGTTGACGACGCGGCATCTATAGGATGACCGAACCCACGTTGAAGATCGAGAGTGACGGTCAGCGGATTGTGCTTGCAATCATCAACCCTGCGCCCGCAAAGAGACAGAGAACTCCAGGTATCCTCCAGAGAATTGGATGCTTGCGCGTTGCAAGCTCCAGCAGCCAGTACGCACGAGAGTAACCGTCCACGTTGCCCTCCTCCCACAACGCTTCGAGTCTTCTTTCGTCATCGGCGACCTCAATCTCGGACGTGGACCCGAATCCGTTCAGGTACAAGAAGAACAGTCCGAGGATGATGAGAATCACGCCCATCAACATGTATTCGCTGGCGCTCCTACGCCGGTACCGAAGGCCGCCATACTCAGACCAAGCGCAGCGGCCGGTTTGGCGAACTCCGCTGCAATTCTGCGGCCCGCACTCGTTACACCAGCGCCAAGCAGACTGGACGCGAACGACGCAGCATTCTGAATGCAGTTCGCATCGACCGCTCGTGAGCATGCGATTGCGGTGGACGCTCCTCCGGTCACAGCACCGACGACGAATGCGCCGAGCGCAACGCCACCAGCGACCGCGGCTACTGGCGCGCTGGCTACCGCAGCTACCGCTCCCGCAACGACACCCACGACGCCAAAGAAGGTTGAGATGTTCGACAGGCGGCACTTCAACGAGTCGAAGAATCCCCTTCCGGAGAGATCGCTCTGGTTCAAGGGGTCGCCGAAGACATAGACATACGCGTTTGCACACCCGCCCTCGATTGGATCGACAGACAGGAATCTCCCGAGCCCCGGCACGTATTGCCGAACGCCGATCTCGACCGTCATGACGTTGCCGACGTGCTCGGTCAGCTTCTGATGGCCTCCCTTCCATCCATACGAGAAATCGGTGGACGTGTTTGTCGGAATCTCGGTTAGTGGCTGACCGAACGGATCGTACGTAAAGGTCTGGCCGCTCTTAGTGCCGCTTCCGTCAACAATCGCCGCGATGTCGCTTCGCAGGTTCGGATAGCTCCAGACATCGTCAACCGATGGTGTGAGCGCCGCGCGTGTGAGAATCACGCCGCCGAGGAGTGTGAGCGTCCGTCTCAGCACAACGTTGTCGCCGTCGAGCTCGAGACTCGGCTCGTCGCCGTGGCCACCGTAGCCGTACCGAACGGTCTGCGTCCCGGTGGTTCGCTCCACAATGCGGTCCAACGGATCGCGTCGGTAGGTCACACTTATCGGCTCAGCGCCACTGGTGCTCGTCGTCAAGTGACGGTCTGCAGCGTCGTAGGTCAGCGTCTGGTCGCCGAGCGACGTCGTGTTGCCGTGATCGTCGTACGCGATTGTGGGATAGCGGGTGTCTGTCGTTGAGACTAAGCGGTCGGCGTTGTCATAGCACGAGCTCGTCGTGTCGCCGTTGTGCGTAATGCTTGTGCGGTTCGTGTTCGACCCAGCGGCGCCGAGCGGGCCGCATCCGTCGATCGAGGTGTATCCGTACGAGAAGTCATCGTCAGGTCTGTTCGCCTCAACTAGACGCGCGGCTGCGTCGTAGCTGAGTGCCCACGTGTTGACGGCTTGGTCGTCGACAATCTCGCTGACAATTCGCCCTGCCATGCTGAACGCGACCTCGTCGGAAGTAATGGGATAATTCGCGGCGGTCGTGATTCGAGCTTCGTTCCGTCGGCGCGTCCCGGACTCGTAGCCCATCGTGAGCTTCGTGCCATTGCCTCCCTTGCCCGTACCGCTCGGGTACGTCACCGTCGACAGAAGCCCGGTGACTGTGTCATACGTTGCAGTTGCTACTTCGTCTGTCTGGAGACGCTGAGACGACACCCGACCAGCGGAGTCATAGTCGGTCTGTCGGGTACCTGTGGGGCCGAGTGTCTGTGTTACACGCCCGGCTCGGTCGAAGGTCGTTAGCGTCGTATTGCCAAGGATGTCCGTGTAGCTCACCGTGCGGGCAAGAAGATCAACCCTGGACGTGATGGACTGGCCGGGCCACGTGGTATCCGTGACGCTGTTGACGAGAGGATCTCCCGCCACCGCGTAGCTGTGCGTTACGGTCCGCTCGCTCTGCGAGCCAAAGGCTGGCCACGACTGGCTGGCCATTCGCCCCTGGTCGTCGTAGCCCACGCACGACCACGCGATTGTGCCGATTGTCCCCTGCGTACCGACCCGTCGACCGACCAGCCGGCCGCGTGCGTCGTAGACGAACTGCTCGACGCGAGGTGATCCGCTTTGCGGCGCGGGGTCGGTCCTCTGTTTCAGGGCTCCGGCCTGCGACGTGCTGCCCGCCACGCCACAAGCCGCGGCGAGGGGGCCCTCTCCACCGCCGTAGTTGGCGTACCCCCACTCGTTGCCCGCAGGAAGCTTCTTCCCGGTGCGCCGCAAGTAAGTACTCGTACCCGGCGCTTCGTAGGTCGTGGACGTCTTGAGAGCTAGCCCCGCGGGGTCCTGTACGACCGCAGTGAGGAGGCCGTGCTTCGGTTTGATCCCGGCCGACGCGTCCGCATACTCGTTCCGCGTGACCTTGCCGACTGGGTCAGTCGTCTCCGTCAGGAGCCTGTAGTTCGGTCCGAACGATGCATCAGCGGCGTCCGACGAGAACACCGCGTGCCCGTCCGCCAAGAACTGCTGGAGCTCGACCTCGACGCGATGAACAGGGTCGGGTTCCGCTGGTGCCGTCTTGCCGGCCGCTGCATGGGCGGCCACCTGGTCGGAGGAGAGCGTCCGCGGGTAGACGGCTACGTCCGACATCGTGCCGTTGAAGAAGTATGCGGACCCCCCGCGCGAGCCGATGATCGTCGAGACCGTGTTCGTGGTGTCACCGGAAAGCGAGTCGACGCTTGTCGTCGCCGCATCCGGCGAACCGTCCACGAAGAACTGAACGCCCGAAGCGGTCGAGCTCCCGTCGTAGGTGACGGCGACGTGGTGCCAGTTGCCGTCGGCGATGTTCGTCGTGGCCACTCTGAGGATCGCGTTGGAAGACCAGGTGCTGATGAGCAGGAAGTAGAGCTTGCCCGAGGCCGTGAGGAACTCCCAGCCGCGGTTCGGTGCGCTGCTCGGCATCTTGCTGGCGATGACCTGCTGCCCGGTACTGGTCGTCTTGATCCAGGCGTCAACACTGAAGGGTTGGGTCCGTGTGAAGCGCATTCCGGGGGCGTCCGGGGCCAGCACGAAGCTGCCCGATCCGTTGAACTTCGTGGCCGTGGCTGGATCGCCGGTGAGCCCTCCCGGTTGCCCGAGTGTCAGGCCACCGCTGTAGGTCCCGTGGCTCGCACCCGTCTGGTCGCCGGCGACGAAGCCGGTAGTTTCGGCGAGCCGCCAGTACGCGACCGGCTTGTCGCGATACGCAGCGCGTGGGTACGGGGTGAGCGCGGCCTCGTGGTGGATCGCGGCGACATCCGGCGTGAGCGCCTGCGGGTACACGGCGACATCCGACATCGCGCCGTTGAACCAGTAGACCGACGACGCCCTTGAACCGATGGTGAGCGGGTCACCGTCACTCGGGTCGCTCTGGAGCGTGTCGACGCCGAGCACCGTCTGGTCGGGGCGGCCGTCGACAAAGAACTTGACGCCCGATGCTCTCAGTCCCCCGTCGTATGTCGTCACGAAGTGGTGCCAACGACCGTCGGCGAGGTTGGTCGTGCCGCGCACAGACATCGCGTCGCTCGACCACGTATTGATCAGCAGGAAGTACGGCTGGCCGTCCTCGTTGAGACGCACCTCCCACCCGCGTCGAGCCGTGTCGTTGAGCATCTTGGAGGCGATGACTTGCACCGTTCCGGTGCTCGTCGGCTTCACCCAGGCCTCGACGCTGAATGGCTGGCGTTGCGTGAACCGCAGGTTCGGCGCGTCGGGGACGGTGACGGTTCCGGTCGTGCCGTTGAAGCTCGCCGATGTCGCCGGGTCGCCCGGGATTGCGCCGGTTTGCCCGAGCGTGACGCCAGTACTGTAGGTGCCGGCGCTCGATGCTTGCGAGTCGGCCGCTGAGGTTCCACTCGCTTCCGACAGCCGCCAGTACGCGACGGGCGATTCGCCCACGACCTCCTTGGGATAGGGCGTGTTGTAGATGACCGGGCCGGTCGTCGACGTCGAACTCGCGGTGGCCGCGGTCTTGTGCGCGGCGAGCCTCGACTGCGTGAGCGCCTTCGGATACACCGCGACGTCAGCGAGCGCCCCGTTGAGCCAGAACGTCGTCGCTGCGCGAGCGCCGAGGTACAGGTCGTTGGTGTTCTCAGGCGACCCGGTCAGGGTGTCATACAGCACGGTCCCCGTACCGTCGGGTTGCCCGTCGACGAAGAAGCGCACGCCGGCGGCCGTCGACGTGCCGTCGTAGGTCATGGCGACGTGGTGCCAGGCACCGTCGGCCACGTTCGTCGCGCCGAGCTTGCCGACGGTGTTCGTCTGCCACGTGTTGATCAGGTAGAAGTACGGTTTGCCGTTGCTGATACCGAACTCCCATCCCCGGTACGGGGAAACGCCCGGGAGTTTCGAAGCGATGACTCCAACACCGGTAGTTTGCGTGCTCTTGAGCCAGGCCTCGACGGTGAACGGCTGCTTGCGAGCGAAGCGCAGCGCGGCCTGGTCCGCGACGCGAACGTTGCCCGCCGACCCGTTGAGCGCCGCCGCTGTGTCATCGGCACCAGTCGTCGGACCCGGTTGCTGCAGGGTGACGCCGTTCGCGCTGTACGTGCCCGTGTTGTTCCCGGCGTCGTCTCGCGCCGTGCCTGACCCGGTCGCCTCGCCGAGCCGCCACCACACGAGCGGCCGATCCTCTCGGACGGCGCCGGGGTACGGGCCATCGCGTCGGTCGATCACCACTGCGTCGTCGACGGCCACGCGGCCAGCGTTGGCCTCGAGCGTCAGGCGGCCGGGCGTGGGCTGGTTGTACTTCCCGGACAGCTGTCCCGAGAACCCAGAGCCAGGGATGATCGCTCCGGCGCCTTCGCACGACGAGGGGGAGTCGCAGCTCCCGGACCAGTCCTCGTCGAGGTCGGACAGCGTGTTGTAGCTCGGTGTTCCGCGCAGCGACGTGTTCGCGTACCACTGAGCGGCCAGACCGGCCATGCCGTCGTCGTAGGACTTCGTCGTCGTGGGCACGTTCGTGCCGGCCTTGGGCTTGCCGTCGGCCTCGAACGATGTTGAGATGGCCGGACCGTAAACGGCCGTATCGTGGCCAAGCGCGTCGCGCGCCGTCGAGGTCTCCACGCCTCCCGGCTCGACCTTGGCCACCAGCCGATCCTTGTCGTCCCAGACGTACTTCGTCTCCAGGCCCGCCGCGTCGAACGAACTGACGATCCGGTTGCGGCTGTCGTAGGTGACGCGCCGAGCGTAGCCGACCGTCGGCGCAAAGCCGGCCACCGCCATCGACGACGTCCTCGCCGAAGCGGTGGAGCAGGTGAGCGTCTCGGCGTTGGCCGAGCCGAAGTTGTAGCAGTACTTGCGCATCGGGCGCGCCAGGGCCAGACGCCGGCGCCGGCTGGGTGATCGTGTCGGCGCGACCCGACGCGTCGTAGGTGATCTGGGTGCGAACCGTCGCGTCGTCGGGGCGCAATCCGGCGGCGACGACGGCGCTGGCCAATGGATCCCGGACGTCGGTGAGCCGCCCCGATGAGTCGTACGCGAAGTCGTAGACGACGGCGCCTGGGTTGGTGATCCGCACGAGCCGCCCGGCGTCATAGCTAAGCGTCGTCGCCGTCGTGTCCCAGTAAGCGATGTTGCACAGCAAGCCCGACGGCACTTGGTTACATGCCTCAGGCGCGCCCGCATCACCGGTGTAGCTGAGGGAGACCTTGCTGCTCGACGGACACGGCGACGCACCGTCGCAGCGCACGGGATCGATGACCGTGCGTAGGACGGGCGGAGAGCCGTCGAACTCGTAGCGCAGGGCAGCCGGATGACGCTCGTCGGCGGCCGTGACGAGCGACTCGAGCGCACCTGTCGCGCTGAAGGTGTAGGTGAGCCCCGACGACTGCAGCGTGAAGCGCCCCTCCGGATCGACGCCGAGGAGTTCGCTCGGGAACTCCGGTGGCGGCGTGTACGTGCCATCGCCGGCGGCTGTGAACTCGAAGCCGCTGCCGTCGTCGGAGATGAGCGTGACGGAGTCACCGTTGTCGACAAGCCGCACCCAGCGCGCCGTTGAGGACGCGGCGTTCATCGTTCCATCCCGCCGGCAGGATCTTCGGCGAGCTCGTCAGCCAGTCGGGCGACAGCGGGTAGATCGGCTGAC
>WUUC01048157.1_pt1 | contig 21165 bp, 18 predicted proteins | sample 6278441 | NCBI WGS metagenome assembly WUUC01 (sample SAMN13675441, study PRJNA597444) | soil metagenome | isolation source: soil | place: USA: Washington | collected 2017-10
ACCACCACCACCAGATGACGTTCTCGATGATGTACGCCTATTCCGAGAACTACGTGCTGCCGATCAGCCACGACGAAGTCGTGCACGGCAAGGGCTCGTTGTTGGGCAAGATGCCCGGCGACCGGTGGCAGCAGCTGGCGAACCTTCGTGCCTACCTGGCGTTCATGTGGGCCCATCCGGGCAAGCAGCTCCTCTTTATGGGCAGCGAGCTCGGGCAGGAGTCGGAGTGGAGCGAGTCGCGCAGCCTGGACTGGTGGCTGCTCGACAACTGGGATCATCGGGGCATGCAGAACCTGGTCCGCGACCTCAACAGCGTGTACGCCTCCCTGCCGGCGCTGTGGACGCGGGACATCGACCCGACCGGGTTCGCCTGGATCGATGCCAACGATGCGCTGAACAACGTCTTCTCCTTCCTGCGGACGGGGGCCGACGGCTCGGTGGTGGCCTGCATCGCCAACTTCTCCGCCATCCCACACGAGGGTTACCGGGTGGGGCTTCCCGCGGCGGGTGAGTGGATCGAGGTGCTCAACACCGACGCCGACGTGTACGCCGGAAGCGGGGTCGGGAACCTGGGCGCGGTCGAGGCCGTCCCGCAGGAGTGGCACGGCCAGCCCGCCTCGGTCGTCCTGCGCGTCCCCCCGCTGGGGACGCTGTGGCTGCACCAGGCCAACTGAGCACGGCGCCGCCGCGTTGGCTCGAAAGCTACGGTCAGAAACGATCACCGCTTCTGACCGTAGCTTGGCTGACATCTCCCGCGCGGGCGCGTACTAGGCCGTTGGAGCTCATTTCGGCCGGCTCCCGCTTGTCGCGGCGCTTTCGGCCGACAGGCAGGGGTGTCCCACGCCCCGGCCCCCTCCTGCGGTGCCCCTTGATGGGCAGGTGCTGTCGGGGAAGGCCTGCGGTGGCGGTGGCCGGCGGTCTGGCGCGCGCGGCGTGCGGACCCCAGCTGGCAGGGCCCATGCCGTGTCGTCGGCACCTGCCCGCTCGGCCGATCGAGGCAACGAACCGCTGCCGGCTCCGCGACTGAGCTAAGGACCGGACGGCACCGTAGATCAGAACAGCGCGTTCGCCAGGGCGGTGCGTGCCTTCGCGACCCGGGGGTCGCCGGCGCCGATGATGTCGAATAGCTGGACAAGATGCGTACGGGCCGCCTGGCGGTCCTCCCCGGCCGTCCGCCGAACCAGCTCGACCAGCCGGGCGAAGGCGTCCTCAATGTGACCGCCGAGCACGTCCAGATCCGCCGCGCGGGTCTGGGCCTGCACGTCGTCGGGGCGTTCGGCCGCGTCCCGACGGACGGCCGCCGGGTCCAGGCCTTGGGTGCGCCGCAGCAAGTCCACCTGGGCGAGCCCGGCCTGGGCCGTCGGGTCCGCGGGCTTGCGACTGAGCAACCGGTGGTAGGCCTCGGCCGCACCGTCGAGGTCGTCGCGCTCGATGGCGTCATAGGCCTGATCGAGTTCGGGGTCAGTGAGCTCCTCGGCCGCCGGTGCCGGCCCACCGGCCGAGACAGGCCCGACCTGCCCGCTCACGCCGTTGGCTTGGGCAACGCGGAGGAGCTCGTCAAGATACTGGCGGACCGCCGGCTCAGGGAGCGCTTCGGAGAACAGGGGCACCGGTTGGCCCTTGAGCACGGCGAAGACCGCGGGGGCACTCTGCACGCCAAAGGCCTGGGCGATGCGGGGGTTGGCCGCCACATCGATCCTGGCCAACACCCACCGGCCGGCACTCTGCGCAGACAGGCGCACCAGCAGGTCGCTGAGGTCGGCGCCCCCAACCCCGCTGCCGGGCCCTGCGCTCACCCATAGGTCGACCACCACGGGCACCGTCATGGACAGCTCGATGACGTCGGCCTGGAAGTTCGCCTCGCCAACGTCGAGGGCATAGGGGCTGCTCGACCCGCCCGGGCCACCGTTGCCCGGGCCGGCCGGCCGGGTCCCGCGCGCGGAGGCCCCCGCGGCTGCCCCGGAGGCCCGCGCGGAGCCGGCGGGCGCCGTGGACCGGGTCGGGCGGGCGGGTGCGGGTGCGGGTGCGGCTGCGAAGGAGGACAGGTCGACCGCGCCGCGCAGGTTCAGGCCAGGCTGCTGCGTCATGCGCCCATCTTGTCCGATGTCAGACACAGACTAGAAACCAAGGACCAGAAGCGGGCTCAATCCTCGTCGTCTGGCCGGTGCGACATGGGCAGCTCCGCGCGCTGCCTTGAGGTGGCCAGGTCCGGTCGCGGCTTGCGTCCGGAGATGCCGAACTCGCCGAAGATCTCGTCGCTGAGCTGGTGATAGAGCACCTCGGGCCGGGGCACGAACGGAACCCGGTGCAGCGCCTGGTCCTGGCCCGCCGACTCGAAGATGAAAGTGCCCCAGCCCCAATTCGCGAACACACGTCCGATCAACGGTGTCTCGAAGGTCAGGTCGGTGACCTTGCGCATGGGCATGACGGCGACCTTCCGGCTGAGCAGCCCGGTGATCATCAGCAGTCGCCGATCGGAGACCACGAGCCGCTCGTTCCACCAGTCCAGAAGCTTCCACACGAAGTAGCCCAGGGGAAGCAGGATGACGTAGCCGAACGCATCGGCCGTCTGGTTGCCGGCCGGAATGATGCGCACAACTACGGTGATGGCCAACAGGGATGCAAGAAAAATGAGCGCGGGGCGCACAAGCCACACCGGGTGCCAGCGAACCTCGGCCACCAGGCGCTCCTTGGGCAGGAGATATTGCCGGGCGCGAACGAGCTCGCCGTCCTCGTTCATTCGCTGTTCAACCCTTGGAAAAAGTCGATGACCGACGCCCCAGCGCTTTGCAGCGCTGTCCCGCCGGTGCGGATCGCATCGGCGGACTCGTTCGGGGTGGCGACCACCGAGTAGACGGCAAAAACCATCAGCACCCAGATGATGATCTTCTTGACCACGGCACCTCCCTTCGCTCGGCTCGCCCGGGGCGGCTCGGACCTGCGGTGCGGCGGACACCACCGTCCCTTTGTACCGGTTCCGGGTGATTGGGAAGCGCCGCCACGCCATACCGCTCCCCACCGAATGCGGACCTCGGCCGTGGCGTCAGGTGCGCTAGAGAAGGGTGTGGCCCATGATCGGCGAAGACGCTCGAATTTAGTGCCCTGCGGTGGGAGGCGCGGCCAGCTGGGTCACGCCGTCAGGGCATCAACGAGGCGGTCCGCGGCGGCGTAGGGGTCCAAACGCCCGTCGACGACCAGCGCGGCCAGCTCATCGAGGCGATCATCCCCGCGCAGGTCCCCCAGCCGAACACGCAGCGCGGTCAGCGTGATCGCTTCGATCTCCTTGGCCGCCCGGCGGCGGCGCCGCAGGACCAGCGTGCCGCTGTCCACGAGCCACCGGCGGTGGGCGTCCAGCGCTTCGACGAGCTCCTCGACGCCCTCCGCACGGGTGGCGACGGTCTTCACGACCGGGGGGCGCCAGTCGCCGGGCCCTCGGCGCGCCCCCAGGCTGATCATGTGACGCAGCTCACGGACCGTCGTGTCGGCGCCCTCGCGGTCGGCCTTGTTCACCGCATAGACGTCACCGATCTCCAAAATCCCGGCCTTGGCCGCCTGCACCGCGTCCCCCATTCCGGGCGCCAGCAGGACGCACGTGGTGTCGGCCATGCCCGCGACCTCGACCTCGGACTGGCCGACTCCGACCGTCTCCACCAGCACCACGTCGCAGCTGGCCGCATCCAGCACGCGCAGCGCCTGCGGTGTCGCCCAGGCCAGGCCCCCGAGGTGGCCGCGGCTGGCCATCGAACGGATGTAGACGTCGGGGTCTAGGGCGTGGTCCTGCATGCGGATCCGGTCCCCCAGCAGGGCGCCGCCGGAGAACGGGGAGGACGGGTCGACGGCCAGCACGCCGACCCGCCGCCCGGCCCGACGGTAGGCCGCCACGATGGCACCGGTGGTCGTGGACTTGCCCACCCCCGGCGCCCCGGTGAGGCCGATCACGGTGGCCCGGCCGGCGTACGGGACCAGGGCGGCCATGACCGGGCGCAGCAGCGGGGAGGCGTCCTCGACCAACGAGATCAACCGGGCCACCGCGCGGGCTTGCCCGTCCCGCGCCCGGGTGACGAGGTCGGCGACGTCGGTGCTGCGGGCCACCAACGCGAACCTCCTGCTGACCGGCGTGCTGCGGAGGTGTCACGATACCGAGTGACCCAGGCCAGGCCGTACGCCTTCGGTGCCCTTGCGCCCGTCCGCGGGCGGCCGCGTACGGCCGGCCCCCCGCGACGAAGGACACCAACGATGACCGGCCCGTCAGAGCCCGACGCCCTCGATCCCCTGTTCACCCATATCGATCACGTCGGCATTGCCGTGACCGACCTGGACGAGGCGATCGCCTTCTACGCCCGTGCCTTCGGGATGGCGGTCGTGCATCAGGAAGTCAACGAGGAGCAGGGCGTGCGCGAGGCCATGCTGGGCGTCGGCGACGGGGCTGCCCGTGTCCAGCTGCTGGCGCCGCTGCGCCCAGACTCGGCCATCGCCCGCTTCCTGGACCGCTCCGGCCCGGGAATCCAGCAGGTCGCCTATGGCGTGCGCGACGTCGCGGCGGCCAGCGAAGTCCTGCGTGGGCGCGGCCTGCGCCTGCTCTATGACGCTCCCCGACGCGGCACCGCAGGGTCGTTGATCAACTTCATTCACCCCCGCGATGCCGGCGGCGTCCTGGTCGAACTGGTGCAAACCGCGCCGGGGGACTGAGCGCCTCAGGGCGGGAAGTTGGCCCAACCCCGGGACGACGCAGGGTTACCGCCCAGTAGGGTTCAAGGCAGCCGATGCCCTAGGAAGGACTGACCACGTGAAGGACATCCGCGACGCGATCCTGGCCGGAGATACCCCGGCGGGGGAGTTCGCCTCGATGACGGTGCCCGAGTTCTACCGCGGAGTCACCGTGCACGCCGACGAGATCGCGATGTTCGAGGGGGTACCGAGTCGGGAGAAGGACCCGCGCCAGGCCCTGCACCTCGATGAGGTGGCGGTTCCCGAGGTAGGTCCCGGCGAGGCGCTGGTTGCCGTCATGGCCAGCTCCATCAACTACAACACGGTCTGGTCCGCGATCTTCGAGCCGGTGCCAACATTCAGCTTTCTGCGCCGCTATGGCCGCATGCACGACCTCGCGCACCGACACGACCTGCCCTATCACGTGCTGGGGTCGGACCTGTCCGGAGTCGTGCTGCGCACCGGGCCGGGTGTGCACACCTGGAAGCCGGGAGACGAGGTCGTCGCGCACTGCCTGTCCGTGGAGCTCGAGTCACCCGACGGTCATAACGACACGATGCTCGACCCCGAGCAGCGCATCTGGGGCTTCGAGACGAATTTCGGCGGGCTCGCCGAGCTGGCGCTGGTCAAGTCCAACCAGCTCATGCCCAAGGCGCGCCAGCTCACCTGGGAGGAGGCCGCCGCTCCCGGCTTGGTCAACTCCACCGCCTACCGTCAGCTCGTTTCGCGCAACGGCGCGGGGATGAAGCAGGGCGACGTCGTCCTGATCTGGGGCGCTTCCGGGGGTTTGGGCTCCTATGCCACCCAGTTCGCGCTTAACGGCGGCGCGACCCCGGTGTGCGTTGTGTCGAGCCCGGAGAAGGCGGAGCTGTGTCGCCTGATGGGCGCCGAATTGATCATCGACCGTAACGCTGAGGGCTACCGATTCTGGGCCGACGACGTCACCCAAAACCCTCGGGAGTGGCAGCGCTTCGGCAAGCGGATCAGGGAGCTCACCGGCGGTGATGACGCAGACATCGTCTTCGAGCATCCCGGGCGGGAGACATTCGGGGCCAGCGTCTACGTCACCCGTCGCGGCGGCACCATCGTCACCTGCGCGTCCACGTCGGGCTTCCTGCACGAATACGACAACCGCTACCTGTGGATGAGCCTCAAGCGGATCATCGGCTCGCACTTCGCAAATTACCGAGAGGCATGGGAAGCCAACCGGCTCCTCATGCGCGGCAAGATCCATCCCACGCTGTCGAAGACCTACTCCCTGGACCAGACCGGGCAGGCCGCCTTCGACGTGCACCGCAATCTCCATCAGGGCAAGGTCGGCATCCTGTGCCTGGCCCCAGAGGAAGGGCACGGTGTCCGCGAGCCCGAGCTGCGGGCCCGCAACGTGGGAGAGATCAACCGATTCCGCAACCTCTGACGCGGTGGGGTCACGGATCCTGTCGGCCCCCGGCCGGTACGCTCCGGCCGAGCCGGCAGCAGGGCATGGTCGGCCAATAGGCGGGTGCCACGACGGAGCAGGGGGCGAAGAGAGAAGGATCGCGGGCCCGCAGGCGTACGCCTCCGGGGGCGAACCCGCGCCAGTGCCCGTCGAGCCGACAAACGACACCCGGCTGACCCGCCGGCCGAGCGCCCGGACATCCCAGTGGCGGGGAGTGGCGGGGGGCTCGTCCCGCCTCGACGTCAGCGAGCGAGCCTTTGGGCGCCGCTCCTTCATCGCATCAAAGGATAAACAAAGGATAGCCGCAAAGCGAGCGCCTACCGCTCGGCGCCGCCGGTCATCTTTGTTGATCCAGCCCGACCACAAGCCGACCGCGGTCAAGATTAAGAGACCGCAAAACGTGATTCCGGTGACCGCCGTGGCTAAGCCCACCAGCCGCCCCCGAGTTGCCTCGTTCTCGAAAGCCAGTAAGGACGCCGACATGCGGGAAAGAGGACAGCGAAGCCGAGCACATACAGCGCTTCGCTGGCAATGAGGACGGCAACAAGACGTCGCAGGAACCCGGAACGCCTCGTCGTATCAGTATTCACACGAGTTTCTCATTGACGATCCACCAAAGAAGGGCCTCATTTGCCTTTGTTCTACAACCGTCACGAACGTACGTGTACGAGCGCCCGCCCTTGACGCCACCTACGCTTCGGCCGATCGAACTATTGCTAAGGTCCATCTCTTTCCCCAAGCCGATGTTATCGAACGTGGCGTGGGGCACGGACTGGGAAACGGACCGTCAGGTGCGGGGGCGGCGTTTGCGCAGGGCCCGGCCCCGCCGGTGCGCCCGGAACCGCCAGCAGGCGGTGTGCCAGTGGCGACGCTCGTCCACCCCGACGTGGGCCTCGGCCGGCCAGGCCACCACATGCGGGACGCCTGCTGGGATCTGGTGGTCGCAGCCGGGGCAGCGATACGGCTTGCGCGCGGCCGCACCGCTGACTGGTCGTACGACCCAACCGCCGTTGCCATCCTCTTCGCGGCGCTCGAGCACAGCGGTGCCCCGGATCCGCGGCCGCGTCAACGTCGCGCGTGATCGCGAAAGCCGCGGCCGGTCTTGCGCCCGAGATAACCCGCGGTGACCAGCTGCTCGAGCAACGGCGCTGGAGCGTAGCCACGCTCGCGAAACTCGAGATAGAGCGCTCGTTCGATGGCTAGCGCAACGTCGAGCCCGACGACGTCGAGCAGCTCGAAGGGACCCATCGGATAGCCACAGCCAACCTTCATGGCGGTGTCGATGTCCTCGACGGTGGCGTAGTGCGCCTCCAGCATCTTGATCGCGTCGTTGAGGTAGGGGAAGAGCAGCGCGTTGACGATGAACCCGGCCCGGTCCCTGCACTCGACCGGATGTTTGCCGGCGCGGACCGCCACCTCCTTGACGGTTGCCATGACCTCCGCGTCCGTGGACACGGTGCCGACGACCTCCACGAGGCTCATCACCGGCGCAGGGTTGAACCAGTGCATCCCCACGACGTCCTGCGGTCGGGCGGTCGCGGCGGCCAGCTCGACCACCGGCAGGCTTGACGTGGTGGAGGCAAGCACCGCACCCGGCTTGCAGACGTCATCGAAGACCGCGAACAGGGCCTGCTTGACCGACAACTTCTCCACCACGGCCTCGATGACCAGGTCCACATCGGCCAGGTCGTCGAGGCGTTCGGTGCCACCGATGCGGTCCAACGCCGCAGCCTGCTCGGCCTCGGTCAGCTTGCCGCGCAGGACGCCCTTGTGCAGTGAATGCTCGATCGCCTCGCGAGCTCGGGTCACCTTGACTTCGCCGCGGGCCACGTAGGTGACGTCGTAGCCGGCTCTGGCGAGAACCTCGGTGATCCCGGTCGCCATCGTGCCCGAGCCGACGACGCCGATGCGGGTGACCGGACGGGCCGGCACCTCCTCGGCGGCCTGCGGGGCATTGAGTCCGGGCAGGATGTCCGGAATGACCACCGGCGAATCCGGCGCGTCGTAGGTGTAGAAGCCCCGACCGCTCTTGCGGCCCCGAAAGCCCGCGGTGACCATCTGCTTGATCAGCGGCGTTGGCGCGTGCAGTCGGTCGCGGCCCTGCTTGTACATCGTGTCGAGAATCTCATAGGCCGTGTCCAGACCTATCAAGTCGAGCAGCGCGAGCGGCCCCATCGGCAGTCCGCAGCCCAGCTTCATCGCGGCGTCGATGTCCTCCCGGGTGGCATAGCGCGACTCGTACATGGACACGGCGTGGTTGAGATAACCGAACAGCAACGCGTTGGCGATGAAACCCGCCTTGTCGCCGATCACCACCGGGATCTTGCCCAGGCGCTGGGCAAAGCTGACCACGTCGTCGACCACGGCCTGCTCAGTCACCACCGTTTGGACAACCTCGACGAACTTGAGCACAGGCGCGGGGTTGAAGAAGTGCATGCCCACGACGCGGTTGGGGTGGGTGGTGGCCACGGAGATGTCGGTGACGGACAGCGAGGAGGTGTTGGTGGCCAACACGGCATCGGGCCGGCAGATCTTGTCCAGGGTCTCGAACACCGCACGCTTGAGAGCCAGCCGCTCCGGGATCGCCTCCACAACGAGATCCACATCGGCCAAGTCGGCGGTGTCCAGGGTGAAGCTGATGCGCTCGAGCAGGGCCTGTTGGTCCTGGGCGCTGAGCTTGCCCCTGGCCACGGCGCGGCCGGTGGAGCCGCGCACGTGCTCCCGACCGTGCTCAAGCCCGCGTTCGGTGGCCTCGACCCCGATCACCCGGAGCCCGTTGCGGGCGAAGACCTCGACGATGCCGGCACCCATCGTCCCCAGGCCAACCACCCCGACGGTGGCAAACTCCCTGCTGCGCTCAGCCGACATCAATGACCCTCTCCGCTGGTGTGGTGGCAATTCTCCCACGAGGGCGCGGTCGCGTGCCGGGAGGCGCGCTACCGTACGGCGGTGCGCCTCGTGATCGCCCGCTGCAGCGTGGACTACGCGGGCCGGCTCACCGCTCACCTGCCGCTCGCCACCCGGCTGTTGCTCGTCAAGGCGGACGGTTCCGTGCTCGTGCACGCCGACGGCGGATCGTACAAGCCGTTGAACTGGATGAGCCCGCCGTGCACCTTGGCCATCGACGGAAATGTCTGGACGGTGACCAACAAGGTCGGCGAGCGGCTGGTCATCACCGTGACGGAGGTGCTGCACGACCATGCCCGCGAGTTCGGGGTCGACCCCGGGCTGCAAAAGGACGGTGTCGAGGCCCACCTGCAGGCGCTGCTTGCCGGGCAGGTCGGTGTTCTGGGCAGCGGCTGGCGGCTGGTGCGTCGGGAGTACCCGACGCCCATCGGGCCGGTGGACCTGCTGTGCCGGGACGGCGACGGGATCACGGTGGCCGTGGAGATCAAGCGGCGCGGAGAGATCGACGGCGTCGAACAGCTCACCCGCTATCTGGAGTTGCTCAATCGCGACCCGCTGCTCGCTCCCGTGCGCGGCGTCTTCGCCGCCCAGGAGATCAAGCCGCAGGCCCGGGTGATAGCGCGGGACCGGGGCATCGCCTGCGTGACGTTGGATTATGACGCGATGCGCGGCCTCGACGACCCCACCGCTCGGCTGTTCTGAGGACGACGGCGTCAACGCCAGAAGGGGGCCGTATGCGGGTCATCGTGGTCGGCGCCGGGGTCATTGGCCTGTCGTGCGCGATACGGCTGGCCGAGCGCGGCTTCGAGGTGCACGTGCTCGCCCGCGACCTGCCGCTGGAGACCACGAGTGCGGTGGCTGCGGCGCTGTGGTACCCCTACCGCGTCGCGGCGGACGACGCGGCCGCGGCGGCTTGGGACCCGGGGTCCGGGGACGCGGCCAGGGTGGCTGCCTGGGCCAAGACGACGTATGCCGAGCTGGCGCGCATCGCGACGGCGCAGCCCTCGTCCGGTGTCGCCATGACCACCGGGACGGAGCTGCTGCGGCATGCCACCACGGCTGCGCAGCCGTGGTGGCATGCCGCGGTACCACCCGGGGTGCCCATCGAGAACGTGCCGCCAGGCGATTTGCCGCCTGGGTATCGCGACGGCTGGCGGATCAGCGTGCCGGTGGCGGACATGGACGCCTACCTTCGGTGGCTCCTGGGGTGCCTCGAAGCCCTCGGCGCTACCGTGACCCGGCGCTGGCTGCCTGCCCTGCCCGCCCCCACCGTCGGCTCGGCGGTCGTCAACTGCACGGGGCTCGGCGCCGGCGGCCTGGCCCAGGACGCGTCGGTCTATCCCGTCCGCGGCCAGGTCGTCCGGCTGCGCCGCCCCGAGGGCCTTCGCGACTGGCTGGTGGACGACTCCGGCCCGGCAGACCGCCCGCTCTACGTTGTCCCCCGCGGGCGCGAGGTCATCATCGGCGGAACCGCCGAGCCAGGAAACTACGACCTGCGTCCCGATGCCGTGACCGCACGAGAGATTGTGGCCCGCGCCGCGGCCCTCGTCCCGGAGCTGGCGGGTGCCCAGGAGCTCGGCCACCGGGTGGGCCTGCGCCCAGCCCGCCCCCACGTACGGCTGGAGCGGTCGCGGTCGGGGACCGACGCCGGGTCGGTTGTGCACTGCTACGGCCACGGGGGCGCAGGGGTGACGTTGTCCTGGGGCTGCGCCGACGAGGTGGCCGAGCTCGTCGAGCGGGTCTCGGGCGAGGTGGGGCGCCGGGCGGGCGCCGAGTGATCATGTGGCCCGACCTGGCCGCGGAGCCGGTCTCGGCGCTCACGCCGCGGCCGCTGGGTCGGGGCATGGTGATGGCCCAGCGGTGGCGGGACGTGGCCTTTGTGCACTGGGCGGTCGAGCCCGCGCGGGTAGGGCACCTGTTCCCGGCCGGCACGCGGCCGGATGTCATCGACCGCATGACGTGGGTGGGGCTGGTGCCGTTCCGGATGGTCGGCGCGGGGATCGGACGCCGATACCCGGTGCGCTATCTCGGCAGCTTCCCAGAAACCAATGTCAGGCTCTACTCGGTGGACACCCTCGGCCGGCGCGGGATCGTCTTCCTGTCCCTAGACGCCAGCCGACTTGCGGTGGTGCTCGGCGCCCGAGCGGCCTACGGCCTGCCCTATCAGTGGTCTCGGATGCACCTGCACCGCCGCGGTCAGGTGCTGACCTACGTGATGTGGCGGCGCTGGCCGGGGCCGCGGGGCTGCACGAGCAGGGTCGTGGTCCGGGTGGGCGAGGTGGTGGAGCGGCCGTCGGCGACTGAGCTTTTTCTCACCGCACGGTGGGGACTGCACCACCGCTGGGCGGGGCGCACGTTGTACACCCCCAACGAGCATGAGCCGTGGCCGCTGCACCGCGCCGAGCTGCTGGAGGTGCGCGATGAGCTGCTCCCGGCGGCCGGGCTGGCGGAGCTGGCCGGGCGAGCGCCCGACCTCGTTCACTGGTCACCCGGCGTCGCCAGCCGCTTCGGCGTCCCGATGCTCGTGCCACCCCCGACCATGCGGTGATGGATTGCATGATCACCACGGGGCAGAAGTTTGGTGACGACTTGCATGATCACCGCGGGGTTGGGGCGGGGGTGGGGGCGAAGGTCGGGGAGGGGGCCGGGGCGTGAAGGGGCGGGAGGTCATGGGCGCGCCGGATCTCGTCCACGAGGCGCCCCATGATCTCGGTGATGCCGTAGTCCTTCGGCGTGAACACCGCCGCCACGCCGGAAGCCAGCAACACGCGGGCATCCGCCGCGGGGATGATGCCGCCCACCACAACGGGGACGTCCCCGGCGCCGGCGGCGTCGAGCCGGGCCAGCACGTCCGGCACGATCTGCAGGTGCGAGCCGGACAGGATGGACAGCCCCACGCAGTGAACGTCCTCCTCCACGGCCGCCGCGGCGATCTGGGAGGGAGTCAACCGAATCCCCTGGTAGATCACTTCGAACCCGCAGTCGCGGGCACGTACGGCGATCTGCTCGGCGCCGTTGCTGTGCCCGTCCAAGCCCGGCTTCCCGACGAGCAGCCGCAGACGTCCACCGACCTCGAGGCCCGTCTGGCGGACCGCATCGCGCACCGCGCGCAGGGCCTGATCAGCGGAGCCGTCGACCACGCCGGCACCGGCAGCCGAACCCACCGAGCCTGCGACCCCGGTGGGCGCGCGGTACTCCCCGAAAACCCCGCGCAGCACCCCGGACCACTCCCCCGTGGTCACCCCAGCGCGCGCGCACTCCAGGGTCGCGTCCATCAGGTTGACCGACGTCTTGGCCTCCGCACCGAGGCGCTCCAGCGCGCGTTCGACCCGCTCGGCATCACGCTGCGCGCGCCAGGCCCGCACCGCCGCTACCGCCTCGGCCTCGACTGCGGGGTCCACCACCTGCACCGCACCGCCGAGGTCCGCGGTGAGCGGGTTGGGTTCGGTCGTGGTGAATGCGTTGACACCGACCACGACCTCGTCCCCGGACTCGATCCGCCGACGGCGCTCGGCGTGGGCGCCGACGAGCTGGGATTTCAGGTAGCCGTTCTCCACCGCGGCGACAGTGCCGCCCAGGTCCTGCACCCGCGCCATCTCCGCACGGGCTCCGGCGACCAGCGCGGCGACCTTGGCCTCCACCACATGCGAGCCGGCGAACAGATCCTCATGCTCGAGCAGGTCGGTCTCGAAGGCCAGAATCTGCTGGATGCGCAGCGACCACTGTTGGTCCCACGGCCGGGGCAGCCCCAACGCCTCGTTCCACGCCGGGAGCTGCAGGGCCCGCGCGCGGGCGTCCTTGGACAGGGTCACGCCGAGCGCCTCAAGAACGATGCGGACCACGTTGTTCTCCGGCTGGGCCTCGGTCAGCCCCAGTGAGTTGACCTGTACGCCGTAGCGGAAACGGCGCGCCTTGACGTCAGTGACGCCGTAGCGGTCCCGTGCCAGTTCGTCCCACAACTGGCCGAAGGCCCGCATCTTGCACATCTCCTCGACGAAACGCACGCCGGCGTTGACGAAGAACGAGATCCGGGCCACCACGGCGGCGAAGCGCTCGGGCGGCACCTGGCCGGAGTCGCGCACGGCGTCGAGGACCGCAGTGGCGATGCACATGGCGTACGCGAGCTCCTGGACGGGCGTCGCCCCAGCCTCCTGCAGGTGATAACTGCAGATGTTCGTCGGGTTCCACCGCGGGACCTCTGACACGGTGTAGGCGACCATGTCGGTGATCAGGCGCAGGCTCGGCTCGGGGGGAAACACGTAGGTCCCCCGCGAGAGGTATTCCTTGATGATGTCGTTCTGCGTCGTGCCCGACAGCGCGGCCGCGGGCACCCCCTGCTCCTCGGCGGCGACGATATACAGCGCGAGCATGAACATCGCCGTCGCGTTGATCGTCATCGAGGTGTTCATCTTGCCCAACGGGATGCCCTCGACCAAGGCGCGCATGTCGCCCAGGTGGCTCACCGGCACCCCGACCTTGCCGACCTCGCCGGCCGCGAGCTCGGCGTCCGGGTCGTAGCCGGTTTGGGTGGGCAGGTCGAAGGCCACCGAGAGCCCGGTCTGGCCCTTGGCCAGGTTCTGCCGGTAGAGCTCGTTGGAGGCCCGGGCCGAGCTGTGACCGGCGTAGGTCCGCATGACCCAGGGGTCGTCCCTGGTAGTGCCCGCCCGATCCTGCGCCGCCGCACCCATCGCTGGAGCCCTTCCTGGAGTGCCCTGCGTGTTGCTCTGTCCGCCCGATCTTACTGGCCAGTAACCCACCTCTCCCGCGGTGATCATGCAACTCGTCACCAATCTCATCGTGATCATGCAACTCATCACCGGCATTACGCGATTACGCGGTGACGGATTGCATGATCACCATGGGGAACGGGTGGGGAGTTCAGGGCCGGGCCGCGGTCGCGCTCAGAGCGAACGCCGGATGACACGGGCTGGGTCGGGTGCTGGGATGAGGGCACACGCCAGCCGTACGTCCCCCCCGCCCGGAGGCAGGATGCCCGATCGTCCCATCGCCCGGCCCGACGAACCGCAAACACTCCCTCGCGCGCCGGAGAGCGCCCCCGACGCCGCCCGGCCGGTGATTCTCACCGTCGACGACGATCCGGGCGTTTCCCGGGCGGTGGCCAGGGACCTGCGGCGCCGTTACGGCCGGGATTACCGCATCCTGCGGACCGAGTCCGGCGCCCAGGCGCTCGAGGCGCTACGCGAGGTGGCGTTGCGCGGGAGTCACGTCGCCGTCCTGCTCGCCGACCACCGCATGCCCGAGATGAACGGCGTGGAGTTCCTCGAGGCAGCGATGGACCTGTTTCCGCGGGCCCGCCGGGTATTGCTGACGGCCTACGCAGACACCGACGCCGCGATCCAGGCGATCAACGTGGTCGACCTCGACCACTACCTGCTCAAGCCATGGGACCCCCCGGAGGAGAAGCTCTATCCCGTCGTGGATGCGCTGCTGGCCGCCTGGGTGCAGGAGCCCGGTGTCTCCGACGCCGGGGCCGTCAAGATCGTCGGACACCGCTGGTCGGCCCGCTCCCACGAGGTGCGTGACTTCCTCGCCCGCAACTCGGTCCCCTATCGCTGGCTCAACGCCGACGAGGCCGACGGAGCGCGCAAGCTTGCCGCCGCCGGGGTAGACAGCGACGTCCTGCCGGTGGTCGTGACGCCGAACGGGACGGTGCTCGTCGCGCCGAGTGATGCCCAGTTGGCCAAGGAGGTCGGGCTGGCGACCATTCCCGCCACCGACTTCTACGACGTGGTCGTGATCGGCGGCGGCCCCGCCGGGCTCGGCTCCGCGGTCTACGCCGCCTCCGAGGGGCTGCGCACGGTCCTGGTGGAGCGGACCGCAACCGGTGGCCAGGCGGGCCAGAGCTCGCGGATCGAGAACTACCTGGGCTTCCCGGACGGCGTGTCCGGGGCTCAGCTCACCGACCGCGCCCGGCGCCAGGCCGCCAAGTTCGGTGCCGAGATGCTCACCGCCCGCGACGTCACCTCCCTGGAGCCGTGCGGCTCGGCCCGGGTGGTCCACTTCGCCGACGGCAGCAAGATCGCGGCCCACACGATCGTGCTGGCGACCGGGGTGCAGTACACCCGGCTGCCGGCCGAGGGCGCCGACGACCTCAACGGTGCGGGGGTCTACTACGGAGGCGCGGCAACCGAGGCCGCCGCCTGCAAGGACAGCGACATCTACATCATCGGCGGCGCAAACTCCGCCGGGCAGGCGGCGGTCTTCTTCTCCCAGTTCGCCAAGACGGTGACCATGCTCGTGCGGGGCGACTCCCTGCACAAGTCCATGTCGAGCTACCTCATCGAGCAGATCGAGGCCATCCCGTCCATCATCGTGCGGCCCTGCACCGAGGTCGCCAGCTGCGAAGGCGACGGGCACCTCGAGCGACTGGTACTGCGCGACCGAGTCACCGGGGCCACCGAGACGGTCGAGGCCAGCCACCTGTTCGTGTTCATCGGCGCGGCACCGCGCACCGACTGGCTCGAGGGCGTCGTCCACCGCGACGAGAAGGGCTTCGTGCTGACCGGACCAGACCTGGTCGTGGACGGGCGCCGACCACCGGGCTGGTCGCTGGAGCGAGATCCCTACCACCTCGAGACGTCCCTGCCCGGCGTGTTCGTGGCCGGGGACGCCCGCGCCGAGTCGGTCAAGCGGGTGGCCTCCGCGGTGGGTGAGGGCGCGATGGCCGTCACCCTGGTCCACCGCTACCTGGAGCGGTTGTGAGCGCCGAGGTCGCCGCCTCGGCGCAGTCGAGCACCCCCTCGCCTACTGACGAGGACCGCGCCGCCTTCGCCGACGAACTGCGCACCACTTTCCTGTTCGAGGCCCTGCGCCCCGAGCAGCTGGACTTCCTGACCAGCAACGGCGCCATGGTCACCTTCAAGGCCGGCGAGCCGATCTTCGTCGAGGGCGAGCCGGCGACCTGCTTCTTCGTCCTGCTCGACGGCGAAGTGCGCCTGACCCGGACCGTACGCGGTGGCGGAGTCGTGGAGCTGAACCGGACGACCCATCGCGGTGCCTATGCCGGCGCCACCCAGGCCTACATCCACAACGCGCCAAAGACGTACGGGGCAGGCATGGACGCCGTCACCGACGTGCGTGTCTTCTCGATCCCGGCCAGTGACTTCGCGACGGCGATCCGGACATGGTTCCCGATGGCCATGCACATGCTCGAGGGCCTGTTCTTCGGCATGCGCGCCAGCGAGACGATGGTCAGCCAGCGCGAGCGCATCAACGCCCTCGGCACCCTCACCGCCGGACTCACCCACGAGCTCAACAACCCCGCAGCCTCAGCGGTGCGCGCGGTGTCGGAACTGCGTACGCGGGTGGCAGCCATGCGCGAGAAGCTGCGTTGGCTCGCCCGCAGGGAGATCGAGCCCGAGCACCTCTATCGGCTGATGGACCTGCAGACCAAGGCCATCGAGCGGGCCGCGCATCCGCCGCGGTTGAGCGCGATCGAGACCAGCGACCGCGAGGACGAGATGGGCGAGTGGCTGGACCAGCGCGGCGTGCAGGGCGCGTGGGACCTCGCGCCGATCTTCGTCGCCGGCGGGCTGGACACCGACTGGGCACAGGAGGTCGCCGAGTCCGTGGAGCCGCACATGGTGGAGTCCTCGCTGCGCTGGCTCGGCTACACGGTCGAGACCGAGCAGTTGATGGCCGAGATCGAGGACTCGGTGACCCGGATCTCGACCCTGGTCGGGTCGGCCCGGCAGTACTCCCAGCTTGACCGTACGCCGTACCAGCCCGTCGATATCCACGCCGGGCTGGACGCGACGCTGGTGATGCTGGCCGGCAAGCTCAAGAGCGGGATCCAGGTGGTCAAGGACTACGCCGATGATCTTCCCCTCGTTCCCGGCTATGCCGCGGAGCTCAACCAGGTGTGGACCAACATGATCGACAATGCGCTGCAGGCCATGGACGGCGAGGGGACGCTGACCCTGCGCACCGCCCGCGAAGGCAGCGTCGTGCTCGTGGAGATCGGTGACGACGGCCCGGGCATCCCGGCCGAGAGCCGAGCGCGGGTGTTCGAGCCCTTCTTCACCACCAAAGCGGTCGGCCAGGGAACGGGCCTGGGCCTGGACATCTCCTACCGGATCGTCGTCAACCGGCACCGCGGGGACATCGCGGTATCATCACGGCCCGGCGACACCCGCTTCCAGGTCCGGCTGCCGGTGGACGAGCCTTCGCTGGGCGTCCGGGCCGACCTGGACCCCACGGACTGAGCTCGCCCCCAGGTGACGGGCGGAGCGCGGAGGACGAGACTGGGGGCATGCCGTCGTGGAATTCCTATTCGCCCCTGTACGGCCAGCTGATGGCCTTCGTGGCGGTGGGTGTCCTGGCGTTGATCTTGCGCTGGGCCTACAGCGGGTCCGGGCGCTCCCTGGTCGAGCGGGCCTCCCGCCCAGGGAGAGAGGACGACTACGGGCTGCTCGTCGCCATCGCGTCCCCCTCGACCTACATCGAGGGCGAGATGCTGCGACAGCGGCTGATGGACGCCGGCTTCCGCGCGACGTTGGCGACCACCACCGAGGGTCCCCGGTTGATGGTCTTCCGCCAGGACGAACGGGAGGCCCGGCGGGTGCTGGCCGGCAGTCCCCCGGGCTGAGTCAACTCAGTCGTCGTAGCGGTCGGGGTCGGGCTCGCGGATGATCTCGGCACCGAGGGAGCGCAGTTGCTCCGCAAAGCCGGGGTATCCCCGGTCGAGGTGATAGACGTCGGTCACCGTGGTCTTGCCCTGCGCCACCAGCCCGGCCAACACCAGGCCGGCCCCGGCGCGGATGTCGGGGGCCCGCACCGGGGCGCCGGACAAGGTCGGCCGGCCGCGGACCAACGCGTGGTGCCCGTCCGTGCGAATGTCGGCGCCCAGGCGGGTGAGTTCGTTGACGAACATGAAACGCGCGTCGAACACGTTCTCGGTAACCATCGCGGCGCCGTCCGCGACGGCGTTGAGCGCGATGACCATCGGCAGCAGATCGGTGGGAAACCCGGGATAGGGCAGCGTCACGACATCGACGGACTTCGCGCGGCGGTCCATCGCCACCCGGAAGCCGTCCACGAGCCACTCGACCTCGGCGCCGGCGGTCGCCAGCTTGTCGAGCACGATCTCCAAGTGCTGGGGGCGGGCCCCCCTCACCGTGATGTCGCCGAAAGTGATCACCGCGCCGACGGCCCAGGTGCCCGCCACGATGCGGTCACCGACGGTGGCATGGGTCACCGGGTCAAGGCGTTGCACCCCCTCGATTTCCAGCGTTGAGGTGCCCGCGCCGTTGATCCGCGCGCCCATCCGGATCAGCAGGCTGCACAGGTCGACGATCTCCGGCTCGCGGGCCGCATTGTCGATGACCGTGACGCCCTTGGCGAGCACCGCGGCCATCAGCACGTTCTCCGTCGCCCCCACGCTGGGAAAGTCCAGCCAGATGGTGGCTGCGGTGAGCCCGTCCGGGGCACGCGCGCGAAGGAACCCGTGCTCGCTGTGCACATTGGCGCCCAGCTTCTCCAGGCCGCTGATGTGCATGTCCAGGCCCCGGGAGCCGATCGCGTCGCCTCCCGGGCGGGCCACGTCGGCCTGGCCGCACCGCGCCAACAGGGGGCCAAGCACGCAGATCGAGGCGCGCATGCGGCGTACGAGGTCGTAGTCGGCCTGGTGACCCAACTCGCTGGGCACGTTGATCGCCACCGACGAGCCGCCGCGGTCGTGGACCACCACGGCGCCCAGCCGGCGCAGCAGCTCGGACATGATCTCCACGTCGAGGATGTCCGGGACCTTGGTGAGGGTGGTGGTGCCCTCGGCGAGGAGGGCGGCGGCCATCAGCTTCAGCACGCTGTTCTTGGCGCCCGCCACCGGCACCTCGCCGGCAAGGCGGCCGCCTCCGCTGACCACGAACCTGTCCACTCCCCGATCGTAGGGCCCGACGCTCGCTTCGCCTGGGACGCGGCGGGCCGCGCGACGACCTAGGCTCGGGGTCATGGTCAACCTCACCCGCATCTACACCCGTACCGGCGACGACGGCAGCACCGCGCTCGGTGACATGAGCCGCACGGTCAAGACCGACACGCGGCTCGCGGCCTACGCCGACGTGGACGAGGCCAACTCGGCGATCGGTGTGGCGCTGGCCCTCGGCGGACTTCCCGAGGAGGTGGCGGCGCTGCTGACCCGGGTGCAGAACGACCTGTTCGACGTCGGCGCCGACCTGTGCACCCCGGTGGTGGCCGACCCGGAGGTCCCGCCGCTGCGGGTGGAGGAGCACTACGTCGAGGTGCTGGAGGCGGCGTGCGACCGCTGGAATGCCGACCTCGAGGCGCTGCGCAGCTTCATCTTGCCCGCCGGCTCCCCGGGAGCGGCGCTGCTGCACGTGGCTCGTACGGTGGTGCGCCGGGCCGAGCGCTCGACCTGGGCCGCGCTCGCCGACCACGGCGAGACCATGAACCCGCTGACCGTGCGCTATCTCAACCGGCTCAGCGACCTGCTGTTCATCCTGGCCCGGGTGACCAATGCCGATCGAGGCGACGTGCTCTGGGTGCCCGGCGCCAACCGCTGACCACTGCGCGGACCGCTGTTGTGATCCACAGCGGATCGGTGCTGTTCCCGTGACAACAATCCGCTGTGGATCATCACCCCGTACGGTGGGTCAGGCGACGTGCACGCCCGTGCCGGGGGGAGCCGACTCGAGCCAGGACAAGAATCCGGTCAGGGCGCCTTCGGGCATGGCGAGCTCGAGCGGGCCGTGGGAATCGACGCACTCCAGGATGATCGACCCGGCGAGCAACACGCCACGTTCGTTCCCGGTCGGCGCCCGGCGCGCCACCACATCGAGGTTGCGCCGAATGATCACCCGCTTCGGCCGCGGGGAGTAGCTGAACATGCGATACCAGGCGACGGCGTCACCCGCGTAGAGCCCGACGCCGATCATCCAGCCGCGACCGTCCCGGGACCGGTTGGTGCGCAGGCTGCAGTCGAACAGTCCGCCGCGCCGGCGCAGGGCCTCCCGGCGCAGCGGAAGCGCGAGCACCGCCAGAACGAGACAGAGGGCAACCGCTGCGCCCGTCCAGGCCGCGTGTGACATCCGCGCGTCCCGGGCTCGTCTGGCTCAGCGGCCGAGCTCGACGGCCCGCAAGCGGGCCTGGGCGCGCAGGGTCGTGGTCTCGTCGTCGGCGTCGGCCTGCTCGAGGTCGTGGCGAGCGGCGGCTTCGTCGATCTCCTCGGCCAGCTCGGCGACTTCGGCGAGTATCGACACCCGGTCGTCGGCCACCGACAGGAAACCGCCAAGCACCGCGGCGACCACCGAATCCCCGTCGGTGGAGCGAATCTGGACCGGACCGTTGGCGAGCACCCCGAGCAGCGGGGCGTGCCCGGCCAGGATGCCGAGATCGCCCTCCAAGGTCCGGGCGATGACCATGCTCGCCTCGCCGGACCACACCGTGCGGTCGGCCGCGACCAGCTCGACGTGAAGGTCCGCCACGCGCCCCCCTTGAGGAAACGGCGGCGCCGCCGCGACCATGGTGCGCGGCGGCGTACGCCTGGTTTGAGGTGTCCTGCCCTAGCCCGCGCCTACCCTAGCGCGCTCTCAATCACGTGGTCTCCAGCTTCTTGGCGTTGCGCTCGACGTCCTCGAGACCGCCGCACAGGAAGAACGCCTGCTCGGGGACGTGGTCGAACTCCCCGTCGGCGATCTTGGTGAAGGCCTCGATGGTCTCGGCCAGCGGCACGGTGGAGCCGTCGATACCGGTGAACCGCTGCGCGACGTAGGTGTTTTGCGACAGGAACCGCTGCACCCGCCGGGCCCGGGCGACGAGGATCTTGTCCTCGTCCGGGAGCTCGTCGATACCCAGGATCGCGATGATGTCCTGCAGGTCCTTGTAACGCTGGAGGATTTGCTTGACCCGCTGGGCGATGCGGTAGTGGTCGTCGCCGACGTAGAGCGGGTCGAGGATGCGGGAGGTCGAGTCCAGCGGGTCCACGGCGGGATAGATACCCAGTTCGGAGATGGGCCGGGACAGCGTCGTGGTCGCGTCCAGGTGAGCGAAGACCGTGTGCGGGGCCGGGTCGGTGATGTCGTCGGCGGGGACGTAGATCGCCTGCATCGAGGTGATCGAGTGACCGCGGGTGGAGG
>WUUC01008487.1_pt1 | contig 21163 bp, 25 predicted proteins | sample 6278441 | NCBI WGS metagenome assembly WUUC01 (sample SAMN13675441, study PRJNA597444) | soil metagenome | isolation source: soil | place: USA: Washington | collected 2017-10
AGTTGGCCGTCAACGCCAGGTAGTCGGCGACCGCGGCCCGGGAACCGGAGCGGTCACCGAGGGCGGACGCGACCATGTCGCGGCCTGCGTTGGTCAGCATCAGGTGGTCTCCGTCCCGTGGTCGGGCTCGGGGTCGCGGACCTCGATGCCCGGGTACTGGGCGGTGAGCAGGGTGATGAGGCCTTCGGCGAGCGGCCCTTCGGCGGCGACCCAGGCGGGTGCTGGGGCGTCGGAGTGGGCCTGCCACAGGCCTTGCGGGCCGGTGAGTTCGCCGAGGGCTTCGATGAGGGTGACGTCCGGGCGCAGCACCACGGTGGTGCAGCGCTTCTGGTAGCCGGCCGCCTTGACCCGTTCGCCTCCGATGATCGAGATTGCTTCTCGGTTGCCGAGGTAGACCTTCGTGCGGTCGGGGACGGTCTCGGTGACGACGTCCATCCCACCCGCCCGGGCCCTTTGTTCTTTGGCCATTCGTGTGATCCCCCCGTGTCGGGATGGTCAGCGGGCATGGAGAACGGGGCCCGCGCGCAGACCCCTCGACTGCGCGCGAACCCCGTTCCGTTTCGGGTGGGCTCTAGGAGCCCGAGCCGCCGCGGCGGCCGGCCCGGCGGGCGGTGGCCTCGGCGGTGTCGGCGTTGCCGTCACCGGAGGTGGTGACCTCGGGGACGTCGCGTCCACCGATGAGGGCCGACGGGGTGGGCACCGGCGGCGTGTGTGCCTGGGTGCCGCCGGCCGGGGTGTCCTCGCTGGGCGTCTGCGCCTTGGTGGGCGCCTTGCCGCCCTCCCAGACGTGGGCGCCGAGTTCGCCGGCGGCCGGGCCGATCTCCTCGGCGGTGGTGCCCGCGATGTACCGGCGACCCTGGTGGTGCACCGTGTACGCGAGCGTTGGTTCGCTGCTCATGGCTGCGCTTCTCCTGTTCTGGTGAGAGTTGGTCAGGGGCCGTCTGCTCAGGAAGGAGCGAGGACGGTGGCGACCATGAGCTTGCGGACGTCGCGGAGCAGCGGCATGACCGTCGCGCCGGCCTTGGACCAGACGCGCGGCGGGTCGCCTTCGCGGGTGGTGACCGCGACGATGCCGGGTGCCTGCTGCAGCGTGAGCTGCGGGTTGGTGCTGCCCATCAGGGCGAGCGCCTCGGCGGTGATGCCCCAGGCGGTGATGCCCAGGTCGGCCGGGTTGGGCGGCAGGAACACCACCTTGTGGGCGTCGATGGGCCGCTTGTTCACGCCGTCCCAGTCGATCACCGTGTCGTACGGGATGATCGTCGGGAAGCGGTGGGTGGTGAAGATGCCGGACAGTTCGGCGTCGGTGGCGAACGGCTTGAGGATGTTGCCGCCGTAGCTCACGGCCTGGCGGACTTCCTCGCTCATCTCCAGGGCGGAGATGACGGCTTCGCCGCAGACCATGTAGCCGGGGCGGGTGCCGTTGAGCTGCGCGTAGTCGAGCATCCAGCCGCGCAGGTCCTGCAGCGGTGCGGAGTTGGCCGCGTCGGACCACAGGGCGCCGGCGGGGGTGACGTTGTTCTCGGCGGGCAGGCCGAAGTCGGCTTCGAGGGTGAGGCCGTCTTCATTGACCAGCGTGAATTTGCCGTCCTGGAGGACGTCACCACGCCCGATTTCCACCCGATTGTAGATAGAACGGACATTGTTGTCCGTATCCTTGTAGATCTCCTCGATCATGGCAGCTCGGTCGTTTCCGCCCGTACGGGCCAAAGCCAACTGAAGCTGCTCATACTCCCCAACTGGGAGTTTCTGCCCCAAAGGGGGGATCTTGACGCGCCGGGACTCGAAGGTGTCCCGCTTGCCGATCCGCACCGGCGTGTCCCAAGATCGGAAACGGGCCGCGCGGTTGGTCCGCATGACCTCGCCGAGCTCGGCCTCGATGTGATTGATCTGGACGTTGGGAAGGAACTGCTCGAGGATCAGGTTCGCGGGCGAGGGAACCTCACGCGCGTACCACGTCAGCTCCGCGGGAGTGATGTAGTCGTCGAGATACATGTGACTTCGTGCCTCTCAGTCCCGGAAGATGAAGTGGTTGCCGAGCGCCTGACGCGCGGCGGCGTCGAGCCCGGAGTTGGCCGGCAGGTTCGACGGCCGGATGAAGCCGCGTTCCTGCATGGGGGCGCCCTTGTTGCCGTCGCCCTCGGCCATCGCGATCGAGTTCCACAGGAACCCGCGCGGCACGTCGAGGCCGTCGGTGGCGGTGCCACCGCCCGGAGTGGGGGTGGCCATGGTCACGCCCGGCGTGGAACCGCCGGTCAGCGACGGGGTCGCGGTGACCGCCGGAACGTTCGCGCCGGCGTAGTTGCCGCCGAACGTGAGCGTGTAGGGGCCGCCGGCGGAACCGGTGACCGTGACGTCTCCGGCCTGCACGCTGGGCAGCGCCTCCAGGGCGGACTGCACCGCGGCCGCGGTCGCGTTGTACGCGATCGCCGCCGTGGTCTCGCCGGAGAGCGTCAGCGTGAACGTGCCGCCGGACGGGCCGCCGGTGATCGTGGCGGTCTGCACCTCGGACGCCTCACCGGCGTACGGGCCGTAGAGCCCGGCGTAGGCGCCGGACGTGTAGCGGGCCAGGACGGTGCCGGACATCAGCACGCCCAGCGGGAAGTGGGTTGCCTTCGTGAAGGCCGCCGTGCGGAGGGTGACGGAACGCGTTGCCTGGGTGCCGTCGACATCCCCCAGCCACGACCGGTCCTCCACAACCAGCGCGCTGGTCTTGCGGACAGAAAGGTCCATTTCGGGTACTGCTCCTTTACTTCTCGAAGTGGGGTGGGAGGAAGTCCGGCACCACGCGACAAGCCCTTACGGGCAGGTCAGCCGCGAGTGGCCGCGATCTGCGCCGAGCGCGTCTTTCCGCCGTGCCGTGCCGCAGCGACGGCCGCCGCCGCCTGCGCCGCGTTGACCGGCGCACCGGGAACCGCGGGGCCCTGACCGAAGTCGGTGACCCCCGGCAGCCCGGGACGCTGGGTCAGGCCGGGCAGACCGGCCAGGCCGGCGCCCTGCACGACCGGTGTCTGCGGGTACGAGGACGGCTGGTACGGCGCCGGAACACCGGGGATCGGGATCTGCTGCCCGTACTGCGGCTGCTGCCCGTAGCCCTGCTGCGCCATGAACTGGCCGTTGATCGTCGGTGGCTGGCCGGGCGCCTGGTGCGCGCCCACCACGTACGACTGGCCCTGCGGCGGGCCGTACTGCTGCCCGTACTGCGGCTGCTGCCCGTACTGCTGCGGCTGCTGCCCGTACTGCGGCTGGCCCTGCGGCTGGCCCTGCGGCTGGCCGAGCGGCCCGAACGTGGGCTGCTGCGTATAGCCGGGCTGACCCGGCGCCAGCTGCTGCGGCTGGCCGAGCGCGATCTGCTGCAACGGCAGAGCGGCCGGCTGCTGCGGAAACAGCGACACCATGCCGTTCGACCGGGGCGGCGCGATCGTGTCGACGTACGCCTGGATCGCCGCGATGTCGACCTGCCCGTTGTGCACGAAAGTCTTCGCGTCGAGCCGGTTGAGCTGGGCCTGAATCTGGTCAGGGTTCATGCGGTGCTGCGCTGCGCCCTGGAAAGCGACGGCGACCATCTGCCCGGCGGCCAGCTCCATTGCGGAACTGCGGCCGCGGTTCTCGGCTTCCAACACCGCGCGCTGCCACTCGGTCTGCGTCATCGCCTGCAGCTGGCCGAGCTGCTGCTTCACCTGGTCGTAGTCGCCCATGCCGCGGATGCGGTCCTCGAGCTTGCGGTTGTGGTACTTCCAGAAGGCGACCTGGTCCTTCTCGGTCATCTGGTCCAGCGGAACCCCTTGCGGGTACGGCTTGTCCCAGGTGCCGTCGGTACCGGCCTGCTGGCCGCCTCCCTGCGGCTGCTGGCCGTTCTGCGGCTGCTGCCCCTGCTGGCCCTGCTGCTGCTGGCCGGGGACCTGCTGCCCCTGCTGCTGCTGGCCGGGCTGCCCCTGCTGCGGCTGCCCGACAGGCTGCTGCCACGGGTACGCACCCTGCTGGCCCTGCGGCAGAAGACCACCGTTGGCCAGTTGTCCCGGCGCGATGAAGCCGTACGGCGAGGGCATTACGCCCGGCTGCGCGTACTGCTGCTGCGGGACCGGAACGCCCTGCGGCTGCTGACCGAACATCTGACCCGGCTGCATCTGCGGCTGGGCCATGGGAAGAACACCCGGCGCGAACGCGGGCACCTGCATTCCGCCCAGCCCTGGCGCGTACTGCTGAGCGGGCTGCTGCCCGTTCTGCGGCACGGCCTGCGGCTGGGCGGCGCCAGGAGCCGGCGCGCCGAACGGCTGGGAGCCACCCATGACGGGCCAGATCGGATCACCATTGCGGCGCAGACCGATGGCCTGGAGGGGTTCTCCCGTGCGGGGGTGCCGGATCCGTGGGTGAAACGGAAGCGGCACGACATCGGCGAGTTGCGGCTTGTTCACTGCGGTTGCCCCATTTCGGGTTCGGTGGGTGCCCGTCGCCCCTTGCGGGCTCAAGGCGGCAAAAACCCCGGGCAGCACGAAGGCCCCGCAACACAAGCGGGGCCTTCTCTGTCCGGGGGGTGGGCCGTGACGCCCGCATTCCTGGTCGACCTGCGGCCGGCGCCGACCCCCGCGGATGAGGGCTCGGCTCTCCAGCCGTCGGCCGGCCGCCACTGTTGGCGTCACGACCCGGGGACCGCCGTTGCGGCAGTCGACTATGGGGAGCGCCTAATCGCGCTCCAGGTCGGCAGCGCTGGCGTGCACGCGGCGGATGCTGTCCGCCTGGTCACGCAGCAGCGCGCTGAAGGTGCTCGGCAGGAACGGCCCGCGTCTGACGAGGTCGACGTCAGCGGCAAGCAGGTCGATGACCGCGGCGATACCGAGGGCACGCGCCGATCGGTTGGGATGCCCGCCGACCGACTCGTACGCCTGCGCGTACGCACCGACCAGCTCGTCGGTGGACCTCATGCGGTCCGTGGTTCGTCGTCGACGAGCAGCGACCGGCACACCAACGTCAAGGTCACCGACGCGATGTTGTGGGTGCTCACCGGGCCGACCCGAACCGGTCCGGCCGTCCAGATCCGCCGCCCGTTGAGCAGCACGTACGGCCGGTCGATGACGTCGCCGTCCGACCACCCGTCAGTGTCGGGGATCTCGACCACCGCGGCGCAGCCGACGTCACCGCCACGCTCGGCGCCCTCGTCGAACGCCGGTGTCCCGCCGACCTTCAACCGGCGCGCGTTCAGCCGGACGGTCACCGTGAACGGCGACCGGCAGCTGCCGTCGATGACCAGTTCCTCGATCGTCACCGGGGCCTCGTAGGTGGCCCACACGGCGACGCCGTTGATACGCACATGGTTCGGCACGATGATCGACGCGACGCCCGAGTACGGTTTCTTCTCCTCGTCGTGCCGTTCGACGATTTCGATGACGGCGCCGCGCGGCGGGCCGGGGTCCTCGGCAGGTGCCGTGCCGGGCGGGGTGAAGCCGATGGCCAAGGTGTCGTTCATGGTGGGCGGACCTGGGTCCTCTCTTGGGTGGGCTCCCGGCCGCCAGCGCACGACCCGGACGATCGCAGGCCTACGCTGGGCCGATGCTCACAGAAGCGGGGAACCGGTGGATCCTGGACGTCGGTAGCCGGGCCCTGTACGACGAACTGACCGCCTACGGCGGGCCGTGGGCCGCACCGCTCGACTTCAGCCGGGAGGAGATCACCACGCCGGGAACGGGCCTGATCCGCAAGCTCGTCGACTGGCCGAAGGAACACCAGCTGTACGCCCGCTGGATCGCGACCGAAGCCGACGTCGGCAGGATCTGCCCCTGGGTCGGGTTCGCCGCCACCGACGACGGGCCGATCCTGACCTACATCCACGTGACCCGGCTGGAACTGCATGTCGGCTCGCAGCTGTCGGTCCTCGGCCCGCTCGAGTTCCGGATCGGCTAAGCACCGAGGGACGCGCGCAGCTCCGCGATCCGGTCGCGCTGCGACCGCAGGGTCTTCTCCAGCGGTTCGCCGCGGCCGATGCGCAGCTCGGTCAGCTCGAAGCGCCGCTCCAGCGATTCGAGGATCGCCTGCTCCCGGGTCCGCCGCGACGACGCGTAGTTCCGGGCGACCTGCAGCGGATCCCGGTAGTGCCGGTTCCCGTCCACCAGGACCGGGCCGAGCTCGCCGTGTTCGGTGAGGACCACGTTGATCCGGCGCAGCTGCTCGCGGGTGTTGCCGCCGGCCGCCGCGTAGACGGCGGCCAGGTCGTCGCCGTTCAGCGTGATACCCGGGTCGACCCGCCCGTAGATCGGTAAAACTTCACACACGCAGCGGTTGTGCAGCGGCAGCAGGTCCTCGGACGAGTAGGCCCGGTCGGCGGCGACCACGCACAGGCCGCACGGCCCGGTCTCCGACAGTTCCGGGTGCAGGATGCGCCGCCACCCGGTCGCGCCCTGCGCGCTCATCGTCTTCTGGTACTGGGCTCGGACCGCGAGGGTGACGTCGGTTTCGGCGGTGATCGCGATCCGGACTGCGGCTTTGCGCTGCGCGAGCTCGTCGTCGTCGCCGAGCATGCTGGTCGAGTAGCGGTACCCGTCAGCGACCCGCCCGTACGGTTCGGCCGGGTCCTGCGCCTTCCTGCCTTCCTCGAGTCCCCACGGCGGGGAGGGTTCCACCGCGGTGGACGGCTGGTCGGCCAGGCCGCCGAGTTCGATCCGGACCGCCTCGCGGGCACCGGCGAGGATCTCGTCGGCGACCTCCTCGGTCATCGCCCGGCGCAACCGGCGCACGTCGACCGCCCCGGCGGCGCGTTGCGGACGGCCGGAGATGATGGTCGCCGCCCGCGTCAGGTACCCGTCGGTGACGGTGGCCGCGTTGCGTTGCAGCGGCTGCACCACCCGCAGCACGTCCGCGATCATGTCGGTCACCGCGTCGGCGTCCCACCAGGCGGTGAAGCCCTGCATCGCGGCGACCGCGGCCGCCGCGGCAGCCCCGGCCAGTTGCTGGCGCATCGCGGCCTGCGCCTGCACCAGGGCGAGCAGTGCGGCCATCTGCGCGGCGCTCAGTTGCTGTGGTTCCGGGGCGGTCTGGACGGGGGCCGTCAACACTCACCCCCATTGCGTTGTCCGGGCGTCCGCACCTTGACGCGTGGACGCCCAGACTTCAGCTCGAGTTAGCAGCCGCCGGTGACGCCGCCGTTACCGGGCCCACCCATCAGCACGGTGGTGGCCGAGAACGCGGAGGCGTCGTACGCCGAGGCATGCGACTGGAACGGCACCAGGGTGGGGCTGGTCAGGGTCGCAAGGTTGGTGAGTCGGGCACTGGAAACCCAGGCCGGGTCGCTGGCCTGCGAGATGGGGGCGGTCCAGGTGGACCCGAAGGTGCCGTCTCCCATGTCGGTGCACTGCGTGCCGGTCAACGAGTCGACCACGGCCTCACCGAACCACTGCGCCTCGTCCGGGCCGGTGAAGCCGGTGACGGTCGGGCTGCCGGTGGTCCAGATCGTGGCCGGCCAGTGGCCCACCCAGCAGCCGGTGGTGAACGCCGAGTTGCCGTACCAGGCCCACCAGCCCTCGACCGTCGCGGTGGCCAGGGTCTTGTACTGGAGGATGAAACTTCTCTGCGTGCCGACGTCGACGGAGACGTTGTCGCCTGCGTTGACCGAGCAGGTGCCGTTGTCGACGAAGCCACCGGCCGCGTTGTAGCCCAGGCCCGTGCCGTTCTTCCACGCGAACACGAACAGGTGCGGCTGGACCGAGCCGCCGTTGAGCGCCCGGTCGACGGTCCAGCCGATCTCGACGATGTTGCGCTGGGCGGCACCGCCCGTGCTGGGCACGATCGACTTGATGGCCGCGAGTTCCATCAGGGAGTGGTAGCCGGCGCCCGGGCCTTCCAGGTACGGCTGCTCGATGGTCATGGTCGAGCGCATGCCGTCGTGGCCGGTGATGCCGGTTACCTTGCCGCCCGCGTACCGGTATTCCGGCGACGTCAGGAGACGGTTCTGCGCCTGCCCGGCCTCGTACAGGACGGGCTTGCGGGGCGGCTCGGCCGTCGCGGCCTGCGCCGGTGCGGCGAGGACCAGCGCGGCTGCGACTGTCAGGCCGGACATGGCCGCGAAAATGCGTTTGAGCACGCTCAACTCTCCTTGTAACTGGATGCTGCCGGGCGCCGATCGGCGCCCGGCACGAATCGGGGACGCCCGGCGGTGGCTACGCTGTCCGATGAACGCCAGCACGTGGCGAGTCATCCAGGGCCCAGGGTCAGGGACGTGCGCGACTGGCAACCCGCCCGTCACGGACCCACGCCGGCGCAGCTAAACGGCTGGCGCCGCTGGCGGGCGGTCCCGTTTACGTGCTGGATCGCCGCCCTGCTGGCGGCTGATCTCCTCCGACACGTCGGGCAGGGTGCCCGCCCACACCTGCCACGCGGCCAGTTCCTCGAGGGCGTCCCGGCCGGGGCAGCGGGCGCACCAGCCGAGCAGGTAGTGCGAGGCGATGCAGTGACCCCAAGGGGTTTTGGTGCTCACTGCCGGAACTGCTGCTGCGCGGCGGCCAGCCACAACGCCATGCCGGCGGGGGACGGGTGCTGGCCGTCCGGTACCAGGTCGGTCACCAGGGTCGGCGCGGTCAGGAACGCCCGGTGCACGTCGACGACCGGCCAGTTGTTGACCGCGGCCATGGCGGCGATCAGGTCGATGCGCATCGCGTGCGCGTCGATCTGCGCCTGTGTCTGCCCGGTCAGCGACTTCGGGTTCTGCAGCACCGGCACCAGCGCGACCGACGCCCACTTCGCGCGCAGCGCGGCGGTGAGCGTGGTGTAGCCGGGGTAGGTGATCCCGGATTCGTTGTGCCCGTAGCTGATCATCACCAGGTCGGCGGGGTGCACGGTCAGTTTCGGGAACCGGGTGCCGTCGTTGGCGTACGCGACCGCTTCGGAGGCCACGGAGCCGTTGAAGAACGACAGGGTCAGGTCACCCTGCCGGGCGGGTGTGCCGATCACCGTCCACACCTGGCCGGTGTAGTCGGTCAGCGTGGTGGCCTGGTTGGCGAGGGTGCCCATGTCCAGGTCGATGACGCACACGGTCCCCGACCAGACCTGCAGCGCGGTCGCGGTGCCGGGCACCGGCCAGGTGCCGCCGGACCGGGACACCAGCTGCGTGGCCGCGGTCCCGGCGAAAATGCTGGTGACACCGGTTGCGCCGGTGCGGGTGGTGCCGAGCTGCGTCCAGGTGCCGGCGGCGCCGTCCCAGTCCGTGCTGGTGTAGAAGATCACCGTGTACTGGCTGGCGCCGTTGTCGACGTCCAACACAGCCCGCAACGTCTTGGCGCCGGCCGGGATCACCGCCGACGAGGTTTGGCTGAGCGTGGTGGTGCCGTCGTTCGACCAGGACAGCTGCAGGTTGCCCGTGCTGGTGACCGACATCCACCAGGACCGGTTGGGCGCGCTGGCGGTCTTGCCGCAGACGTCGACGTTCTGCCCGGGTGGCATCGTGTCGAGCGTGACGGTGGCCCGCACGTCGAGGTCCCCGGTGATCTGCAGGGCCGTCGAGTTGGGTGTGGTCAGGTTGATCCCTGCCGCTGCCGGGACGGTGATCGACCGGCGGGTGCCGGTGCCGGTGCTCAACCAGACCGGGGTGCCGTACACCTGCCCGGCGTCGTTCCACAGCTGGTAGCGGGTCCGGTAGGCGGGGAAGTGCTCGGCCAGCCACACCGCGAGGCGGTAGTACCACTCGTCGACGCTGTTGCCGGTCGAGTCGCCGAGCAGCAGCATCGACGTCGGCCACAACCCGGTCCGCAGCCGGCGCAGCACCGCGGCCGGCCCGGTCAGTGGCCGGGCGGCGGTCAGCGTGTCGACCCGGGCGTCCAGGTCGGCGGGCAACTTCAGGACCTGCCCGTCGCCGGTGCGGGCGTACACCACGTCGACACCTTCGGGGAACCAGAACTGCGGGACCTGGCCGTCCCTGCCGACCCGGATCACCGAGCCGGGGATGGCCTGCCCGACAACGTCCGGCGTGCCCGGCAGGTACTCGCCGATCGCCGCTGGGCTGGTCGCCGCGGCGGCGTCGGTGTAGACGGTCAAAAGCTTGCCGGGCAGGGCCTGAACCTGCCGGGCGCCGCCGAACTTCAGAGCGAACGTGGTGGCCGGGTCCGGGCCGAGTAGCCGAGCCATTCGTGTCCTTGTCCTTCCCGGCCGCCGGCCGTCTAGGTGGGGGTGGTCTCCGCGGGGACCTCACTCTGTTCCGGGTACGCCTCGCGGGCGACCGCGGCGTTGGCCCAGAACATGACCTCTTCCAGCTTCGTGATCGCCAGTGCCTGCTCGCGGCCGTCGGGCACCAGGCGGCGCAGCTCGAGGGCCACGCTGCGGCACAAAGCGCGCACCTGAACGTGTGTCTCCACCCGGTCGCTGGTGCGCGGCGAGTGATACCGGAACCGGTTGCACAGGTCGTCCTTGCTCAGCGAGGGGACCTCGATGATGCGCTGGTCGAGCAGTGCCCGGGCGGTGGCGATCATCAGGGCCCGGTTGTTGTCCGGCACCTCATCCCACGGGCGGGCACTGTCCTGCCTCGTCTCGTAGCCGTGCTCCGGTGCGAGGCGTTCGTACTGGGCGTGGAACTGCTGCGCCACGCTCTCTGCCGCATCCAACAGGTGGTCCTCTCTACGGGGTTTGGCCGGCCGGGACGACCAGCTGGGCGCCGGGCTGCCCGGCGGCGGGCGCACCGCTGCCGGCTTCCAGCGCGGGCAGTGCGGCCTGCTGCGCCCGCGACACCGCCGTCGGGAGCGCGGGCTGGCCGGACAGGGCGGGCTGTGGCTGGGCGGCGGCGAGCGCGTTCGCGACCTGCTGCTGGAACACCAGGTCGTCCATACGTTCGGTGGACATGCGGTCCACCGTCTCCGGGTCGAAACCCCAGATGAGCTGCATCCGGGACCGCCACGGGATGTCCTGCGCCTTCGCTGCGGCGTCGGCGCGTTCGGCGAGCGACAGCATCTCCGGCGGCGCGAAGATCGGCCGCAGCCGTGCCAGTGCCTTGCGGTCGGTGGCGCCGGCCTGCAGCAGCATCAACGCCACCACGTCGATCCACTTGGGGGCGAACCGTTCGATCCGGTTCTTCGCCTTGAAGATCAGGTTTTCGCGTTGCGCGACGGCGCCCTCGGCCGACTGGTTCTCCCCGGCCGGCATCAGGTAGTAGAGCGGCGTCTTCGTGCACGCGCCCAGGTGGGTGACGTCGTCTTTGACGGCGCTGAGCAGCGGTTGCAGGTCGATTGCCGAGGACTCCCACATTTCCGCGCCGGGCGGCAGGTGCCAGACGGCGGCGGGGTCGCTGACGAAGACGTCGCCGTAGTCGATCGGCTGCCCGTCTTTCGGGTGGCCTTTCGGGTAGACCGACGGCAAGCCTTTGACAGCACGCTGTCGAAATGCTTGCATAACGGCAATAGTCATGCGTTGTAGGATTTGATGGTTAATTCGGTCTAAAAGATCCAGGTGGGCCTCGAACTCGCCGAGCCCGTCAGCGTTGTCGAACCGCACCACGGGCAGCCGGTCGTGCCGCAGCGCCCCCGACCGGGCGGGCATCCACACCCAGTCGCGGTAGTCGAAGCCCATCATCGGGCCCATCCGGCCCATCGCCTTACGCTCGGCCACCCACACCTGAGCGTTCGCGCCGGGCGCGAAAACCTTCCCGGCCAGGTACAGGTACACCCGGTCGACGTTGTCCGCCGGATCGTATTTGATCTTCAGTGCGGCGATGAGGCGCCGCCCGTTGGCCGGGTCCGGCATCCCGACGATGAACCGCGGGTCCTCGTAGGTGACCACCGCGGCGTCGGTGTCCTCGTCGATCTCACCGACGATGACGTACGCCTCCGACAGGCCCAGGGTGGCCTTGTGCACTTCGGCGCTGACGACGTTCAAGCCGGCCCGCTGCAACAGCGAACCGATCTCCGGGTCACCGGTCTCGTCGTCCTCGGTCGCCGACCGGAACCCGTTGATCCGCAGCCGCTCCGACAACGCCGACACGATCAGGTCCGCGAAGTTGGACCGGGCCATCCGGCAGAACGCCTCGTACGCCTCCCGTGCCCGCTCCGCACCGCGCGGCAGCGGAGCGTTCCCGGACAGGTAGTCGTTGAGCATCTCCAACCGGTCGCGGCGCTTACGGTCGGACAACTCGTTGAACAGCTGCCGGAAGTACCAGCCGGGGGAGTACGGGAGTTCACTGTCGGGGATCACCCGGTTCCTCCCCTCAATGGCTTCTACCCTGCGGAAATGAAGATCTGGATCTCCCGTGGGAATTTCGAGCGGCTGGCCGCAGGGCTCAGCCCGGTCGAGAAGGCGCAGCTGCGTGAGCAGGTCAATCTCTATCCCGACAAGATCGAGCCGGAGTGGCACATCGACCAGGACCGGGTCGCCGCCGACCTCGCCGAGCTGGCCGCGGCCGGCACGCGGATCCCGCCGTACCCGCCGCCGGTGTGGCGGTGGTGGCCGGGCAGCCGCAAGATGGGGCTGCGGACATGGACGGTCACCGAGGACGATGAGCCGCCCCGCACCTTCGAGCTGGTCGACGGCGAGGACACCGGCGTCGACCTGCCGGACCCGTGGGTGAAGCTGGGCCCGGGCGCGTGGATCGCACCGGCCGACACCCCGCCACCGCCGCTCGGTGTGCAGGAGGTCCTGGCCGAGTTCGAGGAGTGGCCCGACACGGGCCGCTACTTCCTCAACGGCATCGTGACGACCGCCGAGCCGAACCCGGAGCCGCCGTGCCTGGTCTCCGACGTGAACAACGCGATGCGCTACCTGGTCGAGCACCCGCCGCCCCCGGCACGCCGGGTCGAGGCGGGCGAGCTCGCGCTGGCCGCGATCGCCGCGATGCCCTCATCGGCGGCCGGCCGGGGCTGGCCGAAAGACCCGACCAACCTCGCCGCCGGGCTGGTCCACCTGATCGGCCTGCCGATCGTCTGCAACGACGACCTGCCGGCGAACGTGTGGCAGGTCGTCGACGCCACCACCGGCGAGGTGCTGTCCGAGACCACCATCAGCCCGACCCTGGAGGAATACCTGCGCGTCGCGCGGGACGCCGTCGACGACCTGGCCGACAAGGCCGGGATCCCGCCGTTCCTGCTCGACCCGTGGCGGCAGCCGGGCGACCACCTCGAACAGTGACAAGGCCGGCCCGGGGCCCCACACGCCACCGGACCGGCCCAGCTATTCGGCGATGCGCCCCCGCGCCTGGAACAGGCACAGCTGGCACAGCGGTGAGTCCGGCTCGTCGACCAGCCGGAAGTAGGCCGTGCGTGCCCCGCAGTGCCACGCGATCAACGGATCCTCTTCGGCATGAACCAGTCGTCGTTGTCGTGCTCCAGCACGCCGGCGGCGATGGCGTCCCACCTGCACTGCCAAGCCAAGACCGCGGCCATCACAGCATCGATCTTCTTGGGCGATTTCGGGTACTCTTTCCGGATCTGCAGCCCGGCGCGGGACGGGTGCCGCCGGGCGTTGAGAGCGTGCCGCTGCAACGTCAGTGACAGCTCGGCCTTGCGGCCCACCCGGTCCTCGGCCGGCGTGTGCGTGATCCGCCGTTCCAGCACCGCGGTGAGGAACCGGTCGAGCGCCTCGACCATGGGTGCCGGTCGGTTCGTCCACCATTCGAGCGGCCGTTTCTGGCTGGCCTGCACCAGCATGTCGTGCCCGAACTCGTTGTTCCAGCGGTCGAGCCAGTCCGTCCAATGTGGGGGGTCGGCGTACATGCCCACGACGTTGTAGTCGCGCATCATCGCCGCGACCGCGGTGTCCACCTCGTCGCGCGGGACCTGCCAGTCCTCGCCCTCCGGGCCTTCCGGCTGTTCCCAGCACCCGATCAATTCGATGTGCCCGGTTTCGACCGAGCAGATGACCAGGGCGGTGGCGTCGTTGTTCCAGGACCCGTCGAATCCTGCCGTGACCATGTCGCCGAGCCGGATCTCCTTGGTCGCGTCCCGGCACGCCCGCCACTCGTGCTCCTTGAGCCAGGCGTCTTTCGCGCTGGTCTTCGCGTTGAGCATGTAGCGCCGCACCCGGTTTTCCGAGGTGCGGGTGTCGTACACCTGGTCGACGAGGGAGTCCTCGTCCATCCAGGCCAGGGCGTCACCGTAGGAGTCGCGCAGGCCTTGCCGCAGCGCCGACTCATCGGTCAAATCTGGGACGTCTCCCCACCTGTGATCGAAATACAGGCGGTGGGTTCCCCTTTTCTTGCGCCCCTCAGCCAGGGCCTCAGCCTCGTTGTACGTGTCCTCGGCCGACGATTGTTCGCCCGGCTCGTACATCGTGGTTGTTTCCAGGAACCACGTGCCGGCGCCCCTCTTGCGCTTCCAAAGATTCGCGACGACGACGTCCCGCATCTCCTTCAATTCCGGTGTGGTATATAGGTGGCTCTCATCCATGACGCTGAATGTTTCGAGGCCACCGTCTTTCGAGGCCGCTGACGCTGTTGAGCAGCGGATCTCTCCACCGTCAGCGAGGAAGATCTCCCGCTTCGCGGCGTCCACACCGGGCCAGTGATAGAGCGGGCAGTCCCGATCCGTCAAATTAAAATAGACGGTCCGGTACGTATTCCCAGTTTGATTCTCTTCCGTCGCATTGATCCGGATGAACGGTGCGACGATCGGGCGGCCCATCGGCTCACCCGGCTGATACTCATAAGTGAATCCGAATCCGTACGGATCCGAATACACCTCACCGCCCTCTGCCCAGCCAGCAAAGCGCGCGGGCCCGAACGCCTCGAACAGCACCAACCGACCGGCCAAGCCACTCTTATCGCAGCCTTTCGGCCGCGACAAAAACACCGAGTCGTACAGCAGATGGTTGTTGCGGGCGTGCTCACCGCACGCATACGAATTGACCAGGAACTCGGTGTACTCCTCACCGTGCACAACCCGCTCGCCCTGCACATCGCCCGGACCATGCCGGCAGAAATGCTCCACCCAGGACGTGGCGAGCCACCCCAAGCTGCGGTTCTGGTCATGATTCGGGGCGAGGATCATCTTGCGAGGCATCCCCGCTCACCCGGCCCGTTAGCCGGTTGAGGTCTCGGCCTGTCCACTGCCGGCGCCGCGCCCGGTGATCGTGTTCCGGCGGTCGTTCAGCGACACAACTTTCCCTGCCGCCTTCGTCCCGCCCTGCTCGACCACCCGCGCACCGTCCGGCCCGTCACCGGTTATCCCCGGCTCGACCTTCTGCTTGTACCGGATCCGCAACGCGATCCGCGCCTGGTCACCGATCCCCAGCGAGGCCTTCTGCCGGCGGATCTCGGTCTGCTGCGCCGTGGTCTTCGCGTCGTCGTCGGCCCGGTAATACCGGTCGACCTCGATCATCAGGACCTTCAGCGCCAGCCAGTCATCGGCCCGCCAGTCCTTGCAGTGCGGCATCACCGACGAGGTGTTCCACAGCTCCACAGCCATGTCGTCCCACGTCTTGCGCCGGCCGGGCGGCTTCGGCATCGGCGGCGCCCCGTCGAACGGGGCGTCCTCGTACTCCCGCCAGTCGCCGCCGTTGTTGCTGTTCGGCGTTCGTCCGTGCTTGCGCTCCTGCGGCGCCGGTCCGGCCATGATCGATCACTCCCGTTACGGGCTCGTTGAACAGAAAGGCCGCACGGCCCGTTGCGGGCATGGCGGCCAGGAAGAAGGTGGGGAGCAGCCCATTGCGGGCAGGGGCTCCCCGAAAAGCACAGCAACCCAGTTCACTCGCCACCGGGTTCGTTCAGCATTTCCACCGCCAGGCCGCCGCGTTCCCGCGCGTCGAGGAACCCGACCATGCCGATCGCGTCCCACGCCCGGAAGTCCGGCGACGCGAACGACTCCAAAGCCCGCTCACCGCTGTCGTCGATGATCTCGACCGCGGCGAGCCACTTCGTCACCATCCACCCGTGCCGGGTCATCACATCCGCGATCGCGTCGTGCAGTTCCCGCTGCGCCTGGAGAATGTGCTCCTCGTCGGCCACCGCGATGCACCTCCGCACTACGTGCCGGGTGGTGCCGCATCGCCGGGGGCGGGTGAGTCCATGTCGGTGAACGCGGCCGCGTAGCCTTCCAGCACCGCCTGCCGGGTGGTCTCCCGGATCGCGGTGCGCAGCGCCTCGAGGGACGCCGCGTCCGGTGTCACGTGGGCGTGCACCATCACGTGGATGGCCTCACCGCCGCGAATGGTGAACTCCTCCGCCTCGCCCGGCACCGCACCCTCGGCTTCGGTCCGGCCGAACGAGGCGGGCAGCACGCCGCGTTCCGCCGGCCGGACTGTGGTGTCGTCCCGGCCCCGGCTCGCGGCGCGCGCATCCGACTGCTTCACGACGGCGACGTCCCGGCCAGTGCGGCATATTCGTTGGCCAGCCACAGCGTCCACAGCTGGCAATACTTCTCGACCACCAGGTCAGCGCCGTCCAGCAGGACGGGCCGCAGCTCGTCGAGGCCAGGCGCGACGACCCGCATCGAGTCCACGACCAGCGAGATCTTCACGATGGCACCGTGAACGGTCGGCACGTCAACCGCGGCCGGCACCCAGGCACGATGCGGGTTGTTCCCGCTCACTGCGGCTGCTCGTAGTACGCGGCGACCGGCAGCCCGATGAACAGCGGCGGCACGTCGCGGAACTCGGGCTGCGGCAGCCGCGGCGACTCCACCAGGAACGACACCGCCCCGGTCGTCTCCTCGACGATGGTCCGGACCAGCCGCTCGTCGGCGGCCAGACCGAGCATGCCGTGCAGCTGCGACTCACTGAACCGGACCTGCGCCCGGCGCGGCGGCGGCACCCACCGGCCGTCGATGTCGGCGGCCGTCACCACACTCGCCGACCAGGCGGCGCAATACTGCGTCACGTACTGCCGGACCTTCGGCGAAAGCGCGTAGGCGTCCAGGCCCGGCGCGTACAGCGTCCCGTCGACCACCGCGAGTTCCAGCCGGACCTCGGTGTTGTCGAGGCCGGGCACGGTCATCGACGTCGGCAGCGGGTTCTTCGTGGCCGCCGGCTGGGTGGCCGGCTCGTCGGGCTGCGGGTGGGCAGCGTCCATCACAACTCCTCTTGATCCGATTTCTCATGCGGCCAGCGCAGCGTGTCCGGGTTCGTGCCCAGACGGCGCAGCACCTGGTCGAGCTTCACTTCCATCCGGTCGTCGCTCTCCCGGCTCTGCGAGCTTCCCCAGTGGTAGAACACGGCCAGGCCGGCGGCCTGCCACACCAGCTGCAGGAACTCCGACTGCCAGTTCTCGAACGTCGACGCGAAGAACGACGCCAGGAACTCCGACCACAGCACGCCCTGGCCGTGCGCATCGGCGTCGGCCGCGTGCTGGGCGGCCTGGAAGTAGAACTGCAGCGCCCACGAGACCAGGAACAGCAGCCCGGTCACGATCACGAACGAGTACGCGATCCACCACGGTGGCCGGCGGAACGGGGAGACCTTCACTGCTTCACCCCCGCAACGGTCAGCGCAAGGCCGGGTGCACGTCGGTCGGCCGGTTCAGCGGCACCCGCGCGCGAGCGCCCTCGGCGCCGGTCTTCTGCCCGTGGCAGTTCCGCTTCGAGCGTCCCTCGAGGTAGTCGGTCCGGTTGTGGATCCAGTCGAGGTTCTCGATCCGGTGGTCGTCGCCGCGGCGCTTGTGGTCCAGGTCCGTGCCGCCCGGGTCGCCGCACCAGTGGCAGACGTGCTGCGGGTTACGTTCGTGTGCGAGGGCGCGCAGCTCATCCCAGTTGTCGGGCAGCCGCTCGCGCCGGTTGGAGCCTTGCCACGCCGGCCGGGTCCGCTCAGTCATTACACGAGGTACCTCCACTCGTGGGCACAGAAAAAGCGGCCCAACTGCCCTGTGGACATAAGCCGCCAACGTGCTCAGAATGAGCGGCACTCGCATATGTGTCAAGTCGGACACGTAAATGATCTTGCGCGTTCTCGAATGTGCCAGAAAACCTGACACTCCTTGAGTGTAAGAAAATCTGACACTACTGTCGGGGCATGACCGACGCCGCGACCGCCGCACTCGACGCCCTACGCCGGTGGGCCGCCACCGACCGGGCCAGCCTCGTCGCCGCCGCCTGGTACGCCGGCAACACCAACATCACCGAACTGGCCCGCGCCGCCGGCCGCACCCGCGGCGTCATCTACGACGACCTCAAGTCCTGCGGCATCGACCACACCGACAGACCGGAGCCCCCCACCATGCCCACCACCACCGGCGAATCCCAGTTCACCGAGCTCGCCGTCACCGGCTGGCGCCACCCCCACCTGCTCAAGATCGAGAAGCGGAAGACCTACGTCGGCCGCGAGTACCGCTCCCACGTCATGCCGTTCACCGGCCGCGAAGCCCGCCCCGAGATCCCCGCCGAGTGGAACGCCGTCCACCCCAGCGAAGAACACCTGCCGGAGAACTACCGGCCGTGGACCCAGCGCCGCGAAGAGATGGACGTCGTCGAGAAGGCGTGGGCACAGGCGCGCTTCACCTACCGGGTCGGCCAGCTCCTCAAGGACCCCTACGGCAATGGGTACAGCGGAACTCCCGCCGTGCAGCTGTGGGAGCGCTACGCCGCCGCCCGCGACACGCTGACCGAGGCGTACGCCGCGCTCGACACCACCCCCAACGACATGTGGAACGCAGCGCTGCTGCGCATCATCGACGCCAAGGAGCCGGCCACGAAGGCGGCACGCAACTGGGACGACGCCGCGGTCGAGTTCGCCAAACTTGACCAGTGGCTGCTCCGCGAACTCGGCGAGCAGCACCACCCCAGCCACGCCATCGTCACCGCCGCCAAGACCCACGGCGTCGACATCACCGACTGGACCATCAGCTACCTCTCCGAATACGAGTCGAGCTGGGGGCACCGCGAAACTGCCTCCGGCCACATCGAGAGGGTCATCGAGACCGGCGACGAGCGAATCGCCGCCCTCAAGCAGTACACCGGCGAAAGCTGACCCCGCACCACCTCAACCACGAAGCGCCCGGGCCAATCGGCCCGGGCGCTTCGACGTTCACCAGAGGTTCAGGCAGCTGGCCGGTCCACCGACCGCAGCACCGGCGCCGCCTCCGCGGCCGCCGGCCGAACCGCGGTACGCCGCACCAGCGCCTCGATCTCACCGGCGCAATGCAGGTAGGCCCGCCGCGCGTCATCCGACATCGCCGCGAACTCCTCCGGATCGGCCATGTAGCGGAACAGCAACGCCAGGTCGGAAGGACTGGTCGCCGGCGCGAGCGGCGCATTGCCGTCACCGACCAGCCGCTCCCGGGTCCGCTGCCACCCGGGGGTGTCGAGAAACGCCAGGCCAGCGGCCGACAGCTCCGCGCGCTCCTCGAACGCGTACACCTCCGAGGGCACGTTCAAGTCGCGCGCGGCGAGCGAGGCCTCCCGCTCGGACGCGAACGGGACTGCGGTGCGAGTCATGCACGACAGGGTACTTTGCGCGCGCGTGCAGGGGTAGATCTGAACGGCCAGCCGGGATGCCTTACTTACCTGCGGCCTACCGCCGCCCGACTTCGGCGGTCCCGGCCGCATCCTATCTGCGCAGGTCAGCAGACACGCCGTGACATGCGCACATGCGGAAACTTGGGAGCCCCGGAAGTTCCAAACCCGTACATACCGGAAGGCCCCGAACCGGCCGATGCGGCGCGCGCGTACGGGGGGAGGGGCCCCCGCCCGGGTGCGGGCGCACGCGCGGGCGGATCACGGGCGCGTCGCGGGGGCGCACACGGGCGCGACGCGCGAGGGCCAGCGTGCCCGTGACCAGGCGCGATGCGGGCACGGGCACGCGCCACGAGCACGGGCACACGGGCGCACACGGGCGCGACGTGCGGCGCGTGTGCGTACGTGTCGCGTGTGCACGTTGCGTGTGCACGTACGCGTCGCATGCACACGCTGCGTGTGCGCGTAACGCGGCCGGCCGCGTACACGCGAGGGATGTTGATCAAGGCCGTGACCAGGGCAAACGCACAAAGTTGTCCCAAAGTGTGGGACGGGGGGTTGACAGCCGGGGGTCACAGAGGGCAATGTTTGGGCCGCACCACCCAGTCCGGAACGTCCGGACAGCACGAGACACCATGGAGCACACGATGACCGCGAAGACCACCACCACCGCCACCCGCAAGCCGACCACCCGCAAGGCCGCCGCCCCCGCGAAGCCGACCGTCATCCGTCAGCTGTCCGACGGCCGCGTGATCTTGATCGACCTGCCGTTCATGATCGACGGGCTCGGCCGTGAGGGCGGCCCCGGTCGCTCGACCCAGCTGATGAACAGCCGTGGGCTGGGCTGGGCATTCGAGCAGGTCACGGCCGACGTCAAGGGCTGGGTCGGGTCGGGTGCCGGGGCCGTGAGCGAGGCGATCGAGACGCTGGCCGCGTACGGCGTCCGGGTGATCGACGAGACGGGTGCCGGTGCGGCCCCGGCCGCCCCCGCGAAGGCCACCCGCAAGGCGGCCCCCGCGAAGGCCGCCCCCGCGAAGGCTGCCCCCGCGTCGATCATGACCAACGCCGAGACGGCCGCACACGGGGCACGCGGCGACATCGCGGCCAAGATCACCGCCGCGCTGCTGGCGGACGGCGTCGACACGGAGATCATCGCCGCTGCGGTGGCGGCCGCGATCGGGGCCGCTGACAAGATCGCTAAGGCCGCGACCGCGACCGCGTCGGCGGCCCCCGTGGTCAAGCCGGTGCGCAAGGTCAAGAACGCGGCCCCGGTCACGGTCACCCGCAAGGCGGCCCCCGCGAAGGCGGCCCCCGCGAAGGCCGCCCCCGCGAAGGCCGCCCCCGCTGACGCCACGCTGACCGGGCTGTCCGGTGCGCAGCTGGTCGAGCTGGGCACCCCCGCTGCGCTGGCGGAGATCGAGCGTCGGGCCGCGAAGCGGGCCGCCAAGCGGGCCGCCGCCAGCGCGTAACCGCCCCCGCAACACCCGGTAGCGCGCAACGGGCGCGTCGCCCCCGCAAGGGGGCGGCGCGCCCGTTTTTCGTGCGCGCGTACGCGTGCGTACGCGCGTGCCAGCGCGCCAGCGGGTGCCAGCGCGCCAGCGGGTGCCAGCGCGCCAGCGCCAGCGCGCCCGCTGAGAGCCACGCTGGCGCACGGGGGGTGTCCGGACGTACCGGACGGCCCCGTTAGGCCGCCAGCGTGGCTCTCAGCGGGCGCGCGGCCCCGTTCCGGCGGACGGCCGGACGGCCGGACGGCCCCCGTGCGCCAGCGCCAGCGTGCGCCAGCGCCAGCGTGCGCCAGCGCCAGCGTGCGCCCGTGCGCCAGCGTGCGC
>WUUC01147713.1_pt1 | contig 21158 bp, 31 predicted proteins | sample 6278441 | NCBI WGS metagenome assembly WUUC01 (sample SAMN13675441, study PRJNA597444) | soil metagenome | isolation source: soil | place: USA: Washington | collected 2017-10
GTTAATCCATTGGTCGTAGGTTCGAATCCTGCATCCGGAGATTCGCTGGTTGATGTGACATTGCACATAGAGTCAAAAACGGCTCACGCAATGTCACTAACAGCTTTTTTCCATCCAATTTCAAGTTCGAAAACACAAAATTCAACAGTTGCTGTTTTTCAGGCAATTTCGAACTCATGAAGAGTTCCTTCGGTCATTTAGCTAGATCCAATCATGAAATTTGTATGCAACATATTTAACTACTATTTAATTAGTATAGGACTTACGCAAATTTAATACTGGGATTTTTAATTGTTGAATGAGATAGTCATCTAAAAGGTGGGTTCCAATAGAAGAAGTCAGTCAACCTATTCAATAGAACCCCTTTCAAAACTTAAAGGGGATTAAACACAAAGACTCTAAGGCACGAAGAAGTCTACAGGATGCCCATTTATTCCATAGATACTCTCAAAGCAATCCAGGGCCACCCAGTGTTCGATGAACCTCTATTGACGCACCGATGATTGATGTGAGAACTCGTCTTCGCTCTTTGTATCTTCGTACCTTTGCGTCTTTGTGTTGCATTTTTCTAAACTCATTGACTCAACTCCAAATTGTGAATTCCTGCGATGAGATTAAATCGCAAATCAAACCTATTCCTTCATTTGTGTACATCAATTAGATTTTTGATGCACACCGTGAACTTTCACTAAAGCGGCTTAAGTCAATGAAGACTTAAGCCCTTTAAGAAAGAAGGTAACTAAGTCTTGTTCAAGGACTTACCTTCTTGCGGTTTGGCATGCTCGGGAAAGGACTCGAACCTTCACGGGGTTGCCCCCAAGGGATTTTAAGTCCCTTGTGTCTACCATTCCACCACCCGAGCAAAATTAAGTTAACAATGTAATCTTTTAGCCATAATTAGTCAAGTTTTTAGATGAGGCCTTTCAGGACTCATCTAAAAAGCAATTAGGGAGAAGAATTTTCTTCAACAGATTTTTGAAATTCGTCCTCTTCCTTTCCTAAAACAGGCTCTTCCTCTTCTTCAAATAAAGGCAAGGTCGCTTTTTCTTCTAGATCCTTTCCTTGTAAGAAAGTCTCTTCTTGTTTTGTTTCCTCTTCTAGCCTATGCTCTTCTTCTGACCTTTCAGTATTTTCTATCACAGGCTCTTCAAAAGTAGATGGAATAAAGTCTGTTTCTTCCTCTTCATTTAATAAATCCTGGACCTTATCATGTGGAGGATACTTTTCTTCTTCTGGCGTAAAAAAAGCGTTTTTAAAATTTTCTCTATAACGCGCAATGGTTTCTGAGATTAACTGAGGGGGCGGTTGTAAAAGAGTAGAAAGTAAATTTGAACTGCTCGGATTTAAAGACTCTTCTTCAATATTAAATACTGGTGGTTGAATATCTACTCTATCTCCTGGTTCTAAAGGAGGTAACTGAAGCTCTTCAACAGAAGGTATCTCTTTATCTATTTCTTCAATGCGATTTCCCTTACGCTTTCGGTAATGTCGACGCCGATCTCGTTTTTTATCGACCTTTATTTCAGAGCGAGCAGATTCTATGGGGGTATCGACTACTTCCATAGGTTGTCCCTCAGGCTCTTCTGCTTCAACTGGCTCTTCTGTTGTGACAACTTCGGCCTTTTCTGTTTCACGAGTCCCACGAATAGACCCTTCTCGTCCTCCAGCTATTTTAATGGAACGTTCTAATCCAATATTTTTAAGAACCATTCGCGCTTCACGCACTTCTAATACTTCATAATCTGTAATAGGAACTAAAAATGCTTTAGGTCTTTCTAAAGATCGGAAAAACAAAGAATGTCCAAATGAGACAATTTCAACAGCATCGACGAAATACTCTTCTTGCCCTGTCGTTTTGCTGCTTCTCACGACTAATTTGCATCCATCTTTCGGAGTAATAATTGTTTCTATAATAGGTTCACGTGTAAAATCCACAGTATTTAATCCGTTGTTAAATGTTTTAACGAGGGGAAGTGATTAAATTTTTTCATATTCAGTCAATTACATTCACAATTGTAGAAAAGCTCCTTCCCTTATATGAGAGTTTCTGAACTTTAGGTTCATTTACTTTATTAAACCAAAATTTAGGTTGGTTAGAGTGAGTCTCGTAAATAGTGTACACAGCCTTTGATTTGTAGGCAATTGTCCTTTGCAACCTTCAGAACAAGAACGATTATTTTTTTAGATTTATACTTATTTTTTCCTTCAAACTTGTCCATTTGCGATAGAGGAAAGTTTGAAAGAGTAGATAAAACTTTCTGAGAATATGTGAAGAACAGGTATTGCGTGATTGCTCTACATTTTCATCAAGCAAACCGGCTACAAGCCAGTTACTTAGCTATTTGAGCTGTTTCACGAGAAGCCATGTACATCACTAAGTCGATAATACGAGCTGAATACCCCATCTCATTATCATACCAAGCAATAATTTTATAAAAGGAATCATTTAAGGCAATTCCTGCTTCTTTATCAAAAATGGCTGAGTGAGTGTCACCAATAAAATCTGTAGAAACGACCTGATCATCACAATAAGCCACAATCCCCTTCATGGATCCTTCAGAAGCTTCTTTAATAGCTTGGCAGATTTCTTCATAGCTTGTTGGTTTACTTAATCGAACTGTTAAATCCACAACAGAAACATCTGCTGTAGGGACACGAAAGGCCATACCCGTTAATTTCCCTTTGACTTCTGGTAAACATTGGGCCACAGCTTTGGCAGCCCCGGTAGAGGCTGGAATAATATTTTGGCTCGCACTACGTCCTCCTCTCCAATCTTTTTTAGATGGACCATCTACTGTTGGTTGCGTAGCAGTGACGGCATGAATGGTAGTCATAAGTCCTTCTTCAATACCAAATTGATCTAATAAAATTTTTGTAATAGGAGCTAAGCAATTGGTGGTACAAGAGGCATTAGAAACAATTTTATCTTTCTCAGGGTTATATTGATTTTCATTTACTCCCATGACCAATGTTGGTACATCGCCCTTTGCGGGTGCTGAAATAATCACACGTTTTGCTCCAGCTATTAAATGCTTCCTAGCTGTTTCAGGAGTGGTAAATAGGCCTGTTGATTCAATCACATAATCCACTTCTAAATTTTTCCAAGGAAGATTTTGTGGGTCTTTTTCTGAGAGAACTAACGTTTGACGACCATTCGCAATCAAGGTATTCTCTTCCGCTTTGACATCCCCTTCAAAACGTCCGTGAGTGGAATCATATTTTAATAAATATGCCAAATTATCGGCAGGAACAAGATCGTTAATGGCAACCACTTCAATATCTTCTCTTTGCGAAGCTAAGCGGTAAACCAATCTCCCAATTCTGCCAAATCCATTAATTGCAATTTTTATAGCCATAATATTCCTCCTTCCAATTTAATCTTAATAAAAAGATAACGAATCATAAATGGATTGTAAAGAGAAAGTCACAAGAAAGAAACATCCAAATATGAGTGTTTCTTTACGCATATTTGGATGGTCTTAGAAAGAAATGTTAATCAGCTAAATATTCAATCATACAAGTCTGTGCCCCATCTCCAACACGATGACCTACTTTTGTAATACGTGTATAGCCGCCAGCCCGTTCAGCAAAACGAGTTCCTAACTCGCCAAACAATTTATCTATCACGAATCGATCTTCGTTATAAGCTTTGGTATCTCCATTTTTAGCTGCTCTTTTCTCTTTAGGCGTTAAAGGATTAAACCGAATCATGAGTTCAGCAATTGCCTTACGACGAGCAGCTAAGGTGTTTTTCTTAGCCAAAGTAACCATTCGATCCGCATATCGACGCAATGCTTTAGCTTTAGGTACAGTTGTTTGAATTTTTCCCTCTGTAATAAGGGATTTTAACATATTGGCAAACATACAACGACGATGAGAAGTCGTCCGATTCAGTTTGCACGTATCATTTAAATGTCTCATGGTTACCTACTAGAGTTTTCCTCTTTAGATGATTCTCTTTTTTTCTTTTTTTCTTCTCGGTATTGCTTCATTTTTTCTTTTACATTGTCGATGGTAATCCCTTCATTGTCACCTGGTAGTCGAAGCCGACTTAAGTCCATCCCAAGATGCAATCCCATTTCTTTTAATTTATCTCGGATTTCATTGAGAGATTTTCTACCGAAGTTTCTAAATTCTAACAGCCTACGTTCTGTATTGCAAACAAGTTCTCCAAGGGTTTCAATATTAGCCCCTGTTAAGCAGTTAGCTGAACGTACAGATAATTCAATTTCATTAATTCCTAAGGTTAGCTTATCCAGTAATTCGTCTTCATCTCCCTCGCCAATTCCTTCTTTTTCATCAAAAGAAAGAGTGTATTGATAGAACTGGTTAAAGACTTCGAAATGTTTAAGTCCAATTTGTGCTGCAAAACTTAAAGCCTCTGCAGGAGTAACACGACCATCGGTTGTCACCTCAATAATTAAGCGATCAAAATCGGTATCTTGACCTACTCGAGTATTTTCAACAAAGTAGTTGACTAAACGAACAGGAGAAAAAGCTGAATCCAGTAAAATTTCATCCGATGTTTTATCACGTACAACATGTCGTTCCGAGGGGACATAACCCCGTCCAAAAGCAACTCTTAAATCAATTTGACGCCGCATGGGCTTAGTCACTGTAAATAGATGTAAAGAAGGATTAACAACCTCAAAATTTCCTTCGTTCACGACATCGCCTAATGTTACACTGTATTGTCCCTGATGTTGATCTAAATCGTCTTGAGTCACTTCAACAACGCTTGTCAAAATTCTTGGTTCCCGAGAAGCAACATGATCATCCATTGGAAGCTTGCGCAACAAAGCTCCTTTAAAGTTGAGGATAATATTCGTCATATCCTCTACGATTCCCTCAATAGCCATATACTCATGAGGAATGCCTTCAATTCGTACTGAAATAATTGCTGGTGCTTCAAGTGAAGATAGCAACATGCGACGAAATGAATTTCCTATAGTATGGCCAAATCCTCTCTCAAAAGGCTCTGCAATATAGCGAGCAAAATTTTGCCCAGCAGAGTCTTGATCGACAATAATTTTCTGAGGCATTTCAAATTTGCCATATTTCACTGACATGAAGTGACTCCTAATAATAATATTTGCAAATCGTCATCAATCAACAGACCGCAAGATTCCATTTTCTCTAAAGTATATTTACTAGCTTTTTCTAGAGGACATCTTAAAACTTATCCCACTAAATGACTTTAAGAAAACATTTTATTAAAAACAATGTTCACTTAAGGTCAAATAAAGGTCATTTAAGATAACCTCTTCAGCTGAAAATCAAAAAACTGATAACACACAGATCGATTGTGATTATCGCCTTTTCTCATTATACCCGACGGCGTTTGCGAGGGCGACAGCCATTATGTGCAACAGGTGTTTTATCTCGAATTGCTGAAATCGTCAACCCCGCACTCTGTAAACCGCGAACAGCTGATTCTCTTCCAGCTCCAGGTCCTTTTAAATTGACTTCTACCTCTTTCATCCCTAATGACATAGCAGCTTTTCCAGCATCTTGAGCTGCAACAGTTGCAGCAAAAGCTGAAGATTTTCGAGAACCGGAAAAATTGACTTTTCCAGCAGATGACCAAGCAATAACCCGTCCGGAAGGATCTGTAATCGCAATAATGGTATTGTTAAAGGTTGCTTTAACAGTAGCGACCCCTGAAGGAACGTTTAAAACTAGTTTCTTTTTAGCCTTAACGGGTTTTTTAGATGTTACAGGTTGCTTACTCAAAGTTCAGAACTCCTCTTATTATTTTTTCTTATTCGCAACGGTCTTACGTCTACCTTTACGTGTCCTAGAATTCGTTCGTGTGCGTTGACCTCTAACAGGTAGACCTAAACGATGACGCAAACCACGATAAGAATGGATACTGATTAAACGCTTAATATTATTCTGAATTTGACGTCTTAAATCACCTTCTACAATATATTCGGATTGAAGTAATGCATTCAAACGTGCAATATCATCTTGCGAAAGCTGATTAGCACGCATGTCAGGGTTTAACCCTAATTTAGCAATAATTTCATTTGATAAACGACGACCAATCCCATAAAGATAAGTAAAACTAATCTCTATTCTTTTGTTATCCGGTATATCTACACCGACGACTCTAACCATTGAACTCTCCTACATTTCCAAAAATGAATTGTAAATTATAATGAATTTTTGTTTTTTATTGCAACTTTAAAAGTTGATTCAAAAAAGCTTGATATCAGTTTAACGACCTTTTATTCGCCCTTTCTTCATAAATCCTTCATAACGCTTCATCAATAAATGAGATTCTACTTGCTTCATTGTATCTAACACAACCCCTACTAAAATAAGTAGAGCTGTTCCCCCAAAAAAATAACTAATTGTTTGAGAAACACCAAGCAATCGGCTAATCATTGTAGGCAAAACAGCGATTAAAGCTAAAAATACGGCCCCTAATAGAGTAATTCGGTTCATGGTTTGCTCTAGATAATCTTGTGTCGGTTTTCCTTGCCTAATGCCTGGAATAAAAGCTCCGTTTTTTTTCATATCAGAAGCAATCTGATCAGGACGAAACTGTGTGGCTGTCCAAAAATAAGTAAAGAAAATAATCAGCGTAATAAATAAGACTAAATAGAGTGTAGAACCAGGTGAGAACCAACTCGCAATGGTTCCGATCCAATTCCCTTGCCCTAAAAACGTTCCCAGAGTTGCCGGAAACATCAGTAATGACGAAGCAAAAATCACAGGAATCACACCGGCATAATTAATTTTTAAAGGTATATAGGAATTTCCTCCTTGCACTTCTTTCCGACCAACGATCCTACGTGCATACTGCAACTGGATTCTTCGATGCCCTTGAATAACTAAAATCGTTGCGATCGTCACCAATACAAAGACCGTTGCTAATACGATAATGGAAGAAAATGTCATCTGACCGGGTTCTTGAGAATCCAAATTAAGTTGTTGAAAAATCAACCCCATGGCTGTTGGAATTTGAGATAAAATTCCTAAGGAAATGATCAAACTCATTCCATTGCCAATGCCTCGTTCAGTAATCTGCTCGCCAATCCACATCAAAAACATTGTTCCCGTTGTCATGGTAAAAATAGTCAATAAATAAAATAACCAAGGGACCCCCAGAAGGGTTGTATCTATCAACTCTCCCGTCACAATTCCAGGTCTAGATAAATTGATTTGTAATGCATATTTAGCAAACAAGCCTGCTTGAATAAAGGACAAGACAATTGTCAAGTAACGAGTCCAACGATTAATTTTCCGCTTTGCTGTTTCGCCATTTTCACGTAGCTCTCGTTGTAAACTTGGCACTAAAGCAACAAGTAGTTGAAGAATAATGGAGGCTGAAATATACGGCGTGACCCCTAACGCAATGACAGTCATTTGCGAAAAAGCACCACCCGAAAAAATGTCCACCATTTGGAAAAGATTTTGACTTCCACCCGTCGCATGTCTAAAAAATCCAACAGCAACCTCTCCATTAATTCCAGGAACAGGAATAAAACTTCCAATTCGACAAATCGCTAATAAAAGAAGGGTGAAAAGAACTTTAGCCCTTAATTCGGGTATTTGAAAAACGCGTTGTAATCCGTGCAGCATTTCTTTCTTGGGGTTACGTGGTTTTGAAAAAAGAGGAGTTGATGAAGAGAAGGATGATCTCTATTCAGATTCCTCTTTGATCCCATTATCTTGCTTAAGCAATTATTTCACATACAACCTTTTTTTGAAGGAAAAGTCTTTTTATTCCATTACTTCAAAAGAAATTTTTGCTTCTATTAGTTTTTCACGAGCTCCTTTAGAAATGGAAAGGACTTGAATGCTGACTTTTTTTGTAAGGTCACCATTTCCTAGTAGTTTAATTCCATTACTTGGGCCACTAATAAATCCTTTCTCACGTAAGGTATCTAAATTTACTATTTCGCCATCTTCAAACAAAGCATCAATTTGATTTAAGTTAATGGCATGCAGTTTTTTCTGGAATCGCGCATTACTAAATCCACGAATAGGAATTTTCATAAATAAAGGCATATTTCCACCTTCTTTTCCCCATCGTCTTTTATAACCCGAACGAGATCCAGCTCCTTTTTCACCGCGACCACAGGTTTTACCTCTTTTAGAGCCTAACCCTCTACCAACACGCTTACGTGGCTTGCGTTCTCTATCTGTGTTTTCAAGCGTATGTAAATTCATCATTCTAAACCTCTTCTCTGCTTAATCTCATCACGAGTAGACAATCTGTTAAAGGCTTCAAAAGTTGCCTTAACCAAGTTATTTGGATTGCTTGATCCTAAACTTTTCGCCATTACATTTTCAATACCTGCTAATTCCAAAACAGCACGCACTTTAGAACCTGCAACAATTCCAGTTCCAGAAGGAGCTGGTTTTAAGAGAATAGTGGCGCCATCCCAATGGACAATAACTTCATGAGGAATTGTTGAACCTTCTCTAGGAACTCGGATTAAATTTTTGCGAGCAGCTTCTCCTCCTTTGCGAATCGCATCGGTCAGTTCATTAGCTTTTGCAAATCCATATCCAACACGTCCTTTTCCATCACCAACGACGATCAAAGCTGAAAAACTGAATTTACGTCCGCCTTTAACAACTTTAGAACAGCGATTAATATATAATACTTTTTCATTAAATTCACTTTCAGTCTTCTCTTTTTTATGAGACTCCGTGTTTTTTGCCATGTTTTTCTCTTCCTTAGAATTGCAGACCTTGACCTCCAGCACGAGCTGCATCAGCTAGCTCAGCCAGAATTCCATGATATTTTGAAGGACCTCGATCAAAAACCACTTCCTTAATATTTTTGCTTTTTGCAATTTCTAGAATCCACTCACCCAGTTTACGTGCGGATACTTTATTTTTTCTGTTAAATTCTGTTTGTCGCAATTCTTTTGATAAAGTTGAAACAGAAACCAATGTTGTTCCAGTTTCATCATCAATTAACTGAGCTTGGATATGCTTATTTGTTTTAACTACACATAACCGAGGTTTTGTACTCGTCCCTCTTACATGCTTTCGCACTCTTAACGCTCGCTTGCGGCGTCGGTTATAATTATCTTTTTCTTGAACGATCATAAAAAACTTTCCTTAACGATTATTTCTTAGCTGCTGTTTTACCAGCTTTCTTGCGAACATATTCGCCTACATAGCGAATCCCCTTACCTTGATAAGGTTCAGGTGGTCGCAAGCTGCGGACAGTAGCAGCAAACTGACCCACTAATTGCTTATCAAAACCTGTGATAATAATAAGAGTGTTTTTATCAACTTTAATAGTCAATCCTTGAGGGATTGGTAATGCTAATGGATGCGATACACCTAATTGCAAATCAAGCTTATCTCCTTGAATGGCAGCGCGGTAACCGACTCCAATCATTTCTAATCGTTTTTCAAACCCTTGGGTTGTACCAACAATCATATTATTGATCAAGGTTCGGTATAAACCATGATAGTTAGCTAAATCTTCTTCCGTTTCAGCCAAAGAAACAGTCACTTGATTGCTTTCTACAACAACTTGAATACCAGGAACTAATCGTTGAATTAACGTTCCTTTTGGTCCTCTAACAGAAACCTCTGTATTAGATACTTTAACCTCTACTCCTTGAGGAAGAGGGATAGGAAGTTTACCTTTGCGAGACATCTTTGCTTACTCCTTCGATCTTTACCATACCAAACACAGAAGTTCACCACCAATTCCACGCTTATTAGCTTCATCTCCTGCCATCACTCCTTGAGAAGTAGAGACAATAGATAAACCCATTTTTCCATAGAAATGAGGAATATCTTCATGACCGACATACTTACGCAAACCGGGCTTTGAAATTCTTCTAATTCCTTGAATCACAGGACGACGGCCATTCGCATATTTCAAAAATAAGCGGATCGTTCCACGTTGACCTTCATCCATTCTAACAAGATAATTTTCAATAAAACCTTGACTCTTTAGGATTTCCGCTAAGTGTTGCTTTATTTTGCTCCAGGTAATATCTACATACCGATGTTGAGCTTTAGTGGCGTTGCGAATCCTTGTGAGGAAATCGGCTATTGGATCACTCACTGCCATAATTCCTTCTCCTATTCTTTAAGCTGCTACCAAAATTGGTAAGTTTTTAAATGGAACGCCAAGTAATCTTAAGAGTTCGACGCATTCTTCATCTGTTTGCGCTGTTGTCACAAAAGTAATATTCATCCCTTGCGTTCTTTTGACTTCATCCAAATTGATTTCTGGAAAGATTTGTTGATCATCAATTCCTAAGGAATAATTGCCTCTACCATCGCACTTAACAGGAAATCCTCTAAAGTCACGAATTCGAGGAGAGACAATATTCACAAAACGGTCGATAAAATCAAACATCCTTTCACCACGTAAAGTCACTTTGATTCCAATAGGTTGCTTTTCGCGCAACTTAAAGTTCGAAATGGCTCTTTTGGCTCGAGTGATAATTGGCTTTTGACCGGATAGCATGGTCACTTCTTTGACACAATCTTGGATCATGTTTTTATCTTTCGATGCTTCCGCAATTCCCATATTAATCACAACTTTGACTAAACCAGGAATTTGCATAGGATTTTGATAACCAAATTTCTTTTGCAACTCAGGCTTAACTTCAGCTAGATACCTTTTTTTTAACCTAGACATTGTCTTCTTCTACTCACTTAGGTTTTTTTACTGAACGATAGACGACTTCTTGATCACCCTTCGCATACACGAATTGGCGTTCTCCTTGGTTGTCTGTCTTTACTTTTAATTTAGCAGTCGTATCTCCCTCAACGCAAATTTTTAAATTGGAAACATGAATAGGTTTTTCCATTTCAATAATTCGCCCTTTAGGAGCCTCTTGACTGCGTTTAATATGTTTCTTTCGCATATTTAGGCCTTGTACAATTATTTTTTCACCTTGACAAGATTGTACAACTCCTATGAGACCTCGATGATTACCAGAAATGGCCATTACCTTGTCTCCTTTGCGAATTTTCTTTGTGCCATCAGGCTTCGTTTTCATTTTTGCCATCGCCTTTTAAAGGTTTAAATCACTTCTGGAGCTAAAGAGCTAATTTTTAAAAAACCTCTTTCGCGCACTTCTCGGGCAACAGATCTAAAAACTCGTGTTCCACGAGGGTTATTTTTATCGTCAATTAACACGCAACTATCTGTGTCAAAACGGAGTTTAGATCCATCTTCTCTTCTAATATACGATTTAGTTCGCACGATGACGACTTTAACCACTTCCCCTTTTTTAACAGCGCTATCCGGCAGGGCTTCTTGTACAGATGCCACTACAATATCACCTACTCCAGCTGTACGACGCTTAGAACCTTTTAAAACTTTAAAGCATTTGACTCGCTTAGCGCCCGAGTTATCAGCAACTTCGAGCTCGGTTTCTTGTTGAATCATGTCTGACAAACTCCTCGCATATTTATTCTATTCGTTTTTAGGCAACTACACGCCAACGCTTTAATTTTGACAAAGGACGTGTTTCCATAATTTGGACTTCATCACCAACTTGCAAAGGTGTCTCATTTTCGTAATGAGCATAATACTTTTTGCTACGTGTCACAACTTTTCCATATTGTGGATGCTGAAATGTGCGGTTTACCTTTACAACAACTGTTTTTTGCATCTTATTGGAGACGACAATGCCTTTTTTGACTTTGCGGCTTCTTCTTTCTTTTTGCTCCATGGTCATCCTCGACTAATTTATTTTTGCTCTTGACTACGCTTCTCTGTCATCACTGTCAATAAGCGGGCAATATTTTTACGCATATGTCGAATTTCGTGTGGTTTCTCTTTTTTTTTATGCCCCTTAAACTGGTTATTAAGGTCAAACAGCTCTCTCTGGTAATCCTCATGCAGGGCCTCTAGCTCTGCCAAACTTTGATCTCTAAATTCTTTTGCTTTTTGCAACATATCTTATTCCTTAAACCTGCTCTACTCGTTCAACAAAACGTGTTTTTAGTCCCAATTTAGCGGCAGCGCGACGTAAAGCACTTTGAGCAATTTCTTTGGGAACATTAGCCACTTCAAATAAAATTCTTCCTGGACGAACAACAGCAACCCAATGATCGACTCCCCCTTTTCCTTTACCCATTCGCACTTCTGCAGGCTTTTTCGTAATAGGCTTATCAGGAAAAACTCGAATCCAGACTTTACCACGCCTTTGGAAAAATCGATTAATAGCGACGCGACAAGCTTCAATTTGTTGGTTGGTTACCCAACCTCTTTCCAGAACTTGGATTCCATACTCACCAAAGTGCACAAAATTGCCTCCTTTACTTAATCCAGCAAAGGCTCCCTTTTGCATTTTGCGATGTTTTGTCTTTTTAGGCATTAAAGGCATGATTTATTCCTCCCTCTTTCCTAAATGATCTTCACCGAGATAAATCCATACTTTAACTCCAATGCTGCCATACGTTGTTTCAGCACGACCCGTTGCATAATCAATTTTAGCTCGCAATGTATGAAGAGGTGTACTTCCTTCTTTATACCATTCTGTACGAGCAATTTCCGCTCCACCAATACGACCAGAAAGTTGGACTTTAAAACCAAATGCTCCAGCATCCATGGACGCTTGCATTGCTTTTTTCATCACTCCGCGAAAAGGAATCCGTCTTTTTAGCTGCTTAGCAATTCCATCTGCAACAATTTTCGCGTCTACGTCAGGACGTTTCACTTCTTCTACAGCAACCCAGACTTCTTTACCTGTCAATTTGCTCAGTTCAGATTTGAGCACATCAATTTCAGCTCCTTTTTTCCCGATCACAAGACCCGGACGAGCTGTCACAATCGTGACTTCAATCTTCCCACTCATTCGCTTGATTCTAATGGAGGAAACACCGCTTAAAGCAGGTTTCTTCATTAAATAAGTACGAATAAATTGATCTTCAATAACCAAATCGCCAAATTCTTTTTTATTGGCATACCACTTAGAACGCCAATCACGTGTGCGAATAAGGCGGTAGCTTACTGGATTAACTTTTTGTCCCATTCAATGACTCCTTAATCATTACCTAAAATGACAGTAAAATGGCTTGTTCTTTTCATAATCGGATGACGACCTCCACGATTTTTCGGCTTAGATCTTTTCAGAGTAGGACCGGCATCGACACGAACTTCAACAACCTTAAGGTCTTCTCGTCTTACATCCAATTGTGTTTCAGCATTTGCTACGGCACTATCCAATGTTTTCTTCAATAAGCGTCCTGCTTTAAGGTTGCTAAATTGTAGTTGGACAGATGCCTCAGGTACACGTAATCCACGAATGAGTCCTGCTGCCAATCGAGCTTTACGAGGACTAATGCGAATATATTTGCTTATTGCTTTAGCATTGCTCATTTTTCGTCTTCCTTATTTCTTAGGATGCCCTTTAAATGTTCGTGTAGGAGAAAATTCTCCTAAATAATGTCCAACCATATTATCTGTTACAAATACATCAATATGTTTGCGACCATTGTGCACTTGAAACGTGTGTCCAATCATATCTGGAGTAATCATTGAGCGTCTTGACCACGTTTTAATCGGTTTTTTTGTTCCTTCTTGGTTCTGACCATCCACTTTCTTTTGTAGATGATGATCAATAAAAGGACCTTTTTTCAGTGACCTTGCCATATCTACTTCTTCCTTCGAGGTTTGACAACATGCTTGTTAGATTTTTTATTAGATCTGGTAATTAATCCTTTGGCAAATGTACCCCAAGGCGATTGCGGAGTATTTCCTCTATGCTTACCTTCACCTCCACCATGTGGATGGTCAACCGGGTTCATTGCTGTTCCTCGAACAGTTGGACGAATTCCTTTCCAACGTTTACGCCCTGCTTTTCCTTCACTGCGCAAGCTTCGTTCTGGATTCGATACAATACCAAATGTAGCACGACAATTTTCGTTAATTAATCTAACCTCACCTGAAGGCATCCGAACCGTTGCATAACCTCCACTGCGAGCCATCAATTGCGCTGATAAACCAGCAGAACGGACTAATTTACCACCACGACCAGGTTGTAACTCTATATTATAAACCACGGAACCAAGTGGCATGAACTTTAGTCTCATACAAGTGCCAACAGTAAAAGGAGGTTCATCACTTGTTTGAACAGTATCTCCAGCTTTTAGACCTTGAGGGGCAAGAACATAACGTTTTTCTCCATCTGCATAATTCAACAAAGCAATATAAGCCGTTCGATTGGGATCATATTCAATGGAAGCGACTTTTGCAGGGATATTTTCTTTGTCTCGTTTAAAGTCAACAATCCGATAATGCCTTTTATGTCCACCACCTCGGTGACGATTTGTAATATGTCCATGGTTGTTACGCCCATTTGTCCGTGTTTTTGGTTGCAACAATGACTTTGTGGGTTTAACTGTCGCTTTGGTATTTTCCCCTGCACGTGTGAGCAACTCATTTGTTGGCAATACTAATTGACGCATACTAGGTGTAATAGGACGATATTTTTTTAACATGGATTCTCAATACTCCTCTTATACATGATCAAGACTATCATCAACTCTTAAAGTGACGATTGCTTTTTTAAAGGAACTTTTCATCCCAGGTCTTCCACGAACTCGCCTTGGCTTTGCCTTTACATTAATCGTGTTAACATCGACCACTTTAATATTTTCTTTTTTATAAATCTCTTCAACAGCCTTAGCAATTTCCTGTTTATTTGCTGATCGATCTACAACAAAGGTGTACTTAGGTGATTTACAACGTTTCAATGAACGATTACTATTCGCATTTTTTAAACCTTGCAACATCATTGACTTTTCAGTCACATATTGATGTTTAACAATTTGATACAGATTTCTTGTTACCACAATCTTGACTCCTCATCCATTAACTCAACCACTGATCCAATTCATTCAGTGCAGACTCAGTCAATATAATTTGACCAGCTACCATGACATCATATCCACTAATATTAGAGGCCAACTTAAAACCTGCTTTAGGAAGATTACGCATACTTTTAGTAAAATTATCATGTTGTTGACAACTCACGCTGATGCGCTTTTTAACTCCTTCAGTCTCGATTTCTTGGTAATTTCCCTCTCCTAAAAACAACACTCGTCCTTGAATATCTTGTTGTTTTAGAAAATTGACGACTGTTTTCGTTTTAGGACGATCCATTTTCATATCTTCTAGCAACCACACCTGGTTGTTCTTAAACTTCTCAGCTAACAAACATCGAATTGCCGCTCGTTTTTCTTTACGATTAATCCGTACGTGCTGATCAAATTTAGGTTTTGGTCCATGCGCACGTCCTCCTCCTCGCATTTGAGGGGCCACCAAAGAACCTTGACGAGCGCGACCTTGACCTTTTTGTGGGTGAGGTTTCTTTGTTGTATGCTTGACTTGAGCTCGGGTTTTGGTATTAGCCGACCACTGTCTAGCATTGGCTCTTAGCGCCACTATATAATCTTTAATCATTTGACTATTCGCTTCAGCATTTAAAAGCTGGTCGTGAATATCCACCTGACCAACTTCTTTACCAGCGAGATTGTACTTTTTCAGCGTAGCCACGGCTTAACTCCACAAGATCTTGTTACTTCTGTCTTTTTTTAGCATGTTTTTTCTTGGCCTGAGTCAAATAGACTAGCCCATTCCGAGGACCTGGAACTTGTCCTTTGACAACAATCACATTGTCGACTGGATCAATTCGAACAATCCGAAGATTTTGAACCGTTACTCTTTCATTACCCATCTGCCCTGATTTTTTCACTCCTGGCAACCCACGACCTGGGGTCGATCGCATTCCTGTTGACCCTCCATGTCGATGGAAGCCTGAACCATGAGAAGCAGGTCCACCAGCATGTCCCCAACGCTTCATAACCCCTTGGTGTCCCTTTCCTTTTGAAATGGCCGTTGCATCTACAAACTCTACCCCTTCAAATGCATTTACACCAATTTCTTGTCCTACGTTATATTCATCTGTTGATTCTAAAGTAGACTCTAATAAGAAGCGTCGAGGTTCGACTCCTACTTTTTTATACAAGCCGAGCTGAGGCTTTCCAGTTCTAGATTCGATCGTTCGTTGGGTTTTCCCCTTAATCTTTTCAAAACCAAGCTGAAGGGAAATATATCCATCATTTTCTTTAGTCTTAATTTGTGTTACAACATTGGGTTCTACCTCAATCATCGTACATACAATGACATTCCCCTTCTCGTCAAAAAACTGCATCATGCCACGTTTTTTGCCCATCAACGTAAACGCCATAATTTCAATCCTTAATCATTAATGATCTGCTCTATTCAACAAATCAAGGCTTGCTATTCTAATTTAATCTAATCACATAACATTGCGGCTTCAATACGTGGGATAAGTTACATACGAAATACGTTCTTACCAGCGTTGGTGAAGCAGTTTTGAGTGAATTAGCTGTTCTATTTGAAAGCTAAAAGAAAAAGATTAGCAAAATGAATCTTTTTTGACAAGTGCTGTTGTGGATTTTTTTTATTTTCCTTCATTTATCTTTTTTCTTGAGGTTTTTCTTGGTTTTTTCGAGTTTTTTACCGGCACATCAATCACTTCCCTGTCCTTTAAACGACGTTTTTTTTGAAGTTTCTGTTGATCCGCTTCTGGCAAAAATCGAATTTTCTCTATTAGATCTTGCAAACGAGTTCCCTTTGGAACTTTTAAAACAATCGAGCTTTCTACAGCTCCTTCTATAAAGACTGTTATCATTTCTTGTAAAGGAACTCTTAAACGTTGTCCATCACGGACTTTTTTTTCCAAACTTAAGCGGCTTTGATCTGCTTCTGGTAATAATACCGCTTGTTCTAATACTTGTCGAACCGTTGTCCCTTTTAAGACAGTGTAAAAACCAGGTTTTTCTACTGCTCCTTCTATTTTAATTTGCACCTCTGGTGAAATTAAATAATGAGGAGACTCGGTTGGGAGTGGCAAATTTTTTCTATTTAAATAAGTCGTGAGTGTTAGGACTGCAATAAAGGCAATCAACAAACAAATAATCAGCCATTCATGAACAGGAAGTCCTTTGGAATTTATCATCTAATTGGATTTGATCGAATAAAGGATTAAATGACTCAATAGACTTGTTCCATAAGCTGCCTTAGAGATGGAAGATCGTTGATAGACTTTACCCAAGACTTGAATCAATTTTCCACCATAAATGATTCCTTTTAAGAACGGAAAAGTGAATGAGGGGGGTGTTTCAGAAGCCTGCTTGCTATCTCTTTTTTTAGTACAATAAAAAAAAAGAATTTCTAATAAAGCTAAAACGACTCCTACGCCTATAAAAAATGTTTTAGGTTGCTGGGGAATTAAATTGAATAAAGGAAGCTGAAATAAACGGTATTGACTTAACCGTGCACTTAGCAAGCCAAAGAACTGGATCTCTATTAAATCTAATTTTTTTAATGTCTGATAGGCTTCAATGAAATGACTTGTTGTCAAAAAAAACGGACTGATTGGATGTTTTTGGGGTAGCTTCAAGCCATCTCTCGTATCATTTAAAAAGTGATTTTGTAGACTTCTAACGCATTTTGTTCCCAAGAAAAACCAGCGGGTTTGTTGAACGGCTAAAAGAAATGGATCTTGAGAACAAGCAAAGCGGGAATGCAGCAGAGGTAAAGCCCAATCCAGAATAGCTAAAATTTTTTCAATCCCTTCATCTTGTCCCCATTCATGGAGGATTTGCCATGTCCCTTTTTTTCTTAATTTGAAATAAATATCCATTGGAACATCATAAAAAAGAGATTTCACTATTCGTTCCATAGAGAATCTTTCTGCTTAGAGTTATAGATGAGCACGTAGACAACAGAACAGACTAAGTCGAGGAGTTTGACACATACAGTGATTTGATTGAATCGATATTTAGGAGTACTCGCTAAGCTATCCAATAGATAGAGGCCTCCACTTCCAAACGTGGGGAGGATTTTGAAAAAGGCTTTGGCACGCTTCTTAGGGTCTTGCTCTTGAATGATTCGACGAACAAATTCTCCCGTTGCAAAAAAATAAGCAAAAGCTAAAGCCAAACTTGAAAAGGTTCCTAGTTTTTCTCCGTGCCTTCCATATTTAACAAGCCGCCACTCCTCTAACTGAGCGGCCGCTCCTAGCAAGGCAGACAATGAAGAACCCATACAAGCTATTTTTTTTAAACATTTGGCTTTGGGATAGCTGTGAGAAAACGTGCGTCCAATTTTCCAAGAATTTGCAAAGTCGATAAATTTATAGGCATTGTCAGCAACCTGTTGACAGCGTTGATAAACAGGACGGTTTTGTTTAATGCTCGCATTTTCTAAATGAGCCGCAATGACTTTTGCAATATTTTGTAATTGATCAGCCGTCCGGCATGCATTTAAAGTTTGGATCCCTTTAGCTAATCCAAACTCGACAGAAGCCCCCATGGATCTTAAACAATTGGTGACTCCTAACATCTATCTCCATTTGCAGAGAAATAGCTCTTAGTTAATTGATTTAGGTTGATCATCTAAACTAGAAAATTTAGCTCTTTTTTTCTTTAATTAAATAACTAGTATGAGCAAGATGACGAGCCACACAACATCCTATTTTATAAACTAAAAGATACTCTTCTTTTGAGAATAAAATTAAACCAATCCTACCGATACAACCTGCTAGGTTCAATAGATTATCGAGTTTTAATTCCTCTTCTCTATTTGCTTTCCTTTCTTCTTCTTTTGAAAAGGGACTGATTATAGTATAAATGGAGTAACCCAACTTGATTGAGGAGGCCAAAAGAATGGGAAGAGATTTAGGAGTATGCGTCACAGCATCAAGAGGTCGGTATTGAAAAGGATAAACAGAGCCCACTCGAAAGGAAATCAAACTATTTGAAATATTTCCCCATAATTCCAAATGCAAGACATCGCATTTATGTAATAAAGTCATTGTATCTATGTAGCTTGCTAAAGTCGTTAAGAATTTCTCAATAAGACCTATAATCAGGCGCCGTCTTTTGATGTATAGGTTATTGATTGTGCTTGTACTAATTAATAAGGGCTGTTCATTTTTAATTTGATTGTTAATGTCCCCTAGTTGAGCTCCACTGTCGATGAGAGCAGAAGTATGACCAAAAAAATGGGTGGCATAATGGATTTTTTTAAGTAAATTAAGCTCTTTTAATAAAGGTTCAAATGGTTTTTGTTTAGCAAAATATTGAATTAGAACAAGATCAGCTATTAGACAAGCAAGCGATTTTTCACGACCCGCTGTTGTCTCAAAGCTTTTATATAAAATTTTAACCAAACCTAACTTCGAAAGACGATGAAAAATTTCTTTTCTTAAGGAATTCCCTCTATCTTTAATTGCTGAAATATTCATATGTGTTTTTATTCCTCTTTTTAACTGTTTCTATATTTCACAATCGTTGTCAGACAGTAAATCCCATGAGCTGCATGCATGGCTAGAAGCCGAATCACTTTGGGTCGAATATTAAAGGTCTGAGAAACTGCATCCAGCTTTAGACAGATGGTTTGATAACAGATATCTGCTACTGTACTTACAATATCCAAACGCAAGTTCTTTTTTTCTGGTTCACTCAAGCGTTTTTTTTCATCACTTAATCGACGACACGCCTCAACAAACTTAAAGCCATAAGCTAAACAACATGCTAGTCTAATAGAGGTTTCAAGTTTCTCTTCTGTAAAGTTAGGAGCTCCAATAAATCGAGCGATTCTTGCCAAATCTATTAGTTTAAAATGATGTAAAAAAGCAGGAACACTTGCAATGGAAACAAAATAGAATGTGAGGTTTTGTAAATGCTCAAAGAATGTGATGGGTCGTGCATCCAAATTAATGGCTTTGCTTAATGAATATGCAGATAGATTAGTGCACTTTATGCTTCTTAACCTAGCTTCAAGATCATTATTACGATTCTCTACTTGATGACACTGATCGATCATCTCTTCAATTGCTGTGCTTATCTGTTCTCTAAGCTCTATCTTTTCCTTTGTATCTAAATTGATCGATTGGCCTTTTAAAAACATGTGAATACTCTCCTCCACATCATCAATCACTCGACGAGTACGAGGATAAGCAATTTCATAAGGAATTGTCAAAAAATCAAAAAAGTAATTGACTGGTATTGCTTTTAACACTGTAACAAATTTAGCAAGAAAAGGACGCCCAGTGGCTTTGTGAATCAATTGACAACCTGAACATACCCATAAAGGAAATCTAATAAAAAAGGCATTTTGATTACGAAATTCATCAGCAGGCTTAAAAAGTTTCTTATTAAAAAATTGAATAACTGGACTTCGACAAATAGTTGGAATAAAATCTGTTAGATATACCATTGACTCCTCGCAATTTGAACAGGTTCTTATGAGAGACGAATTCTGTCAGAAAAACCTGTTTAATGCAAGAAGATAAATATTTATTTATTAAATAAAATGATAATGAAATTATTTAAATAATAGTTATGGTGTGTCCTAATTACCATGCTTTTCAGCTTTAAGACCGTTTGGCAAAAATAGAAAACAGACCAATTGTATTGGAGACAATTCCCAATCCTAATATAACAGGTGGATGAGCTGTAACAAGCAGTGGAATCGCTATAGAAGCAATGCCGAGACTTGTCGTCACCAGGTCCCAAGCCAAACGTTTTTTTTGATTCGTTTCTTCGTTTTTAACATTTCCACCAGAAGGATTCGAGGCCTTTGTTCTAACTGCTTTTAAGCTTAAAGCAAAGTCAATTAACTTTAAAGTTAATCCAACACCTGCTAGTGAAGACAAGGCTTTGGAAGCAGAGACTTGTTTCACGAGACTTAAAATGGGAAATTTTGTTCCAATAGCTTCAGCAGTTTTAGCTAATTTCCTCATTTTCTCAGAATCTAAATGTTGAACCCCATATCTACCTATAGGTAGAACCACATATCTTCCTGTCTGGCTAATCACACTACATAACCTAGCAATATTTCGAATTTTCCTAAATTTTTTAGAAAAAGGATCTTTTCTCCACTCGTAGATGAAGTTCACAAAATCATACAAATCTATTAAACCATCCCCTTGCTCTAATGGCTTAACAAGGATTTCTCCCTTTTTAACTAAATTGTAAAAATTTAATTCATAAAAATTTAAAATTTTAATAGACTTGATAAATAAATTCCCTGTTTTTTGAATGATGGGTAATGCGTGATCAGCCCCAGTTTTTATTTTTTTTCCAGTTGCACACAAAAAACTTGTTGCTGTAAT
>WUUC01037383.1_pt1 | contig 21133 bp, 23 predicted proteins | sample 6278441 | NCBI WGS metagenome assembly WUUC01 (sample SAMN13675441, study PRJNA597444) | soil metagenome | isolation source: soil | place: USA: Washington | collected 2017-10
ACGGCCGGGCGCATGCCCGAGCCGGAGACGGGCACCAAGCCCCCGCCGTGGGCGCGCGTGCCGAAGGGGATGGTCTTCCCCCGCGGTCGGCAGCTGATGTTCATGAGGTTCCCGGCGGAGTGGACGCACACGCCGCTGCGTGGGGACCGGCAGTGCATCCTCTGGGAGCTGAACGTCGGCGACGAGAAGATGGCCCTGCAGCGCGCGCAGGGCGACCCGAACAAGGTCATCAGCCAGTTCGCGCTCCAGGGCATCCGCGCGGTGGACGGCTACGTCGTCGACTGGACGGGCACCCCGCACGCGCCGGGCAACGTTGAGGAGTGGTGGGACGCCATCGGCGGGCGGTGCCGCTCGCAGATCATCCGTTGGTACACCATGACACACGTGCTCGACCGGGCGGAGCAGAAGCGTTTTTTCGAGAGCTGCGTCGCTGTCCGCATCGTTCCCTGAGCGTGGACGAGGAGGGCCTGACGCTCAGGCCCTCGGAGGAGGCGGCGCGCTTCAAGGCGCTCGGGGTGAGCGAGCACCCGGCGGTCGAGGCCCGGGCCGAGGCGGTCTTGGCGCAGGCGCTCGGTGACCTCGACGAGATCGAGCACCGGCGCAAGCGCCTGCTCGCCTACCTCGGGCGGTACATGCGGCAGCCGCTGAGCGAGCTGGAGGGCATGACCACGAACGAGCTGCGCGACTGGGTCGCGGCCGTCAGCGAGATCGTGGCGGAGGAGAACGGGCCCTCCGTCTCGCAGGCGTCACGCGGCGAGTCGAATACCCGCTAGGCTAGGGGCACCCCGTGGCGACCGAGATCAGAGCCCGCCTGACGCTGGAGGACCTGGCGAGCGCCACGCTCGACAAGTTCAAGAAGCAGACGCGGGAGGCGTCGGGCGAGGCGAAGAAGGCCGAGGGCTCGTTCACGGCGTGGGCCAAGCAGACGGCGGCGCACTTCGCCGCCATCAACCTGATGCCCGCCATCCAGCAGGTGCGCACGTACGCCACGGAGATCGTCAACGCCGCGGCGGCCGAGCAGCAGGCCATCACGGCCACGGCCGGGCTCGTGTCCGCCGTCGAGGGCATCCCGTTCGGCGTGGCGCGCGGGCAGGCCGAGGAGCTGGACGCCTCGCTCGACCAGCTGGGCATGAACAGCGGCGTGAAGAACCTGGGCGAGGCGTTCCAGACGCTGCTCGACAAGATGGGCGGCACCAGCGCCAACGTCGACAAGGCGCGCGCCCAGACCGAGCAGCTGGCGCAGGTGAGCCGCGTCTTGGGCAAGGACGTGCAGACCATCGCCAACGAGTACGGCTTCATGCAGGAGGGCGTGCTGCGCACCAAGGGGCAGATGTTCCAGCTGCTGCAGAGCACGGGCATCTTCGGCAGCGAGACGAAGAAGGCGAGCGCCGAGTGGGCCAAGCTGACCGAGGACGAGCGCATGAAGCGGCTCGACCGCGGGCTGGCCTCCGTGGCCGGGCGCCTGTCCCAGGTGCCGCCCACGTTCAAGCAGGTGACCGGCCAGCTGGAGGCTATGGTCGACGTCGCCAAGGAGACGCTCGGCGCGCCGCTCATCAAGGCGGTGCAGCCCGAGCTGGAGAAGCTCATCCGCGCGTTCAAGGAGGCGGGCCCCGACCTGAGCGGTTTCGCCGAGGACGCCGGGCGTGAGTTGGGCGGTTGGGTGCGCACCGCCGGCGAGATGGTGCGTGACGGGTTCTCGTACATCCGCACGCATGGCCAGGAGATCAAGGCGGCCGTCGTCGACGCGTTCACGTTCGCCAAGGTCGTGGTCGACTCGATGGTCGACAACGCCAAGCTCATCGCCGGGGTGTGGGCCGCGGCCAAGTACGGCGGCGCCGCGGCCGGCGTGGTCAAGACCGCGGGCATCGCCGGCGCCGCGGCGAGCCAGATGCGCAACGCGCCCGACATCGCCTACGGCGCCATGAGCCAGGGCGGCGCCGGCGTGGTCGGCGCCGTGCAGGGCGTGGCCGCGCTGACGCTCGCCATCGGCGGGCTCGCGCTCGCCGCAGACCAGGCGGCCAAGGCCACCGTCGACTACGGCAACGCGACCGACGACCAGAAGAGCCAGACCGAGCAGCTGAAGGACCTGGTCGCTAAGGGCGACATCGAGGCGTTCAACAACCTGGCCAACTCGATGGACGAGACCAGCCGCGCGGCCGAGGAGAGCATGACCTACATCGAGGCGCTCATCGACAGCGTGACGCACTTCAACGGGCCGGGTGGCATGGCGCGCGAGACCTTCGACGCGCTGACCAACGCCATGCGCGAGAACATGGCCGCGCAGATCGACCTGAACGCCGCGCTCGCGAACCAGCTGGCCGACGACGCCGCAGTCGACATCACCCTCGCCGCCGAGGCGTACAACGCGGCTATCGCCAACGGCAACATGGCGCACGCGCAGTTCGCCGCGAACCTGCTGCTGCAGAGCGGCATCACGGCGGAGACGCTGACCGAAGCCGGCGTCGCGCTCTCCGGCGGCTTCGACACGTTCAACGAGCTGTTCGCCAACGCCAGCCAAGGCACGCTCCAGCAGATCCAGGGCTTCTTCACCGGTAAGGGCGCCGCGAGCGTGGCCAAGACCAGCATCAACATGAGCGGCGGCCAGACGTTCAAGATCAACCAGGAGTTCCGGAACGCCGACCCAGACCGGATGGCGGTGGTGTTCCACCGCGACATGGTCCGCGCCGCCACCAGCCGCGTGCAGGCACAAACGTCTGGCGCGTTTGGGACGTGATATTGTCCCCCGAGGTCCACATGATGCGCATGCCCACCCTCCCCAAGCTCGCCGCCGCCGCCAACGGACCCGCCCCGGTCCCCCCGACCCCGGCGCCGGCGGTCGCGGCCGAGGGCAACCCGTTCGACGGGCTGGGCCCCGAGGAGTGGGGCGCGCTGGTCGAGTTCGTCATGCAGGCGATGCCCGGACCGAGCGGCCCGGAAGACGAGGAGGCGGACGCTGAGGGCGGCGCCCCGCCGCCGGGGCTCGGCCCGAAGGGCCCCGAGTCCGGGGACGACGAGCCGGTCGATCCCGATCCGGCGAAGACCGGTGCCGAGAGCACCGTCGATGCGGGGTCGCTCGCCAGCATGGCAGCGAGTTGCCACGCTGAGGCGGCCAACATGGTCCAGAAGATGGAGATGCTGCTCGATCAGGCGGAGCTGGTGCGCGACGGCAAGCCGAAGCCCATCGCGAAGCTCATCAGCAAGGCCGAGCAGTTCGTGTCCGACGCCGAGACGGCTTCGGAGTCGGCGGCCGCAGCCGCCGACGCGGACGACCTGGCCGGGGCCGCCACGGCCCTGCAGGAGGCCGACGCCGCCCGCAAGGAGGTGTTCGCTATGCTCGAGGAGGCGAAAGGCTACGCGGGCACCACGCCCGCCACGGTGGGCATGGCCCCCGACGACGTGCCCGGCGCAGGCAAGGGGCCGAAGGGCCCGGGTGGCCGGCGGCCAGGCCTGGCCGTCTGGGCCGAGCGCGTCGGGAGGTAACCTGTGCCCGCCGCGAGCGTGGTCACGCTCGAGGACCTGTCCGGCACCGGCACGAAGCTGGAACTGGTCGGCGCGGCGATGCCGTTCAAGGGTGTGCCCTGGACGACGCGCCAGTCGATGGTGACCACCTGGTACCAGGGCAACGCCATTGAGGGCACGCAGCAGGTGCTCGGTCCGCAGGAGGTGCCCACCGAGTGGGCCGGGGAGTGGAACACCACGCGCCTGGTGTCGACGCCGTCGCTCTACTACCCGGGGGGTGGCGGCAAGGGCGACCCGATCACGCGCGCGTTCACGCTCTACGAACTGCTCGACGACCTCTTCCGGCGCGGCGCGCTCTGCCGCGTCACCTGGTCCGGCGACCTGGGCCGGAAGATCGTGCGCGTCGGCCGCGGCGAGGAGTGGACCGCCGAGGTGCTGACCGCGGACGACATCCGGTGGAAGGTCAGCTGGCAGTGGAAGAGCCGCGGCGCGACGCAGCAGCGGGTCGCGCACTTCCGGAAGGAGAGCCAGGAGGCGGTCGCCTCGGCACTGAAGGTCGAGCTGACGCAGCTCGTGTCGGAGGTGACCGGGAACGAGCTTGTGACCAGCAAGGTCGGCGTCGCCGACGCGGCGGACAACTTCTCGCTCGGCGACCTGGAGAACATGGCCAACGAGACGGCCGGCATGCTCGACGGCGTGAAGCAGAGCGCCAACCTGCTGACCAGCAGCCTCGGGAAGATCGCCACCATCGGCGCGACGCTCGCGTCGGCGCCGGCCGCCATGATCGGGGACATCGTCGACATCGTCGACAACGTGAAGGCCACGCTGGCAAAGGCTGAGGACGAGCTGACGCGCGGCGTGCCCGAGGCGTACGTCGCCGCCGGCGCCGACCTGAACCGCATCTCGCCGTTCGTGCGCACCAGCGCCTACCGCTCGCTGGTGCTCGGCCGGGTGGTCGGCGCGCACAAGCAGGCCGTGTCGCTCCAGAAGCGGGCGCGCCAGGCGCAGAACGCGCAGGCGCGGGGCGTGCGCGAGCAGGACGCGTCCACGGCGAGCGACCTGCTCGCCGTGATCATTGTCAAGGCGGGGGAGACCTTCGACTTCCTGTCGAACAAGTTCTACTCGACGCCCGACCGCGGGGCGGACATCGCGCGCGCGAACGACTTCCCTCTCTACCAGCCGAGCGCTCCGCCGGGCACGGTGCTCATCATCCCCTCGCTGAACGCCATCGCGAAGGCCACCAATGTCTGAGCGCGAGGCGCCGGAAGGGAGTTACCGGCCGAGCTGCCGCGTGCGGCTCATCGTGCGGTTCGACGAGTTCGCCGCGACGGACACGCCCCCGCCCCCGAAGAAGATCGCCACCCTGCGGAAGGGCACGGGCAAGGACGTGGCCGAGCTGAACGTCGAGGAGAAGGACGGCCGGCTGGAGCTGGTCAGCAAGACGGCGAGCGGCTCTGGCACGGTGCCGCAGCGCCAGGACGCCAGCGACGACGGGCGCACCTGGCCGCTCGAGGCGGTCATCCCGGCGCGCTGCCGCGTGCAGCGCAACGGCATTCGCACGGCGGACACGGCGAGCATCGAGATCAAGTTCGCCGACCTGCCGCTCGACCCGCGCGTGGTGCGCTCGTGCGCGGTCGAGGTGTACGTCGGCAACATCTCCGACGAGGACTGGGTGCGCGGCATGGCCGGCGCGTCGACTGGCGACAAGATGGGCGGGGACTTCGCCGGCGAGGGCGCCCCGCTGAACGTGCTCCCGGAGGAGTTCACCGACGTCAACGGCGACCTGCGCTCGAACCTGCGCTTCCAGGGTTGGGTCGACGACTGGGCCACCAGCTTCCCCGAGGAGGAGGAGCCGATGGTGATGCTCGAGTGCACCGACAACACGCGGCTCATCGCCGACCAGGAGGCGGCGCCGAAGCTGACCATCGGCACCGAGGTGCCGCTCGACAAGGCTATCGCCGAGTACCTGTCGGCCTTCCCCCAGTTCGCCGGGTTCTCCGTCGAGTACCGGCCGTCCGGCATTGAGGCGCCGAAGCTGAAGGACAGCCTCGCGAAGACCGCCTACCCGCCGAAGCTAGGGCCTGCACCCGGGGGCGGGGGCGGGAAGTTCTCCGTGCTCGACTACCTGACCGACGTCTGCGGCACCGTCGGGCACACGGTGCGCGTCGTCAACACGAGCATCGTCATTCAGCGGGCGCGCACGCTCTACGCCAGCAAGTTGCCGCAGCGCCCGGACGACCCGTGGCGCGGGCGCGTGCTCCCGTCTGGCCGCGAGCTGAAGGCGCGCACGTTCATCTACGGACGCAACGTGCGCGACCTGGAGTTCTCGCGGAAGTACAGCCGCAATGAGCCGCAGAACATAGAAGTTCGTGCATATTCGACGAAGCGCAAAAAGACGCTGGTCGCGCGCTTCCCGGACAAGAGCGCCCGCCAAAAGAAGCTGTTGCCCGGCAACGCCAGCGACGAGAAGTGGCACGTCATCACCATCACCGGCATCGAGGACGAAAAGACCCTGCGCGTGATCGCGCAGGGTGCGTACGAGACGCTGGGCCGGCGCGAGCTGGGGTGCCGCTTCAACACGCGCGACCTGGCCAGCTACGGCGGGGGGTCGAGCGACCCGGACGTGCTCGACGTGCAGCCCGGCGACGTGGTCGAAGTGCTGGTCAACCGCGAGGCGACGGGCTTCAGCACGGTGGGTGCCGCGGAGGAGGCTGCCACCAGCAACCCGGAGTCGTTCCTGCGCGGGCTCGGTTACCCTGTCGACTTCGCCAAGGCGTACGCGAAGGCGATGTCGAACGTCGCTTTCCCGACGACGTTCCGCGTGCGCGAGGTCAGCTACCAGTGGGACCAGGACGATGGGCTGGAGATTGAGCTGGACGTGACGAACCACCTGGAAGTGCGCGCCGGCAAGGAAGGCGGCCCTGAGCTGCCGGACGGCGAGGAGATCACCGCGAGCGACGTCACCACCGGTGAGCAACGCCCGCCGAGCGTCGTGAAGGTCGAGGGCTTTTAAGGTGCGCCGCCGCATGGGCAGGAGCGGGATGGACCTGCGCACCATGGCCGAGGGGATGTCCTTCCCGGGCATCGACCCGCGCGAGTGGTGCAGCTACGGCCTCGTCGAGGCCGGCGAGGAGTCGGTCGTGTTCGACGAGGACCACGGCCCGCTCGTGGTCGTGCGGCTCCAGCCGTCGAACGTAAGCGTGCGGTGCCGCGTCGGGTGCCAGACCGCCGGCGACGGCGAGGGTGAGTTCTCGCCGTTCGTGGCGGGCGACGAGGTGCTCGTTGCGCTGCCGAGCGGGGACCCGAAGGGCGGGCCGGTCATCGTCTGCCGGCTGAACAACGCGGTCGACAAGGCGCCTATGGAGAGCGTCGCCGGACAGGACCCGACCACGAACACGTTCGCCTACAAGCGCCAGCGCACGGCGTTCATTCACGAGGTAGCTGGTCAGTACCTGGTGCGCGAGGCCACGAGCGAGGCGTTCTTCAGTATCGACCGAAAGGGTGCCATCACGCACCGGGACGGGAGCAAGGGCGCGCTCCAGCAGACCAGCGACATGTTCGGTTACCAGTCCGGCGACGGGCTGGCCGTGCTTCAGCTGGACCTGACCAGCAAGCGCTTCACCATGGCGGTGGGCGACGCGACCATCGTCATGAGCGACTCCAGCTCGAGCCCGCCCACCAGCGCCATTCGCGTGGGTGGCGTGCTCCAGCTGTCGGTCTCAAGCCAGCCAGCGGCCGAGCACGTGACCACGGCCGAGGCCGTGGCTGGTATGTTCCAGGCGCTGGGCGTGGCGATGGTGGCCGCGGGCCTGTCGGGCCCACTGCTGCCGCTGGCAGCGGTGTTCAGCCCGGGGGGTATCGCCGGCATCCTCACTGCGGCATCGCAGGCACCGCTGGCGCCGCCCATCGCCGGGGCCGTGTTTGGGGCGTTCGCAGGTGCTGGGCAGAAGCCCCCGGCCGTGCCCGGCCAGGGCCAGCTGTTGCCCGGCCTGGGGGCGACCGGCCTGCTGACAGGGTAGGATTGGCCCATGGTCACCATCAGCGTTGCCGCCTTGTTCGCCGTCGTCGGCCTCATCGTCTATCTCGCCTCGCAGAACCCGAAGGTCGCGCAGGTGGCGCTGGTCACGTACGGGTGCGGCCTGCTCGTCGCGCTCTGGCACGTGGGCAGCGCCGTCGCGAAGCTCTGACCCGTGGCCGGCTCGCCGCCTCCGGAGGACGGCCCGTCGCTCTCCGACCAGGCGAGCGCGGACGCGTCCCTGTCGTTCGAGCCGTCGCCGAGCGGGGCGAGCATCTGCGGGTTCGCCATCCCGCCGAACATCAGCCTGAGCTTCAGCTTCAAGCTCCCGTCGCTCGACTTCACCTTCCCGCCGGCCTTCTTTTTCGGCCTGTCGCTCAACTGCGACCTGAGCGACCCCATCAGCGCCGACGTGGGCTTCGGGGGCGGGCGCGTGAGCAACGCCGACCCGGACGTCGATGACGACCTGAGCGAAGCGGCGTAGACTCCTTGCCGTGCCCGTCCAGATCCGAGTTGACCAGGCCGCGCTCCCGGCAGGCACCGCGGGCCGCGCCCGCGAGGACCTCGTCACCGGCGTCAACGCCACGCTGACCGCTGTCGGCGGGCCGTACGGTGCCTACCTCTGGCGCTTGGTGCACGCGCCCATCGACATCGCCGCGGGCGTCCGGTCCGCCGCGCTCGTATCGACGCCGACCACCGCGTCGACGGTGTGCGGCCCGCTTTCTGTACCAGGCACGCACCTGGTCGAGGTGCTCGTCGACAGCGGCAGCGGGCTCGGTGCAACCGCCGACGACGTGGCGCGCATCACGTTCTACGCTGGGCTGGCTGGCAGCAAGCTGTTCGGGCCGCTCGCGCCGAACCCCGAGCGCCTGCCGCGGCGCGTGCCGGCGTTCCAGGAGACCGTCGAGCACAACGTGCCCGACGTCCTCGACCCGACCGGCAACGTCGACGGCCACGCGCGCGAGCTGCAGCGCTGGTTCTACGCCGTCGGCCGCATGTGGGAGGGTAGCAAGGTGTGGGCGTCCGGCCGCGTGACGCTGACCGGCGCCGGTGCAGTGCTGGTGCGCGGGTTCAACGTCGTGCAGGCCGGCGTCAACCGTACGGGCGCCGGCAACGTGACCGTTGCTTTCCAGCAAGCGCTGCCGGACGGGCTCTACCTGCCTGAGGTCTGGCCGATCACCGACGTCGGGCACTGTTACCCGACGAGCATCCTTGCGTCTGGTTTTACGGTGGCCCGCCGTGACGACGGCGGCAGCCCGTACGACCAGGACTTCGGCTTCAGCGTCACGTTGGGGGTCTGACCCGTGCCCTGGGGCAGCGGGTTCTGGGGCGCGTCCGGCTGGGGCGACACCGTCTCTCCGGACCTGCGCCTGGTCGGCGCGCTTGCCGTGCGCGAGAACGTGGTGCGCCTGGCGTTCAACAAGCCGCCGCGGTTCTCCGGGCTGCTCGACCCGAACGACGCGAGCGACCCGCGCCGCTACGACGTGCGGCCCGTGGCGGGCACGCGCGGGCTCGACGGGCGGCTCGTGCGCGACGTTGACCCCGTCGAGGCACGGCTAGCCGCGGTGGCGGGCGCTGGCGGCCGGTTGGTGGACCTGGTTGTCGACCGGCCGTTCTCCCCGTGGCCGGCGCGCTACGTCGCGTCGGTCAACCAGCTGGTCGGCGCGGGCGACGGTGGTCTGCTCGGCGTGGGCCACACGTCGGTCGAGTTCCCGGCCGTGTACGCCGGGCTCGCGAAGCCCGACCCGCAGCGCGCCGTGGCGCGCAGGGACTTCGCCAACCCGCAGTCGCTGGCCGGCCTGGTCGAGGCCAACCCGGGTGACCCGTCGATGCTGGCCACGTACGTCGCCGACGAGACCGGCGACTACGCCGCCGACGACGGGCTGGTCAGCTACAAGAAGCGCGTCTACCGCCGGCTCACCACCGAGAAGGGGCGCTTCGCGCACCTGCGCGACTACGGCCTGTCGGTCAAGGCGACGGTGAAGCAGCTGTCGCGCCGGGGCGCCCGCGAGGCGCTCGCCGCTGACGCGGAGGACCAGGTGCGGCGCGAGCCGGAGACGCAGGACGTGGCGGTCGACGTGCTCAAGGTGATCGGACACCCGGAAATCGCCCTGTTCCGCATCCGCGCGCGCGTGTCGTTCACCTCGGATAGGCTCGAGTTCGACGTGCCGTACGCTGGGACCTGAGCTGTAGCACGGAAAAGACTGTGGAGTTTCTAAGTCGTCTCGATCTCACGGAAGTTGGCCGGCTGTACATGCTCAGCCGAGCGCGGCGCATCACGCCCGCGCTCGTCGACACGGAGGGCAGCGACGCGAACCTGTTCGTCGGGTCGACGGCGTTCATGGCCGCGGCGGTGGCGCGCCAGTGCGGCGACCGCGTGGCCGCGCTGCTGCTCGAAAGCGCGCAGAAGGAGGACCTCGACCGCTACGCCTGGGACCGCTACCAGGAGCTGCGCAAGGGCGCCTCGCCCGCCCTGGGGCTCACGCGGCTGTTCCGCCCGACGGCGGCCGCTGGCGCAGGATCGATCTCCGTCGGCACCAAGCTGCTCACGCTCGGCGGCATCGAGTACGTCACGACGACGCAGGCGGATTTCGGTCTGGCCCAGACCGACAACGCCGCGGCGGACGTGCGCGCGGTGCAGGCCGGCAAGGCGTTCCAGGTTGGGGCGAACCAGATCCGCCGCTTCGACAACCCCGGCGCCCTGTTCGACAAGACCATCCAGGTGACCAACGACGTGGCCACCGCCGGCGGCGAGGACCGCGAGGACGACCCGACCTTTCGCGCGCGGGTGCGCGCGTTCTGGTTGACGGCTCGCCGCGGCGTGCTCTCCGCCATCGAGGCCGGCGCCCGCGCGGTGCCTGGCGTGGTCAGCGCCATGGCAAGTGAGGCGCTGACCTCTGGCGGGCAGCCCGCGCGCGTCGTGACGCTCGCCATCGCCGACTCGAGCGGCGTGGCAAACGCTGCGCTCGCGGCGCGGGTGTCGACCAGCCTGCTCGACTACCGCGCGGCCGGCATCGCCGTCGTCATCGCGACGAGCATCCCAGACCTGGTAACCGTCAAGCTCAAGCTGCAGTTCAACTCCGGGGTGAACACGAGCGCGGTCACTGTCGCCGTGCGTGCCGCGCTATTCGAGTTCGTCAACAGCCTACCCGTCAACGGCACGCTCTACCGCGCGGACGTTTACAGTGTGCTGCGGCGGTTCGTCTCCCAGGGCCTGCGCGTCCCGGAGGACACCGTTGTCGAGCCCACCGGCGACGTCGTGCCTGGCCCGGGCCGCACGCTCCGCACCCGCCTCAGCGACATCACGGTGGTCTAACCATGCCCAGGTTCCCCGGCTTCCCCCCGATCCCGATCTACCCGCAGCTCGGGCGCCGCAGCACCGACCCATGGACGCCGCTCGTGCTGGGGAATGTCGCCGCGTGGTGGGACACGCGTGTCGGTATCACCACGGTTGCAGGCCCTCGCGTCTCGGACTGGGCCGACCAGTCCGGCAACGGTCGCGTCGCGACGCAGAGCAACAACAGCCTGCGCCCCGACTACCAGGCGGACCACGGCGACGGTGCGCCGGCTTTGGGCTTCCGCAGCGCAGACGGCACGCGGCTGGCGCACGCACCGGTCACGTCCATTCCCGGCGGGGACTTCACTGTCATCTGGCTGTTCAAGCGTACCGGTGCGACGGCTTTCGTGTGGTCGCAAAGCCGGTCGACCAATAACACCGCGTACACGCTCGTCGGAATGCTGTCCGGAGGACAAGGCTATTGCGCCACGTACTCTGACGATTCGAGCACGGCCGTTGAGCGCAACAGCGCGAACACCATCGGCGCAGCCGACTGGGGCATCGTCACGGCGCGGCGCCAAGGGGACGTCTTTGGTGTGCGTATCAACGAAGGCGCCGAAGCTACCGTCTCGGATCCCGGCGGCGCCTGTACCGTCGACCAGGCGTTCATTGGTTTGCTGATGCTCCAGGCGGCGCCCAACACGCCGCTGGATGGCTTCGTGCGCGAAGGGCTCATCTTCGACGCCTACAAGTCCGATCCAGACCAGGTGCTGGTGCGCCAGTACATCCGCGACAAGTGGCCGAGTATCTGAGGGAACATGCGCTACCTCGCCTTCTTCACCAACGCTGGCACGCCGGCCACTGGGCTCGCGGCGACCATCCGCATCCGTCGGCTAGACACGAGCGCGCTCGTCGTGACGGACGCTGCGATGGCCGAGGTCGGCGACGGGCTCTACCAGTACGACCACGTCGGGTACGACGACGCGCTCGACTACGGCGTGCGGATGGACGGCAGCGCGGCGCTGCCGGCGGCGGATCGGTACTCGCCGGCGGCCGTGTTCAGCGAGCAGCCCAGGCGCGTGCGCGAGATATGGCAGCTGAAGGGTCTCGACGCGACCAAGCCGCTGGTCGTCGACAGCCAGACGCCGAACGGCACGCGGAAGGTGCCGGCCGACGCGTCGCTGGTCAACCAGACCGTCGTCGTGGCGGGCACGGTCACCACGGTGACGCGCCTGTAAGGTACGCCGATGGCGGTCAACTCCATCGCGCTGGAGGGCCTGGCGGTCGACGCCGCCCCGAGCCTGGCCGTCGAGGGGCTCGCCGTGCTGGCGGACCCGACGCCGCCGGTGTTCAACGTGACCAGCGACGGGCCAGACGTAGTGCCCCCCGGGCCCGTAGCCGGCCCGCTGACGGCCGCGCAGCTGTTGGAGGTCTGGGTCGCGGCAACGGACCCTGGTTACCACACGCCGCTGCTCGAACAGGGCGAGGGCCGCGGGCTCGAGGTCGTCACGCAGGCCGCGGCGCAGTACGAGCGCGCGAGCCGCGCCGTCGACCGCACGACGCAGAGCCTGTACATCCTGCCGTGGAGCGGCCAGACCGACGAGCCCGCCGGCGGCGCGCGGCTCTCCGTCGTGACGCTCCAGGTGCTGCGCACCGGCAACGCGGAGCACGAGCTGACGCTGACGCCCGGGCAGGTGGCGTTCGTACACGAGACGACCGACAGCGCCGTGGGCGGCCCGATCACGGTGCGGCCCGGGCGGCGCTACCTGGTGGCCGAGGCGCGCACGCTCGGCCCCGGGGAGCTGGGCCCCGTCGACGTGCCCGCCCTCGCCGAGCGACCCGGCCGTGGGTACGACAACGTGCCACCGGGCGGCATCCGCCGGTTCGACCAGCCCGGGGCGGGGGCGAGCAACGACGGGGCGAGCGTCGTGCCGGGCGTCGAGTCACACAGGCTCCAGGTGCGGAACCAACCCGACGTCGTCGTGCCGGCGCACGTCGGCCAGTACGTGCGGTTCGACGCCGGGGCCAACGCCGGGGCCGTGCGCCGCGTGGTCGGCTACGAGCCGCCGAGCCCGCCGGTGCACGGCGGCGTGGCGCTGCTCGCCGCCACCACGTCGCTCCGTATGGCCGTAATCGGCGGCTCGTTTCTCGCCGGCGAGACGGTAGTGCAGCTCCCGAGCGGGGCGACCGGCACGTTCGTGCACCAGACCGCGAACCGCCTGGTGCTCGACCGTGTGTCGGGATCGTTCGTCGCCGGCGAGGCGCTCTCCGGGCAGGAGTCCGGCGCGGCGGGCGTCGTCGCGGACGTCGACCTGTCGGCGGACCTCGCCGCCGAGACCGGCACCGCCGCCTGGACGGTGCTTCGCTGGGAGGAGGACCTGCTCTGCACCGTGACCAACCTGGCGTCGCCGAGCGGCGGCCGGCTTGCGGTGCTCGACGAGCTGGGGGCCGAGCGCGACGTGCGGCGCGCGGACGGCGAGGACGACGAGACCTACAGGCGGCGCGTCGCGCGCGTCGCGGACGTCGTGTCGCCGAGTGCCGTGCTGCGCGCGGCGAACCGCCACCTCGCCGCGTACGGCGGGCACGCCTGCCTGCGCGAGGTCGGCACGTCGAAGCTGCCTGGCCTGTTCTTCGACGGCAACCCCGCTAGCACTGACCCGGCAGTGGCGTTCGCGTTCGACCTGGACCACGTGACGCTGACCAGCGGCTTCTCCACCGGCACGTTTATCCCGGGTGAGACCGTGACCCAGACCGTGGATGGTGTCGTCGCGAGCGGCACCGCCGTGGTGCGTTGGTTGCCGGCGGCGGTCGGGGCGGCGCTGCCAACACCGGAGCTGACGGGAATGGCCGGCGTCGAAGGCGCGTTCGTCTCCGGGCCGCCCGTGGTCGGCACCGTGAGCGGTGCCGTGGCTGACCTGACCGCGGTTACGGGCGGGCTCCAGGAGCGCGACCGCTGGAAAGTCTGGCTTGACTACGCCGAGTTCCGCGGCTTCTTCATGGTCGGCATTCCTCCGAGCGCTCTCGGCGACCCCGGCATGTTCTACGACGTCGGCCCGTACGGCTTCTACGACGCGGCCCCGTACTTCGCTATGTACGACGGATTCGCGCTCACGACGCAGGGGCTGCGCGTGCAGGTCGGCCGCGCGGTTGACGCAGCGCGCGCCGGCGGGGTTGGCTGGGTGCTATACCTCGAGCGCGGCGACTGCGCCTGAGCTTTCTACTCCGTTCCCCTACGCGACGTCGGGGGCTGCCAGTGCTCTACTTGTGGCGTGGAGCTACCGGTCAAGGAGATCCTTGCGCAGGGCGGACTTGCCATCGCGCTCGCCATCAGCTTGTTCTTCAACGTGACGCTGGTGAAGTGGATCCGCGAGCTGTACGGCACGCACGCCGACCGGCTCGACAAGGCGGCGAAGGACGCGCGCGACCAGCAGGCAGATCGGGACCGCACGTACACCGGTGAACAGACCAAGGTGGCGGACGCGTTGCGCGCGTTGCAGGTGACGGTCACCAACCTGGGGCAGCAGCTGCTGTCGATGGCCATGGGGCGCTCCGGCATGTCCGGGCGCATGCCGGCGGTGCGCGACGAGCCGCCGCGGGAGGGGCGGTGAGTGCGTTCTTCCCTTGGCTTCGGCGACTGGTGGTGGGGGCGGGTCGTATCGAGCGGCTGGCCGCGTCGCAGAAGCAGTTCGACGTCGTGCTCGAGGAGCTGCACCGCGACGCTGAAAAAGACGCTGCGCACCACGCCGCGCGCCTGTCGGCGGCCGACAAGCTAGTCGCCGCGGCGCGCGCCTTCCAGTCGATGATCCCCCCGCCGGACGAAGAACCACGATGAACCAACCGCCCCCGCTTCCACCACCGCCAGCGCCGCCGCGCCCGTCAGCCTCGAACCACGACGAGGCCACCTGGCGCGCGACCATGGGGCGCTTCATCGAGCTGTTCGGCCAGCTGCGCGAGGCGATGGTCGTCGACAACGAGTCGAAGGAGCGCGCGCTGAAGGCGTACGACGTGCTCGCCGCCCGCATGCGCACGCAGACCAAGGTCAACGCAGGAGCCATGATCTTGTTCGTGGCCGCGTTCTCCGGGCTGCTCGGGCACGCGTGCATCCAGGCCGAGAATATGTCGACGCTGCACCAGACGCTGATCGTGACGAACGAGCTGCTTGCCCAGGTGCGATCGGAGCAGGCGACGAAGGGTCAGGTTGCCGAGGTGAAGCAGCTGGCCAAGGAGGCCGCGCTGGAGACCCCCGATATCGTCATCCGCACCACCGACGCCGGCGCCGGCAAGAAGCCGAACACCAGCTTGGTGGTGCGGCCGAAGTCGGCCGCACGCGGCGACGCGAGCCCGGGCGACAAGCCGGCCCCGCCGCTACCCGCAGTCGAGATCCCCATCACCCTGCCGCCCGGATCGAAGTCGGTCACGGAGGACGGAGGCCCGCCGCCGTGATGCTCATCCAACTATCAGGCAAGCACACCCGCGTGACGTTGCCCGCTCTATCCGCTCCGCGGGCGGACGACGATGACGATCCACTTACGCCGACCGCGCCCCTGCGCGTGCTGATCATTGACGACGATGCGGACATTCGCGATGTGCTCATCGACATGCTCGCCGATGAGAACATGGTCGCCACGGGCGCAATTGACGGTCTCGACGGGCTGAACAAGCTCTACGACGAACCGCCGCCCGACGTCATCCTCCTCGACATGAGGATGCCGCGCGTCAACGGGCACGGCTTCATGCGCCTGGTCGACACGACTTCCTACAGCGATATCCCGATCATCCTCATCTCGGCTGAGTCTTTCCCAGACCGGGGCGCCATGCAGGACGAGCGGTACATCTTCGTCAAGAAGCCCATCGACTGGGAGCGCACCCTGCCGCTGGTGAAGCGCAAAGCGCTCGAAGGCCGCAGGCGGCGCGGCTAGCAAACGCGGGGTCGGGTGCCATCGAAGCACTACGCACCTGGGCCGACTCCAGCCGACCCCGCAACGCCGGGGCTTGGGCCCTGCTACCATCCGGGGATGCTCCAGCACGACATCCCCCAGCTGGCCTTGACGCTCGGGCCGCTCGCCGCCCTGGTCATCGCGCTCGTCGCCGCCGTCCAGCGCCACGCGCCCCAGGTGGCTGGGCTGTGGACGCTCCTGCTCGCAGGCGTCTCGAGCGCCGGGCTGACCGTGGCCGCCGCGCCGGACGGCACCAAGCCCGCGGCGTATGTGCTCTACGGCGTCGTGGTGTTCGTGCTAGCCGTGGGCGGCAACAGCTTCGCCACCAAGCTGGCCGGCATCGCCAGCCCCAAGCCGGTGGCCGACGTGGCCCCCGAGGTGGCGAAGGCCCAGGGCGAGGCCCCGTCCACGAAGTCCGACGCGTGACCACACCTGGCTAGCCGTGCACGTCGCCGTTAAAGTGGTGCTGCCCGCGCCGTGTCACCGGCCGGGCAGCTTGGACCACCTCGGTTGGGAGGCAGACATGCAGACCGTATCAGATCGGTTCTGGTCGAAGGTCGACCGCTTGGCCACTGCTGTACGGCCAGGCATGACTACGCCGTGCTGGCCATGGCTTAGGTGCCTGAGCGACTTCGGCTATGGGCGGTTCGGGCGAGCCGGAGTCAATGACTATGCGCATCGCGTAGCCTGGGAGCTGACCTACGGGCCCGCTGACCAGTGCGTGCTGCACCGGTGCGACAACCCGCCGTGCTGCAACCCTGAGCACCTGTTCCTCGGGACGATCGACGACAACAATCGCGACCGTCATCTCAAAGGGCGGAGTCGCGGAGGACGCGTAACCGGAGACCGGAACGGCGCTCGTGTGCATCCTGAGCGATTGCCGCGAGGGAGCGGGCATCCTGGCGCTCGACTTACGGAAGACGACGTGCGCTCGATTCTGGCGCAGTCAGCCGTCGGGCATACCGCTACGGCGTTAGCACAGGTCTACGGCGTTTCCTTCAGCCTGGTTGCCAGGATCATCCGTCGCCAAGCGTGGAGGCATGTTCTATGAGCGCGAACTGGCGCGTCGTCCAGCGGGGCAGCGGCCCCTTGGTGGTGTGCTACCTGGTCGGTTCGCACCTGGACCAGGACCTGCGCGACGCGCTCCCCGGCCTGCCCATCGTGGCGACCGGCGAGGCGCCGCTCCAGGGCGACCTGGCCGGCGCGCTCCGCGCGGCGAAGGCGCTCCCCGGCGCCGACCTGGTGCTGGTCGGATACTCCGCTGGTTGCCAGCCGGTACGTAAGCACCTGGTCGACGGCGTGCGCCCCGCCGCCGTCGTGACCATCGACGGCACGCACGCGTCGATGCCGCCGCAGACGTGGCAGCTCGAGGTGTGGCAGGACCTGGCCGAGCGCGCCCGCGCCGGCGAGTGCATGTGGGTCGCGTCCTGCACGCAGCAGACGTACGTCGAGCGGATCGCCGTGGGCCAGCCCGGCCGCGCGATGGCGACGGTGCACGTGCTGGAGAAAGCTGTCGGCCAGGCGCTCCCGCCGGGCACGGGCGTCAACGGCGGGGCGCTCAGGGTCTTCAGCTACCCCAGCAAGGACATCGACAAGCAGGCGCACATCGACCAGCAACGCGAGGTGCTGCCGCAGCTGCTGCGCGAGCACGTGGCACCGTGGATCGACGAGAAGTTCGACAACGACGTGCCCGACACGGACCCGCTCCCGCCCGCTTGGAAGAACCCGGCGCTGCCACACGCAGAGCGCATGGTGCTCTGGTGCGTGGCCGAGTTGGAAGCTGGCGTGAGGGAGGAGCCGCCCGGCTCGAACACCGGGCCGCGCATCCGCGAGTACCTGGCCGAGTGCGCGCGCCGCGCGTCGGGGAAGAACCTCGGCCTGACGGCCGCGCCGTGGTGCGCCGCGGCGCAGGCGTTCTGCCAGCGCGAGTGCCTGCTGCCGGGTGAGCACGAGGCGGACCACGGTTACTACTGCAGCGGTGCCGAGCTGCGCGAGAGCGCCCAGGCGAACGGCGTCTGGCGCGCCAACGGTTCAGGCTACGCGCCCAAGCGGGGCGACCTGGTCGTCCTGATGCGCGCCGGCGCCGGCTCCGACCCGGCGAAGGCCGGCTGGGAGCGGCACGTGGTGCGCGTCGAGCACGTCCTGCCCAGCAACATGGTGCAGTCCATCGGCGGCAACGAGGGCAACGGCTGGGGCCGCCAGACGTTCGCCGCCGACGCCGACCGGGTTGAGGGCTACGTCGCGGTCTGAGCCGGGGCGTGGTACGCCCCACGCCATGGTAGAGGCGGCCTGGGTGCTGGGGCTCGTGCTGGGGCTGTGCCCCCCGGAGCGGGCGGAGACGGAGACGACCTACCCGGAGGCCCGGGAGACGGTCCAGCAGCGGCGCCAGCGGCTCGAGGAGGTCGCCGCCGACATCGCCTGGGCCGCGGCCGACTCGGCCACGGAGCGCCCCGTGCCGCTCAAGGACGGGCGCACGGCGGCCGCCTACCTGGTCGCTGTCGCCTGGAAGGAGTCGGGCTTCAAGCGCGACGTCGACGTGGGGCCGTGCGCGCCGGAGCGCGTTCGCCTGCTGAAGTGGTGCGACAACGGCCGCGCGAAGACCATGTGGCAGCTGTGGAACCTGGACGAGTGGCCCTCGCGAGGGCAGGCGGCCAAGCTCGCGGTCGTGCGCATGCGCAACAGCATGAGCGCGTGCCGCGACCTGCCGCCCGACGAGCAACTGGCGGAGTACGCTTCGGGGAACTGCCGCGGTGCGGACGCCAAGAAGAAGAGCCGCGACCGCGTGCGCCTAGCCTGGCGACTGCTGTCGCAGTAGCCTCGGTCCGTGCCCCGCCGCCGGCGCTACTTCAGCGTGCTCTACCGCAGCTGCCCGGAGGGCCGCGCCGCCGCGGTTGCGTGGCTGCGCGTTGCTGTCGGCAACGCCGGCGGGGACCTATACGGCGTTGCCTGGCGCATCGGCATGAGCAAGTCGGCCGTCTACAGGCTTGTGCACGCGGAGCAGCTCTGGTCTGATGTCGAGGACGCCCGCCGGGCGCGCCTGGTCCGCCAGGAACGAACGCGGCTCGTACTTCAGGGAGGCTGATGTGGAAGAGCTGGAAGCGCTGCGCCCGATGCTGCAGGACAAGACCGTCGAAGAGATCGAGGCGTTCGTCTCATCGTCGGTGCACGGGGCGTCGGTCGACGACCCGCGCGCCTTGGCGGAGGCGATCGCGGCGGCCCTCGCGTTGTGAGCCGCGCCGAGGCTCAGGCCGGCGCCCTGCCGCGCACCGACAGGTCGAGCCCGGCCGAGGTGCGTCGCTGGATCGTCGTGTACGCCGGCCGCGTCGGCGGCGAGGCGCTGCAGGTGAACGGCGCGCCGAACGTGCTCGGCACAGCGGAGGCGCAGCTGCACCGGCTCGCGCGCCACGTGCTCGCGGTCACGCCCGCGAAGCACCTGGGCCCGTGCAACACGTGCAGCGGCGAGAGCGACATCACCGAGGAGTGCTGCCCGTACTGCGGTGACGGCGAGATGGTCGACGACGCAGTGACCGCCGCGCACCTGGCCGCGGGCCAGAAGAGCGAGGCCGAGCGCCGGCTCGACCGCGCGGTGGCGGCGGTGCACAGTCTCAAGCAGACCGCCGTCATCAGCTACTGGCAGCTCGGCCAGGCCGTGCTGACCTGCTACCGGGACAGCCTCTGGCGCGAGCGCGTCGACGTGACCACCGGCGAGCGGATGTACCCGACGTGGGCGACGTTCTGCGAGGCCGAGCTGCGCATCAGCCGGCAGCACAGCTACAAGATGATGAGCGTCGCGGCGCACTACTCGAGCGACGACGTCGCGGAGCTGGGCGCCACCAAGCTCCAGCTCCTGCTCCAACTGAACGGTCCCGAACGGGACCGGCTGCTGGAGAAGGCCAAGCAGGGGCCGCTGTCGACGAGCGCCTTGGCCCGCGAGATCCGTCAGCTGGCCGGGCACGAGCGCGACAAGCCCGTACCGCGGGCGCGCCCGCGGGCGGAGCGCGTGGCCGTGGAGCTGCCGCTCGAGCGCGGGCAGGTGCCGCTGTACAAGCGCGCGACGCGCACGCCCGGACCGCCGCCCCGCGCGTCGCGCCTCGCGGACGACCCGGTCGGCGTGCTCCCGCTCCCCGGCGGGCTCGAGATGTACATGACCGTGCAGCAAACGGCGCAGGGCCTCGTGATCGACTACGAGGTGCGGCGCGCGAGCGTGCGCGGCCCGCAGCACTGAGCACCCCGCATGGCGAAATGGGTCCTGCTGAACACGACGCACACCGGGCGACACACGCACGTCGCCGGCAAGGTGTTCGACGACGTACTTGAGGCGATCGAGCTGAACCAGGCGGTCAGCGCCGGCGGCCAGGTTTACCCGCAGGGGGCGAATGCCACGATCGACGCCGCGTCGGCTATGGCCGACATGGACAAGCGTCGCGGCGACGGCTGGCACACCGACAGCCTGATGCTCGCCACGGCGGTCAAGCTCCTACTCGACACGGAGCTTTCCGTCACCGGGTCGCCGTCCATCGACGCCGTCGGCGGGGTGCTCCAGGTCGCGGGGGTGTTCCTGGGCACCGCCATCAGGCTCACCGGCGAGGACCAGCGCGTTCAGGTGCAGGCGGCCATCGACGCCGCGAGCGCCATGTGGGCGGCCACCGGCGTGCGGCAGACCGTACGGCTCGGGCGGGGCGTCCTGCGCGTCAGCGAGCCTGGCTTGCGGTGGCGCAGCGGCGTCACCGTCGACGGCAACGGCGAGGTCACCATCAAGCCTACGGCCGGGTGGTCGCCGGGCGCCGGCCTGGTCGACGACCGGCGCAACTTCCTCTGCCGCGGCGAGGGGGACGTCGACGTCGCGAAGATGAACACGGTGCTGACGACGGCGATCACGCCGGGTGGCGTGGCCTGGTATGGTGCCGGGGCGCGGAAGATGTCCGTCGCGTCGACCGGCACGCTCGCCGCTTCCGACTTCTTCGCGGTCGAGGGCCACGAGTCCGGCGACGGTTCCACTTACGGCGGTGCCGGCGTGATGGTCGTGTGCTGCGAGATCCTGCGCGCCTCTGCCATCGAGGCTGGCCCGCCGCGCATCACGCTGGCCAGCCCGACCAAGCAGCACCACGTGACCGACAACCACGGCATCGGCGTCCCGCTCTCGGTGCGCGCGCTCACGCCGTTCATCGACGCCGAGGTGCGCGGCATCACCTTCGACGCTGACGGCAAGCTGTTTGCGGTCGGCGTGCTGCTCGACCGTGTAGTCGACGTGAAGCTCACCAACTGCGCGTTCCGAGGCTTTACGAAGTGGGTCGTCGACTCCTTCGGCTCAAGCGGCTTGCGGTTCGACGACTGCGTGCTGCTCGGCAGCAACAGCGGCGGCATCAATCTCGAGTCGGCCATCGACTGTCGCATCGACAACATGAACTGCATGGCCCACGAGGCCCGCTTCCACCCGGCGAGCAC
>WUUC01127170.1_pt1 | contig 21131 bp, 17 predicted proteins | sample 6278441 | NCBI WGS metagenome assembly WUUC01 (sample SAMN13675441, study PRJNA597444) | soil metagenome | isolation source: soil | place: USA: Washington | collected 2017-10
AGTTCCATGTCATCTCTCTTAAACGATGATCTTTAACCACTGATGTAGGAGCAGTGAATATAGAGCAGCCCCTGCAGGAAGTTCAATCGGTTGCTACAAGTTGGTGATAATAATAACCAGAGACGCTGTCAGCATGTTCTGGTAGCTTGGCCGACTCTCTTAGGGTCACACAAGCCCCTGTAGTATCCCGGTGGTGGCTACTTCACCAGATGCTTGGGTCTCTTGCGAGGTATAAATAAGTAATGGCGCTGTTTTCTGGTTTACCACTGATTCATCAATAATCACTTTGGAGACGCCAGGTTGTGAGGGCAATTGATACATGGTTTCTAACAAAATCTCTTCAATAATAGAGCGTAATCCCCGCGCACCGGTCTTACGCGCCATCGCTTTCTTGGCGATAGCTCGCACCGCCTCATCCTGAAAATCTAAAGTGACCCCTTCCAAATTTAGTAACGTTTGATACTGTTTTGTCAAAGCATTTCTAGGTTCTTGTAAAATCTGCACTAAGGCGGCTTCATCCAACTCACTTAAAACGGCAACAACCGGTAAGCGGCCGATAAACTCTGGAATGAGTCCAAATTTAATGAGATCTTCTGGCTCGACTTGGCGCAATAAATCGCTCTCGCCCTCTTTATCCCTCTCCCCTTTGACCTGTACCCCAAATCCAATGCCGGTCCCCGTATTCACCCTTTGCTCAATCCCTTTGGATAAACCAGCAAAAGCACCACCACAAATAAAGAGAATTTTTCCAGTATCTACCTGCAAAAACTCCTGTTGCGGATGCTTACGCCCCCCTTGTGGGGGCACTGAAGCAATTGTGCCCTCAATCAGCTTTAATAACGCCTGCTGCACCCCCTCTCCGGAGACATCTCGCGTGATAGAAGGGTTCTCTGATTTACGGGAAATTTTATCAATTTCATCAATATAGACTATGCCTTGTTGTGCTCTCTGAACATCATAGTCACATTTTTGTAGTAATTTTTGAATAATGTTTTCAACGTCTTCGCCGACATAGCCGGCTTCTGTAAGGGTGGTGGCATCAGCCATGGTAAAGGGCACATCAAGCAGTCGTGCTAACGTCTCAGCCAGCAAGGTTTTACCACTACCGGTAGGACCAATGAGTAAAATGTTGCTTTTACCCAGCTCAACTTGGTTTCCCACCCCTTGATGGCGCATCCGCTTATAATGGTTATAAACGGCAACTGCCAACACTTTTTTAGCATGCTCTTGGCCAATGACATAGTCATCCAGATGGCGACAGATCGTTTGTGGTGTGGGCAATGGATCCTGACTATGTGACTGCGCAACCACCTTTTTAGATTGCTCATGAATCAGGCTATTGCAGGATCCAATACATTCATCACAAATATACACAGAAGGTCCCGCAATTAGTCTATGGACCTCATGCTGATTTTTACCACAAAAAGAGCAGTATAAGGATTTATCAGAATTATCTTTACAATGATCGGTCATAGGTCTCCCCCCTTGGCTGCACCAATGTAGCTCCCTTTGATAACTTTAATATCAGTATATCAGTGATCAACCGCTACGCTTTGACGTCGGGTGATCTGAGCATCAACTAAGCCATATTGGACCGCCTCAATGGCAGACATGAAATTATCCCGATCGGTGTCGCTTTCAAGTCGCTCAATAGGCTGTCCGGTGTGCAGTGCTAGGAGAGTATTCAGCATATGTTTCGTTTTGAGAATCTCTTTGGCATGAATCTGAATATCTGAAGCTTGTCCCTGAAAGCCTCCCAACGGCTGGTGGATCATCACTCGGCCGTGTGGCAGACAAAACCGCTTCTTCTTTGCACCACCGGCCAGTAAAAAGGCGCCCATCGAGCAGGCCTGGCCGATACATAAAGTACTCACATCAGGATTGATAAACTGCATGGTGTCGTAAATAGACATGCCGGCAGTCACCGATCCTCCTGGAGAATTAATATAGAGAAAGATATCTTTCTCTGCATTTTCAGCCTCTAAAAATAGTAGTTGTGCCACAATTAAGTTGGCCATCTGGTCCTCAACCGGACCTGTCAGAAAAACTACCCGCTCTTTTAGTAGACGCGAATAGATGTCATAAGCCCGCTCTCCACGAGATGTCTGCTCTACCACCATAGGGACCAACATAGCCCGGGCATCCCAAGCGGAGGCGTTTGTGTTGTTATCCATACTGTTCTCTATGCTCGCTTAAACTTGTGCCATTCGACGCTCTGCCAGATAAAAACGGTGAATAGCGCCCGCTGACCGGACCTCTATCCTGTAGTTTAATCAAGCTATTTTTTTAAGTACTTCACTGAAAGTATATGCTTTTTCAACCACCGTAACTTCATCTAGTAGCATTTCTACTGCCTGATCTTCTAGCACTTCAGAGCAGAGACGATCCATCAACTCTGGGTGCTTACGATATTGCGCAGCTATCAGTTCTGGTTTGTCATGATTACGCCATTTTTCATGAAAACGCTGTTCCAGTCGGGTTTCATCCAGTTTGAGCGATCGCTGTTTTATCACTTCTGCGAGCAGTAAGCCAATAGCTATTCGGCGCTCAATCCGCTGATGTAGCTCTTCACGATCAGCCGCCTCTAGCTTCCTACCGGTTTTTTCTATTTGAAAAGTTGATTGGGCCAGCTGTTCATTCACTAACGTGCCTGGGACCAGTATCTCTCCATGAGCTTCGAACCATTTGTTGATAAACTCTTCCTTCATCCGCTGCCGAATAAGCTGCTGCAGTTGACCCTCCAGGCTCTCATGAACAATCGCTTTAAAACGCTCTAAACTGCCCTCCTCGACCCCCAGTTCTTGAAGTGTATCGGAGTCCCACTCAGGCAGGGTACAGGCTTCAACCTGCACTAACTGAATTGAAAATTGGGCCGTTCTCCCTTGTAATGCTTTTGCAGCATAGTCGTTGGGGAAGGTAATTTCCAGGGTAAATTCATCGCCCGCCTGATGATCGAGGATGCCTTCAGCAAAACCAGCAATAAACTTATTTTCCCCTAAGGTCAAGACGAAATCCTGTGCACTGCCCCCCTCAAAGGGTTCACCATCTATGGTTCCCTGAAAATTAAGGGTTACCCGGTCTCCTAAAGTGGCAGGACGCTCTATAGAATGCCAGGTAGCTAATCCATGCCGCATCTGCTGTACGTGCTCTTCAATATCGCTTTCGGTAATCTCTACCTGAGGCTTCTCTACTACAATCTCTGTAACACCCTGTAAAGTAATCTCCGGATAGATCTCAAAATCAGCCTGGTAGATAAACTCTAAACTTTCTGGCTGCACATTGGGGGTAAAACGGACCTCTCCTGCTGGGTGGAGTGAATGCTGTTCAGTCGCCTGTTCAAACTGCTTCTCCAGCAACTGTTTGAGAACTTGATCCCGCATTGCAACACCATGCTGCTGCTTGACCATCGCTAGGGGGACTTTCCCAGGACGAAAACCATTGATCCGCATAGATTTCGCTTGGTGAAGCAGCGCTTGATCCAGGGCCTGGTCGATCTGCTTTGCATCCAGGGTAATGGTCATTCGTCGCTGCAGGCCTTGGATACTCTCCACAGAAACTTGCATGTTGTTTCCTCAAATTGAGTGTTCAATCACGTCTGAACGGGGCTTAACTCAGTTAAAGCGGCATTATAACCAGGCAATGCGGGTGCGTCGAGTAACCTGATCGCGGGAAGGAACAAATAGCAAGTGGTGTTCAAGAGCACTACACCCCACTTAGAGTGCCTCCAGTGAAGCCAGAGGCCTAAAAGGGAAGGGCGACTGTTAGCGCCTGCGAATCGCGGCAGGTAATGCAGCTAGCGTATCCAACACCCAGTTCGCTTGAGCGACCGCTTGCGGGGTGATCCTGTGGCCACTGCGTACCAGGACTTTGGTTCCAATCCCGGCTGCCGTGGCCGCTTGGAGATCGGTTACGGTATCTCCAACGAAATAGGAGTGCGCCAAATCTAAACTCAGATGCTGTTGAGCAGTCCACAACAGGCCGGGTTGCGGCTTACGGCAGTGGCAGTGCTGGCGGTAGACACCCCTGCCCTCCGGGTGATGTGGGCAGTAGTAGGTTGCAGCCAACTGCACCCCATGCTGCGCCAAAATTTGCGTCATCCAATCATTAAGTGTGTGGAATTGTGCTTCACTAAAGTAGCCACGAGCAATCCCTGATTGGTTGGTCACTAGCACCAGAGCATATCCCAGCTGTTGCAGCTGTAAACAGGCCTCAATAACACCTTCAATAAACTGAAACCGGCTGATCTCCCACACGTAGCCGTAATCAACATTCAAGGTCCCATCTCGATCTAAAAAAACTGCAGCTTGCAATATTAAAGTCTCAATCAATCAGAGATAAAGTGTGCTCCAATGCCATCAGCATAGCATAGGTTGACGCCCTCTGATCCTGTACAGTTGACCTTCGAGAGATGAGTGGCTAATCAACTTTTGCACCCTGACAGCGTACTTTGTTACACTGCATTTTCATGACTCTATCAATAAACCACTCTCAGGAATAACGCCTATGCGTGCCAGCCACTATTTGCTCTCCACTTTGAAAGAGAGTCCCAGCGATGCAGAGGTAATCAGCCATCAGTTGATGCTCCGCGCTGGCTTGATTCGTCAATTGGCCTCTGGTCTCTACACCTGGTTACCCACCGGTCTTCGAGTGCTGAAAAAAATAGAGGCGGTGGTCCGCGAAGAGATGAATCGTGCTGGCGCTCTAGAGATTGCCATGCCATTAGTACAGCCAGCCGAACTCTGGCGCGAAACTGGTCGCTGGGAGCAGTATGGACCAGAGCTGCTTCGACTGAGTGATCGCCATCAGCGCTCTTTTGTACTAGGTCCCACCCATGAAGAGCTGGTCACCCATTTGATGCGCAGTGAAATTCTCTCATTTAAACAGTTGCCACTCAATCTTTATCAAATTCAGACCAAATTTCGTGATGAAACTCGTCCGCGTTTCGGCGTCATGCGAGCTCGTGAGTTTCTGATGAAAGACAGTTACTCTTTCCATACGACAGCAGAGTCACTGCAACAGACCTATGAGGAGATGTTTCAAACCTACTACCGTATCTTCACACGTCTGGGGCTCAATTTCCGCGCAGTCCAAGCCGATAGCGGCGCCATTGGTGGACACTACTCCCATGAATTTCATGTACTGGCTAAGAGTGGTGAGGATCAAATCGCCTTTTCTACCCACTCCGATTATGCTGCTAATGTTGAATTGGCAGAAGCTATAGCGCCTCCTCCAGCAGATACCACTTCACTGCAACCGCTATGCCAACGCTCCGTTTCCAAGGTACATGACCTCTCTGCCGTCGCTCAAGCGCTCGAACTGCCACTGACTGCCTTGGTTAAAACTCTGGTTGTCCGTGGCGCTGATCCTCAACAACCCTGGATTGCGCTGTTACTCCGTGCCGATCACCAACTGAACCCAATTAAGGCTGAGAAATTAGTGGAGGTTGCTCTCCCATTAACCACTGCAACCGCCGAAGAGCTCCATACTCTGTTCGGTGTCACTGCTCACTGCTTGGGTCCAGTGCAGCTCTCCATGCCGATCATAGCCGATCGCACGGTGGCTACTTTGTGCAACTTTGCCGCAGGTGCCAATAGCGAAGGGTTGTATCACGTTGGACTCCAGTGGCAACGTGATCTCCCACTTCCAAAGGTAGCTGATCTCCGTAATGTGGTTGCTGGCGATGCCAGTCCTGATGGACAAGGAATCTTGCAGATTAAGCGGGGCATTGAGGTGGGCCATATTTTTCAACTAGGCAGCCAATATAGTGAAGCGATGCAGCTGTTAATCCAACGGGAATCAGGAGAGCGGCAGCCGCTATTGATGGGCTGCTACGGGATTGGAATTTCACGGATGGTGGCTGCCGCAATTGAGCAACAGCATGATGACCAGGGGATCTGTTGGCCGGATGGATTAGCGCCCTTTCAGATCGCGTTGTTGCCAATCAATGTCCAAAAAACACCTGCCCTGCGTGCCTTATCCGAAAACTTGTATTATGAACTACAACAGGCGGGCTTTGAGGTCCTACTAGATGATCGCCAGGTTCGCCCCGGCGTGATGTTTAGTGATATGGAGTTGATTGGTATTCCCTGGAGAGTCATTCTCAGTGAGCAGTTACTACAACAGCAACAGGTAGAGTTCCAACAACGCAACTCCAAAAAAACGCAGCAGCTTCCTATTACACAAGTCGTGGCCTTTTTAAAAGATCTCATCGTTGGATAGGATGAAACCCTATTAATGGACGCTGTGAGTGTGTTCGACAGTTGATGAATAATGTTCATTTCAATAGTGGTCAAAGAGCCGGATGTTAGGATTGACTCGGCTACTCAAAGCCATCCACTACTCACTCAAAGGGCTGAAGGCAGTGTGGCAGCAAGAAGCTGCCTTTCGCCAAGAGTGCTGGCTGTTACTGATCTGTCCCGAAAAAAGAGCACATTACTGCCTACCGCTCGGCTCTGCACTTTCTTACGCTATTTTCGCAGTGGAGTGGTATTCAAGAATCCTCCCTTCAATCAGGTTATCAATATCTCTCTGATATCCCCTATCAAGATCAAACCTCAATTATTTTAGCGAACAGATCTAGAACAGACATTAGCCGTCTGGCTTTAAATCCCATTAAAAATTAGTGTGTAGCCTCATAGGGCTTTAAAGCCCTATGAGAGGATGACAGATCTGTGTGGAACTGATTAGGTTTTAGCTTCTTCATGAAGTGAAGCAGGTGGTTGCTTGTTGGGCTTGTTAAAAGCACGTCCTAAATTGGTGGCTGATAAGATCCAGATCAACATCACAACAAGAAAGATCACTTCGATATAAGGCAGCATGAACCCAATGGTTCCAAAGCCAAGTAACACTTGCTGGATAAGGGATCCGCCCGCTTTACCGAAGCGAGCCCCGACAACATCAATCGCTGCCTTACCCTTCACCTTGGCCTCTTCATCCAGTGGGATATACGCCATCTCTTTGGTGGGATCAAAGAGCGCATATTTACAAGCCTTACTTAAAATATTTTGAACAGTCCCAAATAATACAGCCAGCCCTAGCACATTGATGCCACAATGCGTTAACCAGGGATTAAAGCTTTTTTCAAAAATGATCAAATTGAAAAAAGCGACCCCAAACACTAGTAGAATCACTGGCGTGACCAGCGCAGCAACTGTCCACCCAAATTTTCTTAGGACATTACCAGCCACCAATAACATCATGGCGATCGTGGTACACCCCAAGTAGAAACTATAACGACCCATAAAATCTAAGTAGTCGGAGCAGTTTGGATATTGAGCTTTGATATAGCTTTTCCAGGTTACCTCAACTAAATTAATACTGACTCCATAGCAAATGACCAGCAGAGCAATGCAGATGAGATATCTTGACTTGAGCAGCATCTTAATACTGTCCACTAAGCCCATCTTCAGTTTTTTATTTTTCTGTTTCAGTAAAGCTGGATCATAGAAACGGGCATCGGTCAAGATATAGCGATTGATCCACCAGTAAATCGCCATGATGGCTAGGCAGCAGATCACAAAAAGTAACGAGAGGTTGTTGAGCTTAAAGGCCATCGAAGCCTCTTCCGTTAATTGTCGGCATTTAGCTAACCCACTCAGAGTTCCTATGGCTGTTCCAGCCATCATCAGGGCCAAGTTAGCACCGACACCAAACAGTGCATAGAAGCGCTTGGCTTCGTTGATTTTAGTGATCTGGTTAGCAAACTGCCAAAACAGCAAGGAGAGCGCCACACTACCCCAAATCTCTGAAAAGATGTAAAACAGTGAGAAAGTCCACAGCCTCAAGATTTCAGTAAACCCTTTGGGCAAAAAGGCAATGGATAACTGTTCAGGGTGTAGCAGGTGTTGATAGGGGTATAAAAACAGCGCAAAGAGCGAAAAAAAACCTATAAAAAAAGAGATAGCTAAATAAAACAGGGTCGTTTTACTTACTAAATTACTCAGTTTAGAGTAGGCCATAATAAATAGAATGGCCGCAGGCGTGACTCCCCAAAGTTTAATAAAAGGAATAATCTCAGCCCCTGGCGTTTGAGCGGCATCAATAAGCAACGCATCTTTTATGTTGCGCATAATGCTGTAGTTGAAGGAGATAAAGAAAAAAATAAGTAACATTGGGATGAATTTTTTTAATTCATAAAGATGGATCGGCCAAAACATCGATCGCATCTTCCCAAAGGAGGATTCAGCAGTTTGAGTAGATTTCATAGTCAAGGTTAAAGCCCACATAGAAAGGTTACAGGAGTTATGATCTGCGGCCGCTGCACAGCATAACTATCGCGCTGGTTTCTGAACAACGACTGAACGAGGCCAACTGTTCAATGAAGAGCTTGGGACTTCAGAAGTCACTTTGCAAAAGCGCGTATAACGCGATGCGAAATCAATAACCCTGAACGCTTTTGCAACTTTTTAGCTAGCATCTTAAAACCAAAACCAGACTGGCGAAAGCAAACAATGTGCGTTGGCAACCTGTGCAGGATACCTAAAAATTAAAAAATTTCAATTTTTTATGCAGCAGTTCAATAAAAACAACCACATCGTAACTGCCTACCTCCATCAAATGGGTGGTTAATCCCACAGCAGCAAAGCAGTGGCTAACTTTTCAACCGTTGTGCTAATCGGCTAAAGCGCTCGCAGCGGCTGTTGACCATCGCTTGCAATACCGTCATATCCGCATACAATGTCAGCCGGTTTTTAGCCCGAGTGATCGCGGTATAGAGTAGTTCACGAGTCAACAACTGGGACCAGGAGGGGGGGAGCAGCAGTAGGAGTTGCTCAAACTCTGATCCTTGGGCTTTATGGACGGTTAAGGCATAGCTCGTCTGGTGTGCCGGCAAGCGGCTGGGTGCAATCGCTATGACCGACCGATGCGGAGCGATAAAATAGACCCGTAACCGACCCTGCTCATCGGGTAGGGTTATCCCAATATCGCCATTAAAGAGCCCCAAAGGGTAGTGGTTAGCGGTAATTAGAACGGGCCGCCCGGTATACCAAGGATTGTTGGAAGTGAGTGTAATGAGACCCGCTTGCTGAAGTGCCTGTTCAAGATGATGATTAAGCCCGTTAAGCCCAAAGGGACCCTCTCTTAACGCACAGAGCAGTCGAAAACGCGCAAAAGCTGCCGCTACCTGCCACGGCTCTTCCCCACTTCTGGCCCGTTCTAAATAGTCTCGATAACCTTGAACACCTGCCTGCAAGAGTGCCGAATAGTTATCCTGTGTTACTGACTGCCAGTGTAGTGCCGAAGAGCTCTGCTGTAGTGTGGCTGGAAGTGCCGTCGCATCGCCCCGTTGGATCACAGTGGCCAGGCGAGCAATCGGTGAATAGGCTTGGAACCGGTAGCGAGTGCGAAGCTGGCAGAGTGAATCACTCATGCATGTGGTAGCATGTGGGGCAGTGGCTTGAAGGGGGTAGCCCGTCAATAAGCTCAGTTCAGTAGCACGGGGAGCACTGTAACTTTGATCAACTGGGTTGACCAAATCACTGAGCAGTGCCCCGGTTTCCACTGCGGCCAGCTGATCACTATCCCCCAGCAATATTAAATGGGTATGCTCCGATAGCGCCTCTACCAGGCGTGCCATCAGTGGGAGCGCTATCAGAGAGACTTCATCGATAATCAACAGATCAAGTGCTAGTGGATTGCCTCGATGGTAACGCCATGACTGCCGATCACTCTGCGCACCGAGTAACCGATGCAAGGTGAGCGCTTCGGTGGGCATTTGGGCACTAATAGCAGCATCCACTGGTAATGTTTGTCGTGCATGGGCTAAGGCCTCACTGAGTCGCGCGGCCGCTTTACCAGTCGCTGCTGCCAACTGGATGCGTAACCGGGGAGCATGTCCTCCTACACTGGCATGCCTCGTAGCTGCTGTCGAAGTATAAAGCGCTATCCAGGCTGCCAATAACCGAGCGATTGTGGTGGTTTTTCCACTGCCAGGACCACCGACAATCAGTGCTGTCTTACGAGTGAGCGCGACTGCAACCGCAACTTTTTGCCAATTTATCTCTGGCGACGACACTGAGCAATCGGAAAATAGCTGATTCAAGATCGATCGTAGTTGTGAGGAATCAGGTGCAACTGGTAGCTCAGTTTGGCGAAAAAAATGGGCTAGATCTCGCTCATCGCACCAGAGTCGATGTAAATAGAGATGCTGATGGTCTAAAATTAGCGGTGTCGAGGTATCGCCATCTCCCACCGCATCGCAGTACTGGAGCAGTGACTCCCAGATCGCCTGATTAGGCTGTTGAGCCTGTTGCCAGAGAGCGTTTGCTAAGGTCGGGAAGCGGCCATCAAACCACTGTTCCGGCTGGCTCAGCCACCGCAATGGACAGCAGACATGGCCTGCACGGCTCTCACGACTTAGCAGGGCTGCCGCTAAGGCTACCGGACCTTGCTGCGGAGCAATAAAGCGTGCAAAGTGATAGTCAAGCGCGCTCAAGGCGCCAAGCTGTTCAGCCTGTTTTAATAGTATCAACATCAGTAGTGCTGCGATTGGCAAACCAGGCATCTAAAGCGCTCACGAGTGCCTCCGCTGGTCGATGAAAAAATACGCCATGGCCTCCCTGCTTGCCAGTCATGCCACGTAAAAATAGATAAAAAACCCCGCCAAAATGGGTAGCATAGTGGTAACCCGGTAGAGAATAACGCAAATAGCGATGCAGAGCTAAGGTATATAACTGATATTGAAGATCATAACGGTGGTGGCACAGCGCTGCGGCCAGTGCTGCCGGCCGGTAGGCCTCAATCGTCTCTCCTAACCAGTTAGATTTATAATCAAGTAGGTAATAGCGCCCCTGCCAGATAAATACCAAATCGATAAAACCTTGTAACATCCCTTGAATCTGTTGAAAAGAGAGTGTACCAGTAGCTTGCTGTGATAGCGGATCATAACGTCGCATCAGCACCTCTAAAGCTGAGGCCTGTAGTACCCCTTCAATCGGCAGATAGAAGTGCAGTTCACACTGCTTGTGATCAGCTTTCAACTGCTGTAAGCAGAGGCCTTGATCATTGAGTGGTGTCTGAAGGATTCTGGGTAACCACTGCTCCAGTAGGGAGCACCAGTGCGGATCAAAACCCTGTTGCGTGAGTTGATCGATTAACCATGCGGGTTGAAGTGGTGCTGTGACGTCAAGGTGTTGCAGTAAGTGGTGCAAAAAAGTACCCGCTGAGGGACCGCGTGGAAAGTGATGGGCCTCCAGGACCCCTGAAGGCTCTGCGCTCAGTAAAGAGGCCGGAAAGCTACTCAGCACTAACTCTTGATCACTAGGAGTACTCTCCTCAATTGTAACCGGAGCTTGGCGATGTAGGGCTGAGTAGCTGGTGATCCGCCACATCGGTTTGAGTGACCGGTTAAACGATCGAGCGCTCAGCAGTGAACTGTCAGGGATTACCAGTAATGGCTTGGCTGCCGACAGTTTTTCTAGCGGGATTACTGCAATCTCTGGTCCTTGGATGGCCAGGAGAGCCTTTTGTAACTGTTGTAGATCTCCTGCTTTACCCCGCTGTAGCAAATAACCGAGCGCACTGCGATGAAGATCAGTCGTGGCTGGCGATCGAGATCGACCTGAAACCACCGGAGCGACGCCAACGCTGCAGTGGAAAATCGCACGGGTTAAAGCCACATAGAGCACTCTAACTGACTCTGCCAACTCCTCTTCTGCTGCCCATTGCAGTGCTTGAGGGCTACCACAGAGATCGAGGGTCGCTCTGTGATTTTGCCTATCGTGATAGTAAGCACTTTTAGGTTGACGAAAGGCGCAAGGAAAGGGCAGCCACACCAGTGGATACTCTAACCCTTTGGATTTATGAATGGTAATAATCTTGACGAGGTGGCGATCGCTTTCTAGACGCAGTTGCTGGCTTTCTGCGCCTCGATTCGGTTGATTAATGTGTTGACTGAGCCAGCGGACTAAGGCTTGTGGGCTTTCCAATAGTTGCTCTGCCTCTTGTAACAGCTCCCCCAGATGACGTAAATCAGTCAAACGTCGTTTGCCCTCTGGCAGGGTCAATAGCCTTTCAGGTAGCTGATGGCGGAACATCAGCTGCTGTAACATCGGTAACACCCCCTGCTGCCGCCAGAGCTGTTGGTACTCGGTAAATTCCTTTAGGGTCTCTTCCCAGAGCTGATCATCTTGATACCACTGCTCCAACGCCACTGCATCTTGCATAAAAAGGGAGCCAGCAAGCACGGCTAATAGGGATTCTGGCTGTAGTGGACGAGATAACGCCTCCAGCAGGCGTAATAACTCTCCTGCTTCTGGCGTTGCAAAAACACTCTGGCGTTCAGAGAGATAAACTGAAGGAATGGATAGTGCTGTCAATGCCTGGCGAATAACACTCGCCTCATCACTGGTGCGGACTAACACCGCCACATCACCCGCGGTGACTGCACGGCACCGGGAGCCCTGCACGAGCAACCCCTGCTGTTGATGGCCTGCTGCTAACCAGTCGCTAATCTGCGCCGCGCAGGCGGTGGCCATCGTCTCTCTATATTGCTGCAGCGACAGCATCTCGGTCGAACAGTGAAGTTGTAAGGGGGCTTGAAGATCACCTCGAACACTCAAGTGATTCTGAGCCGCAGTTTCAGGGCTCTGCAGCGGTACAAAAGGGATATCGTGATCAAAGATAAACGGTGCTGATGCCTGTTGAAACAGCCGATTCACCGCCTGTACCAGAGCACGCGCTGAACGCCAATTGGTCTGTAAAGTGTAATGGTTATGAATCGTTCGCCGCGCTTGGATGTAGGTAAAGATATCGGCACCACGAAAGGCATAAATCGCCTGCTTAGGATCCCCGATTAAGATTAATACTGTTTCAGGGTGGTGATCATACAGCAGTCGAAAAATCCGGTATTGCAAGGGATCGGTATCTTGAAACTCATCGATCAAGGCGGCAGGGTAGCGCTGCCGAATCGCCGTCGCCAGGTTCGTCCCACCTGTCTGCTGCAGAGCCTGATCCAGCTGGCTTAATAGATCATCAAAGGCGACTTCAGCACGCTGCTGTTTGCTCTGCGCTATAGCCTCACGAATTTCTGGCAAAGCTTGGGCAATCACCAAATCACGCAGTGTCAAAGGCAGTGCATACAGCTGCTCAATCCCTTTAAACACCGGATGTTGCGGTGGATCTTCACGGAGCGTGGCACTGCTCAGAGTCGTATAACGAAATCGCGGCAAAGCCTCGGGCAGCTGATAATCTTCGGTCGCTTGTTGTGCCCAAGCATCGATCTGCTGAATCCACTGAGTGAGATAGCGGGCTGGATAGCGCTGTTTATTGAGGGCCACCTGACTGAGCAAACTGTCCACTGGCGCTTCTAACTGCCGCCACTGCTGCTTCACCGCACTGATAGCCTCAATCAACCGTTGATGACGGAGTGTCATGCTCTCATTTAACGGAGGGTGCGTCAGTAGTTGAGGAAGATCTCCTGATAGATAGGGTGCTAAATCACTTAGCAGAGCCTGTGGCCCAGACCACTGCTGCTGGATAACCCGGGCGAGAGAAGAGGATAGAGGATAAAAGTGGCGGCGCCAGAAGTCGGCGACGGCAAGCTGTCGGTCAGTGTGGTCATTCGTCACCAACGTATGTGACAAGAGGGATCTGGCTTCGAGAGCCTGCTGAATCAGCATACGCTGACAGAAGGCATGGATGGTCATGATAGCCGCTTCATCGAGCTGACGTTCCGCAGCTAATAACCAGGCGGCCGCAACTTGGGGTTGCTCAATCGCCGCCAGCAACTGATTGAACGCTTCGTCCTCCCCTGGCCCCTGATGACAACACTGTTGCAGCTCTCGAATGCGGCAGCGAATACGTTCACGCAACTCTTGGGTAGCGGCTTCGGTGAAGGTGACTACTAAAATTTGGTCCACCCTAAGCGGCGATCGGCTGGTGGCATCCAGACCCAATAATAACCGTAAGTAGAGAATAACCAGCGTAAACGTTTTGCCAGTCCCTGCTGAAGCCTCAATCAGGTGCTGCCCCTGTAAGGGTAACCAGAGTGGATCGGCATGAAGCATTGTATTCCTCAAAGCATCCCTAGTGGAGGGTCCGTGCCCACCTAATAGACCCCTTAGGATCGCCCAGTCTCACATGATTAGTTGAAGTAGGCAAGCGCCTTGGTATAAGTTGGTTCAATGATAAGTTTAAGTTAAAATATTTTTATAAAAAAGTCACTTTCAAGTTAAAATGTAGTGCTCATCATAGTAGTATATGAGTGAGGTAACAGTGACAGGAGATACCGTTGCATAGTTGCCGTGAATCCAGTGCTTGACTTTATATCGTAAGAGGAAAAGAAGTTGGAATCTAGCTTAATTACAATAGAACATGCAATGAACATTTTTGAGAAGACCTTGAGAAAATATCATGGAGCTAATAGAAGAAGAATCAATATTAATACGGTTTCCATGAAGTCTGCTTTTCTACAACTTAAAAAATATAGTATATTAACACGAGCTAATGTAAAAATCGTTATTAAAAGTCAATATCCAGTGGCTACAGCTAATGCTTTTAGATTTCTTAAGCTCCTTGATATGTTTACACCATATAATAAAGAACTCCTTAGTGAACATAACCAACCAGAGAGTCTTGTTAGTGGTTTTTCAACGCTTCAATCAGCTAAGATATGTACACCAGATAATATAACATTCCTTAATGCACATAACGACCCAGAGAGCCTTGCTAGGGGTTTTAAAATACTTAAATCAGCTAATATGTTGACACCAGATACTATAAAACTCCTTATGGCACATAACTGCCCAGAGAGTCTTGCTAGTGGTTTTTCAACGCTTCAATCAGCTAAGATATGTACACCAGATAATATAAAACTCCTTAATGAACATAACCGCCCAGAGAGTCTTGCTAGTGGTTTTAAAATCCTTAAATCAGCTAATCTATTGACACCAGATAATATAAAACTCCTTAGTGAACATAACCACACAGAGAGGCTTGATAGTGCTTTTTATACGCTTAACATAGCTGGTATATTAACGAAAGATAATATCCAAGCTTTACTCGATAATCAGAATATTCTATTATCTCTAAATCAAATACACGCTGATAATCATGTATTTGATATGCTTCCAGAACATCTAATCTCACAGGAAGTTTTCGATAGACTTATTCAGAGATGTACTAGTCTGGGTAAAAAAAGCTCCTTCTGTTAACTCTAAAACCCAATTACAAGCCATTATTTTAACCAGCAGTGGCGATGACATTTCAGAAATCGGGGTTCGAAAAATAGCTAATATGCTTGGCGCTCATGGTGGTTACTTTGCTGAAGAATCAGGAGAACGTGTTATACAAGGGTCTCTAGGAGCTTGGTCAGAAAAAGCTAACGACTTTGGGCTAGATCCTGGCAACGGCCATCTGGCAGCTGCTCTATTTTTTATTGATGGAAAGAGCACTTTAAATGACTTTCTGTATCGAAAAACAGTTCCAGGAAAAGCAGAGCTTAACCAGATGCAAACCACCTTAGATATGGGTGATCAGGATTTACTGAATACCAAAGATATCCACGCCAAAGGAAATATTACTGCCAAGAGTATCTTTGCTACCGAAAAAATAGAAGCTGATAGTATTCATTCAAAAAAACGTTTATCCACGGGGGAATCTCTAAAAATTGAGGGGACAGCCCACGAAGGTCAACCTTGTTTTGATGACAAATTAATCGGTTTTTCGCCCACCGGTTCCCTTCTTAAATGCCAAGCTAAAATCTGGAGAAAAATTGTTAACGCACCAACGTTAGAAGTTAAATTAGTAGAAGGACATGAGGCATGTGGGCATTTTGGAGAATCAATGACTACTTGTCCTAATGGCTACATATTAACTAGTGGTGGATACAATATCTCACGATGGTGGAGAGGTGACCGTCTTGTTCCAGAAAGTAATCGACAACTTGATTCCACAACATGGTATATACGATTACCACATTCTGCAGGTTTTTGTTCAGTTCCCTCCATCACCTGCGTGAAAATCAACCAGTAATTATAACTACTTGAAAACAAGAACACCTCGAACTGCAATCAATGAAAATTTTAAAAGTGGAGAGCTGTCAAGAGTCCACTGGAAGCCGCAGCGGAGAGGAATGAGCAAAGCAAGTGAGCACCGAGCGGGTGAGGATGGGGCGAAGCGTCCCCTTGATTGATCGTAGCGACCCCCAGCATAGCTAGAGGGCTTTGCCAATTTTAGGGCAACGCCTCGTTTAACTTTCCCCAAGTTTTTCTATTTATAATTGAGCTGTATTTTCTCATTTTTTGTCCCTAAGAGGATCCTTCACCGGACAGCTAGCGCTGTTTTCAACAAGCCAATAAAATAAGCACTGTTTTCGCATCATTTAAATGGTACGATTTAATTATCATTCGCCTACCCTTTAACGTACACGCCTGCCCCAATGAAGACACTGATCGGCTATGCCCGCTGTTCCACAGACAAACAAGATCTCTCTGCTCAGCAGTCGGCACTCCTGGAGCTCGGAGTCTCACCTGATCGAATTTATGTTGATCGGGGACTGACTGGTGCTCATCGTTCTCGACCCGGGTTAGATCAAGCGTTAGCGGCTGTCCGTTCCGGAGACACCTTGGTTGTACCAAAGCTAGATCGGCTGGCCCGCTCAGTGCCTGATGCCAGGAGCATTGCCGATTCACTGCTAGCCCGTGGCGTGAAGTTGGCGCTAGGAAGCAGCGTTTATGATCCCAGTGATCCGATGGGCAAGATGTTTTTTAATATTTTGGCAACTTTTGCTGAATTTGAAGGGGACTTGATCCGTCTACGCACCCGAGAGGGCATGGCTATTGCACGAGCTAAAGGAAAACTGAGAGGGAAAAAACCTACCCTGTCTGATAAGCAGCATAAGGAGCTACGTCGGATGTACGATACTGGAGAGTACTCTATCAGTGATCTGGCTGATATCTTCTCCGTCTCAAGGCCAACCATCTACCGTGCACTAAAGCGCTGTTTAGAAGCTGTATAGTGCTGAAAAAGTTATACTGGGACCTAAAGGAGTCATCGGAATGACTAAACAGGAGAAAACAGCTCTGAATATGGCGAAATTTATTCGGGACCAGGCGCTGGTACTGCTTGGAAAGCTCGATGAATTGGGTTTAGATGATCAAGCTGATGCTTGTGAGCAGCTCCATGAGCAAGCCGATCACCTGTATAAAAATCTTGCCGAATGCTTGCCGGAGTAGTCAGATGTCTAAGACAGATAACGCATTGTCAGAAAATCCAGAGTCTTCGGAGATTTCACAGCCTTACGACACCTGGTTCCGGCGCTCGATGCAGGAAAAGAAGATTGCCATCGATCTGCTGCGGTCCAAGCTTCCAGAGACACTGTTGGCCCAGATGGATTTGTCGACGCTGACGCTAGTGAATGGCACCTCTATTCTAAAGGGATTAAACGTTGTTCATTCTGATTGTGTTTACCGCTGTAGTATCCGGGGTAGTGATGGCTACATCATCATAGCGTCGGAGCACCAAAGCAGGGCGGAGAAGATGATGGCTTTTCGCGTCTTGGAGTATGCGGTAGGTATCATGATCAATCATCTGGCACAGGGCCATAAAAAGCTACCGATTGTGATCCCCCTAGTGCTCTACCATGGGATTCAGTCACCCTACCCCTACTCAACCGAGATATGGTACTGTTTTGAGCAACCAGAGCTGGCCAAGCAGTGGGCACTGAAGCCCTTTCAGTTGATTGATTTGACCGTGATGAGCGATGAGGAAATTAACCATCACGGACTCGCTTCGATGATGGAGCTGTTGCTCAAGCATGCCCGAGAAGAGCAGGTCCTCTCCTGGGTAAAAAAGATGCTTAAGGAGAGCAATCTGGCTATAATTTACTCAGAAATGGGTCCTGGGTATGTTCAAGAGGGCTGGAGATATATCGTCAAGGCCTGTGGCTCTGATAAGCACCCAGAGGAACGGGATCAAGTTGTGGTAGCATTAGCTAACGCCTTCCCGGAAATAGGAGAAGAGATTATGACATTTGCTCAACAATTTAAACAAGAGGGCCTACAGCAAGGTCTGGAAAAAGGTAGGCTAGATGAGCGCTTTGCTATCGCTAAAAATTTACTTGGCATGGGTATCGACCTGAATTCGATCAAAGAAGCGACCCATCTCTCAGAGGAAGAGATATCTCGCTTGCGCCTGCATTGAGGAATATGAGGTTGATGATTTTGAGCTCAAAGCTTGCCAGGCGGCTCAGTTGTCTAAAAAACAGACAACTCCGTCACCTCAGTCAACTCCAGCGTTAGAGAGCTCTTTTCACAGAATTATCCCATAGAACTGGTGATAACTTTTTTGTTAACTACAGTTTTTTGAGAATTAACCTGAGCATAATGCAAGCCCAACCCGCCATAGCCAAGCGATGGCCAAAAGGCCTTCTAGCCCCATCCTTCGAGTGGCCTAGCAAGGCTAGGCTAAAAATCAAGGGAACCATTAGGGGGCCGCTCCAAGCGCCGATGGCTGCTAAAAATGAGGCATCACCAGAGCCGAACGCTCCTCGTTTAGTCGCCTTTAAGAAGCAATCCAGGACGAAAATAAAGCCAAAACCACTGACTGCTCCGAACACACTCTCTTTTAACAGCAGCTCTACAAACCCTAAGGCTGAAAGGATTAATGCTGACCAGAGCAGCAGTGTGGTTAGTTCTTCAGGTAAATAGCGTCTTTCAAAATCAATAATACCGCAAATTAATAACAAAAAACCGAGAAGCAGATAAAAACCATTAAAGCAAATAGAAGTGATTATAATAATAAAAATAGCTAAAATTACAAAAAAATTATTTACAGAGGATTGATATTGATTACTGTAAACTTCTTTAGCAAAGCACTCTGTATTATCTAAAACCTGAGTTTCTAGATGTTTGATAATAACTCTTGACAATAAAATAATTGGTTTATACAGTAAAACGCTAACCAATAGAAAAATTGTTAGCATCAATAAATTAGATAACATAAACAATATATCCATCAGGAATATCTGGTGGCAAAGGAATCGCTAGTTTGCCTTCAGTCAAATGAACCATTTGCTGATTATCGACTTTTCCTAAGAGCAGTGAACCATGAAGCGCTTGATGCAAAGATTCAAACAGACCGGGCGCTGACGGTAGGTAAACATAGCCCCTTCCTTTAAAAACCTGTTTTTTAATCCGTTGGTCGCCGGTAAACCATGCCGGTAGATTGAGTTGATTATCAGCCACTTCACCTTGATTGACTGGTTTGATTTTAATTAACATCTCAATGGAGTCCGCATAGATTTTTATATGATTGATATAGGACTCTGTTTCTGAATGGTGAATACTGTTTTCTATTAAGATTTGGTTTTGATTAAAAAACCATAGCACCATAACAGAGCTCATAAACATCATGATTGCTATAATATAACCCATAAAATCTCAATATTATTTAGAAACAAATTAACACAAATAATATCATAATTTATTATGAATTAATATTGTTTTGCTAGTAATTAATGGTAAAATATCAAGGTAGTTTTTTTTATTTAAACTAAAATCGTTCGAAAGGAATAAAAAGGAATGATCAAAAAAACAGCAGTAGCCTCAGCAGTGAGCATATTAATATCCGGAAACGCGCTAGCTGCCAACACCTATTTTGATGCTAGAAACGATGCTATGGGCGGGGTCGGAGTCGCTTCATCTCTGGATAACAGCGCACTACTAGCCAATCCTGCCTTAATCGCCAAAACCAATAAACTCAGCCTGACCATCCCATCACTCGGCTTACAGCTGTCAGACAAAAACCATTTGATCGATGAGTTCAAAAAAATCAAATCGAAAGTGGATGAGTATGAACGTAACCGCCACGCCCACCCTATGGATGCCAAACAAGAGGCTGGGGAGCTAAAATCTATCCTGGAAGCAGTCAAGGATAAAAACGTTAATCTGACTGTTGGCCTGTCAGCGAGTGTCATCATTCCTTCAGAAACCAATAAAGTAGCTTTGTTCGCTAAAACACACGCAGATGCCACCGTGCATACCATGGTTGACGACGCAGACTTAAAACTGCTTAATTTGATCCAGAGTGGACAAGTTCCACCTATAGAGTTTGAACGCAACACAACCTCTGAAGTGCGTGGCCTAGCGGCTTGGATCACTGACTATGGCTTTTCGGTAGCCCGTAGCTTTGAGGTGGCTGGTAAACCCCTGCACATCGGATTTTCTCCAAAGATGCAGGATATTAAAATCTATAACTACGCAGTGGGTATTAATAAATACGACCGAAAGGATATGAAAGCCAGTCAGTACCAGTCACAACACAAGAAATTCAATGTTGATCTTGGTGTGGCTGCGGAGCTTTCAGAGCAACTCACCGTCGGTTTGGTGGGTAAAAATCTGCTCAGAAACAAACTGGAGACTACAGCCATTCACGACAAAAGCTTTACTTACCAGATATCGCCAGTAGTCACGGCCGGGGCTTCTTATCATTTAGATCGTTTCACTGCTGCTGCTGATGTTGATTTGACTCCTATCAAGGCATTTTCCAATCAAAAAGGCAGCCAATATGCTGGCGTCGGTGCTGAATGGGAAGCACTAAGCTGGTTAAAACTCCGTGCCGGTTATCGGATCGATTTGAAAAATAGCAAACCAAACATGGCCACCGTCGGTTTTGGTTTTCACCCCGGTGAAAAGGTTAAATTTGATGTTACCGGGATGCTTGGCTCTAAAATGAACTTAGGTGCCGCACTCCAACTGAGTATCGCTATTTAACTGAACTGTTAAAACGCTTGGGAGCCCCAGGCGTTTTACTTAGGAGGCCACAATGGATCACTTTCCTAGCTGGATGACTTTTTTGCTCTGGATGATATTGTCGGTTTGGGGGCTGTTTGGTAACCATGCTCAGGCAATAGTCGTTATCGACAAAGCCAACTTAACCAATAATATTAAGCAGGAAGTCCAAACCATAGCGCAACGGAAACAGCAATACGAACAGATGACCAGCCAAATCAAGCAACTAGAAAGCCAGCATGCGGCGCTCACTGGATCACGCAACTTAGGGAAAATCTTTGATAATCCTGCTTTAAAAGATTATCTCCCGCAGGATTGGCAGAGTGTCTATAGTCTTTTCCAATCCTCAAATGAGTCTGAAAGGTGTTAGTGTCAGCTTGCCAGTCTTCGCTCATGGATTTG